>Ga0214472_10001946_pt1 | contig 22454 bp, 21 predicted proteins | sample RVTome_6_FD_207662 | JGI IMG/M metagenome (GOLD analysis project Ga0214472, IMG submission 207662) | Soil microbial communities from uranium-contaminated site in the Upper Colorado River Basin, Wyoming, United States - RVT140D175 | ecosystem: Environmental > Terrestrial > Soil > Contaminated >...
GACATCGAGGTGGAGCACGTCGAGGAGAACGGCACCCTCACCCACATCCGCTATCCGCTGACCGATGGATCCGGTGAGATCGTGGTGGCCACCACCCGGCCCGAGACGATGCTGGGGGACACCGGCGTCGCCGTCCACCCCGACGACGACCGGTACAAGGACATGGTCGGCAAGACGGTCACCCTGCCCCTGGTGGGACGGGAGATCCCAATCGTCGCCGACGAGTGGGCCGACCCCGAATTCGGATCGGGTGCGGTGAAGGTCACCCCGGCTCACGATGCGAATGACTTCGAGGTCGGGCAGCGACACGGACTCGAACCCGTGGTCATCATGGACACCGGCGCGGTCATCAACGAGAACGGGGGCCGCTTCGCCGGGCTTGATCGCTTCGAGGCGCGGGAAGCCATCCAGCGTGCGCTCGAGGAGGAGGGCTTCCTCGTCGGCATCGAAGAGCACCGCTACTCCGTCGGCCGCTGCTACCGGTGCGAAGAAGTGGTCGAGCCCTACTTGTCCGAGCAGTGGTTCGTGGCCGTGACGGAACTCGCCGGGCCGGCCATCCAGGCGGTCCGCGACGGAACCAACGTTTTCATCCCCAAGCGGTGGGAGAACACGTACTTCCACTGGATGGAGAACCTGCGGGACTGGACGATCAGCCGCCAGATCTGGTGGGGTCACCGCATCCCCGCCTGGTACTGCGCAGACGGCCACATCACCGTGTCGAGGACCGACCCGGACCGCTGCGGGACGTGCGGGAAGTCGGAGATCACCCGGGACGAGGACGTCCTCGACACCTGGTTCTCCTCCGCCCTGTTCCCATTCTCGACGCTCGGCTGGCCGGAGCAGACCGAGGATCTCGCCCGCTTCTACCCGAACGCCGTGCTCATCACCGGCTTCGACATCATCTTCTTCTGGGTGGCTCGGATGCTGAAGATGGGGATCCACTTCATGGGCGAGGTCCCCTTCCGGCAGACGATCATCCACGGACTCGTTCGCGACGCCGACGGCGAGAAGATGTCGAAGTCGAAGGGCAACACGATCGACCCGCTCGACGTCGCCGAGGAATACGGCGCCGATCCGCTGCGGCTGGCGCTCATCCAGGCCGCCAATCCCGGCCAGGACGTCCCACTGGACATGGAATGGGTATCCGGGGCGCGCCGCTTCGGCAACAAGCTGTGGAACGCCACTCGCTTCGTCCTCCGACATGTCGAAGCCGGCTCGGTTCCGGCCGACGGCGGCTACCCCGACGATCCCGGCCCGGCCGACGCCTGGGCCCTGCAGCGCCTCGGCGAGGTCTCCCGCGAGTTCGATGCGCTGTGTGACGAGTACCGGTTCTCCGACGCCTTCGGGAAGCTCTACTCGTTCGCTTGGAGCGAGGTCTTCGACTGGTACCTGGAGATGGCCAAGACCACCCTCGACCAGCCGGGCGCCGCCACCCGCCGAACACTCGGCGTGGTGATGCGCGACCTGCTCAAGCTGTTCCACCCCGCCATGCCCTACCTCACCGAGGAGTTGTGGCAGCACCTGGTGGGCGATGGCCTGCTGGCCGGGGCAGACTGGCCCCACGTGCCCGAGGTCCGTGGCCCGGCGGACATGGACGACGTCCACGAGCTGATATCCGGCGTGCGCCGCTTCCGGGCGGAGCAGGGGATCTCGCCTCGGCAGAGCCTCGACGTGAAGGTCATACCCTCCCTCGAGCCGTGGGCGGCCGATGTCGTCGCGAGACTGGCGGCGGTGAATCTGGTGGCGGCCGATGTGCCGCCGGACACCGGACACACGCGGGTCGTCACCCGTCGGCTGCAGGGGTTCATCTCGCTCGAAGGAGTGGTCGACCTCGCGGCCGAGCGGACCCGGATCGGCAGGGCCATCGCCGGCATCGAAGCCGATCTCGCCAAGGTCGAGGCGAAGCTCGGCAATTCGGCCTTCGTGGACAAGGCGCCGCCACAGGTGGTCGAGAAGGAGCGCTCCAAGCAGGCAGAGTTCCGGGGTTTGTTGGACAAGCTGCGCACCCAACTCGACGCCCTGTGAACTACGCCGACGCCGTCGCCTACCTCGATGCTCACATCGGGCGGGGGGTCGATCCCGGACTGGAACGCATCCGCGGTTTGCTGGACCTGATCGGCAACCCCCAGGACGTCTATCCCATCATTCACGTCGCCGGAACCAACGGAAAGACGTCGGTGACCCGGATGGCGACGTTCCTGTGCGTCGCCCACGGTCTGTCGACCGGCACCTTCATCTCTCCGCACCTGGAGCGGGTCGAGGAGCGGTTCGCCGTCAACGGCCTGCACCCGGACGAACCCGCCTTCGTGCAGGCCGTGCAGGATGTGAAGGCGTTCGCCGACATCTTCGAGAAACGGGAGGTCCTCACCTACTTCGAGCTGACTGCGGCGCTCGCACTCTCCTGGTTCGCCGACCAGGCGGTCGATGTCGCCGTCGTCGAAGTCGGGCTCGGCGGCCGTCTCGACGCCACCAACGCCGTGCACGGACAGGTGGCGGTGCTCACCAGCGTGGGTGTGGAGCACACCGAGTTCCTGGGTGACACGCTCGAGCAGATCGCCGAGGAGAAGCTGGCGATCGCCGAAGAGGGCGCCACCCTCGTCACCGGGCCCGTACCCCAGAACATCGAGCGGCTCGCCCGCCGCACCGCCGCCCGGCTGGGGATCAACGCTCACGTGTACGGCTCGGACTTCGCCATCGAAGCCGCCAGCCCGGCTCTCGGGGGATGGAACGTCGACATCCAGGGTATCCACGGCCTGTACGAGGACATCTACCTGCCCGTCCACGGGCGATTCCAGACCGTCAATCTGGCGGTTGCGTTGGCGGCGACGGAAGCCCTCATCGGACGCGAGCTCGACCACGAGGCGGTCGTCGACGGCGTCTCGGCGTTCAGCGCACCTGGTCGGATGGAACCGGTTACGGCCAAGCCGCTGGTCATGATCGACGCCGCCCACAACGCCCCGGGCTTCGAGGTCCTCGCCCAAGCCCTCGCCGAGGAATTCGCCAACACGAAGTGGGTGCTGGTGATCGGGGCGATGGAGGACAAGGACGTGGTGTCGATGATCGGCTCGATCAGGAATCGGGTGAGTCGAATCGTCACCACTGCGGTCGATGCTTCCCGCGCCCTCTCGGCGGAAGCCCTCGCCGCCCTCATCCTTCCGCACGTCGACGTCGAGGTGGGCGCCATCGACGACCCGGCACGAGCCGTCGAGGTCGCCCGCACCCTGGCCGGCGAAGAGGGGTCCGTCCTCGTCGCCGGGTCCATCTATCTCGGCGGCACCATCCGCGCCCACCTCGGCGGTCGCGGCGAGGTCCACCGCCGCGAGCGTTAGCGCCGTGTTTGCGACTTGGACCGCCGACTACCGTCCCCCGGCATGGCAGTCGAAAACACGTTCATCATGATCAAGCCCGATGGAGTCAAACGCCGACTCGTCGGCGAGGTGATCTCCCGCTTCGAGGCGAGGGGGATGTCGCTGGAGCGGATGCGGATGCTCGAAGTGACCGAGTCGATCGCCCGTGAGCATTACGCCGAACACGTCGAAAAGCCCTTCTTCGCCGAGTTGCTCTCCTTCATCACCTCGGGCCCGGTCGTGGCGATGGAATGGTCCGGAGAGTCGGCCGTGTCGGCCGCGAGGACCATGATGGGACCGACCGATCCGGTGGAGGCGGCACCGGGTTCGATACGGGGCGACTACGCCCTCGTCATCACCGAGAACATCGTCCACGGGTCGGACTCCCGCGAGAGCGCCGAGCGAGAGCTGTCGATCTGGTTCTGAGCGTCCGCGGCGGAGTCGCCGCGGTGGGGCCGATGACCTAGACTCACCGGACCAGTCGCTCGGGAGAGACTCGCTCCATGGCGGACACACTTCTCGCTTTCGCCGGTCAGGACATGGCCATCGACCTCGGAACCGCAAACACCTTGGTGTTCGTACGCGGTCAAGGCATCGTGCTCAACGAGCCTTCTGTCGTCGCGATCAACTCCAACAACGGCCGGGCCCTGGCGGTGGGCATGGAGGCGAAGCGCATGATCGGCCGCACCCCGGCCAACATCACCGCCATCCGCCCGCTGCGCGACGGGGTCATCGCCGATTTCGACATCACCGAGAAGATGCTCCGCTACTTCATCCAGAAGGTCCATCGCCGCCGTTGGGCCCGTCCCCGTATCGTCGTCTGCGTTCCCTCCGGCATCACACCCGTGGAGCGGCGCGCCGTCGAAGAAGCCGCCTATCACGCCGGCGCCCGCCGCGCCTACACCATCGAAGAGCCGATGGCGGCTGCCATCGGGTGCGGACTGCCCATCGCCGAGCCGAGCGGGTCGATGGTCGTGGACATCGGTGGTGGCACCACCGAGGTCGCCGTGATCTCTCTCGGTGGCATCGTCGTCTCACGTTCGATCCGGGTAGGCGGAGACGAACTCGACGAAGCGGTGATCGACTGGGTGAAGAAGGAGCACAACGTTCTGCTGGGGGAGCGCACCGCAGAGCAGTTGAAGATGGCGGTCGGGTCTGCGTGGCCGCAGGCCGAGGAGCCGGCCGCCGAGGTGCGGGGAAGGGACCTCATCACGGGTCTGCCGAAGACCATCCTCCTCACCGCACCCGAGATCCGCGAGGCGATCGAGGAACCCACCCAGGCCGTCGTGGACGCGGTCAAGTACACACTCGACAAGACACCGCCCGAGTTGGCGGCGGACATCATGGAACGTGGCATCTGGTTGACGGGCGGCGGCGCATTGCTCTCCGGTCTCGACCAGCGGCTGGCGAACGAGACGGGCATGCCCATCGTCACCGCCAACAAGCCCCTCCAGTCCGTCGTGGTCGGCTCCGGGAAATGTCTCGAGGAGTTCGAGACGCTCCACACCGTCCTCGTCTCTTCGTCAAGACCCTGAGCGGGTCTCGCCATGCGCGAGTTCCGTGACGACCGATCCGTCCCCCTGTTCGTGACACTCCTGGTGATCGCGTTCGTGATCATGACCCTCGACGTCCGTGCGAGCGGCGCCGGCCCGATGGACACGGTGCGCAACGGCGCCAGCCGGATGATCGCTCCCGTCCAGACGATCGGTGCGGCCATCGTCGATCCGGTGGCCCGTCTCGTCGAGAACCTGTCCGACATCGCCGGACTGCGCAACGAGAACGCGGCGCTGCGGGCCGAGCTGGCTCAGGTTCAGGCCGACCTCGCTGCCGTCGAACAGGACCGAGCCCGTCTCGAGGTGCTGGAGGAGATGCTCGGACTGGAACTGGCGGTGGAGGAACTCGTCCGCACGAACGCCAACATCATCGGCCGGTCCGACTCCATAGACGAACTGCTCACCATCGACCGGGGCGAGGAGGCCGGGATCCTGCCCGGCCACCCCGTCCTCGACCAGAACGGCTACGTGGTGGGGCGAATCCTCGACTCTTGGAACGGGGGGGCACAGGTCGTTCCACTCATCCGAGACGTCGAGGGGATCACCGTTACCGTCGGTGATCAGTTCGGTTCGTTGCAGCCGATCATCGGTTCGTCCGAGATGGTGCTCATCGTGCTCGAATCGGCTCGACCGGTGGAAGAGGGGGATCAGGTCGTGACGTCGCAGTTGTCGCTCTCCTTCCCGCGCGGACTTCCGGTGGGCGAGATCGTGGCGGGGGCGCGTCCGCAGGGTCAGACCCTCACGGCGACGGTTCGGCCATTCACAGACACGAACCGGCTCGAAGCCGTGATCGTCGTGGCGTGGCCGCCTGATCCGGCCGCGGCCGCGGCGGACGACACGCCGGAGACTCCAGTGGACGGCGCCACCGGTGATACGACGCCGGCCACCAGAGAAGAAGACCGATGATCGACTTTCGTCGCACGGTTCTGGTCATCGTCGGACTGATCGGGGCGCTCGTCATCCAGACCACGCTCTTCGGGCGAGTGAGAGTCGGCGGGATCGCTCCTGACGTCGTGATCCTCGCCGTTGTGCTCTTCGCGCTTCGTGCCCGTCCCGAGACGGCGATGCTGGCTGCGTTCTCGGTGGGCTTCCTCTTCGATGCGGTGGCCAGTTCGAGCGCCCTCGGCTTGCGGGCCATCGCCTACACGACGGTCGCCTTCGTGGCGATCAGGACCCGCGAGCGAGCCGATCTGGGCCCGGTGGCGGTGGCGGTGTGGGCAGGACTCATGACGCTGGTGGCGATCGGGACGCTGCTGGTCGTGGGCACGCTGTTCGGGCAGATCGCCATGGGCTTCGAGCAGGCGGGTCGCCGGCTGCTCCTCGTGCCGTTGTTCAATTTGGGTATCGCCTTGCTGCTGTCACCATTCACCTCGCGCCTGCTCGACGGGCGCCGGGGGGTGATGGGCCTGTGAGGACGACGGCACGGATCACGGTGCTCCTCGGTGTGTTCATCGGACTGTTCGGCATGCTGGGGATGCGCCTCTGGTTCGTGCAGATCGCCGAGGGCGCCACGGCCGCAGGAGTGACCGACACCCAGGCGTGGATCACGATTTCGACCCCGGCGCCGCGCGGTGACATCTTCGACAAGCGCGGCAACCTGCTCGCCACATCCCGTTTCGTGCCGGTCGTCGAGGTCGACCGGCATCTGGTCGAACGCGACCAGGCGGAGAACCTGATGCGCCGCCTGTCGAGCCTGCTCGCCATCCCGGAGGCCGAGATCGTCCGGCTCTACGAGGAGGCGGGTGTCAACGGAGTCGTCGAGATCGCCACCGTGGACTCGATCGACGCATATCAGATCAACGAACAGCTGCGCGACTTTCCGGGGGTCCGCATCAAACGCGTCCCCCAGCGGATCAACCTCGTCGGGAGTTCGATGGCGCACGTGCTCGGACATCTCGGCCTGCCCACCGCGGAGGATCTGGAACAGCGCCCCGAGATCGATTCGAGCACCCGGGTGGGGAAACTCGGTGTCGAACGCGTCTACGACGCGTGGCTGCAGGGAACGCCCGGCGAGCTGGCCTATCGGGTGCAGCGCGCCGAGATCACCGAGCAGCGGCCGGAGGTCTCTCCCACCCCGGGCAACTCCGTGTACCTCACCCTCGACCTTGCCTTGCAGGAGATCGTCGAGCGCGCCCTGGTCGAAGGAATTGCCCTCTCCAACGAGTGGAAGGAGGGCCAGCGACAAGAGGGTCGGGACGGAGCACAGAACGTCACCGAGCGGGGGGCAGTCGTCGTGCTCGACGTGCGCACGGGTGCGATCTCGGCGATGGCGTCGTACCCGAGCTTCGACCCGAGCCTGTTCGTCGGGGGACTCGACGGGACCACGTTCGCCGCCCTCAACGAGTCCGGTGCTCTCCACAACCTGGCGGTTTCGGGTCTCTACCCGCCGGCGTCGGCGTTCAAGCCGATCACGTACATGACGATCCTCGAGGAGAACGTCCCCCTGCCGGCCGGCGTCGAAGGCGTCGACTCCGCCAGTCGGGTCGTCAACTGCGACGGCCGGTTGGAGCTCCCGGCTCTCTCCGACGGCTCCCCGCAGATATTCACCGACTGGTACTACCCGAACGTGAAAGGCTGGCTCGACCTGAGCGACGCTCTCGAGCAGTCCTGCAACATCTATTTCTGGTCGGCGGCGCTCGGCATGTATCAGGCTTGGGACGAGACTCCGCGGGAGACGGCACTGCAGGACATGGCGCGTGCTCTCGGATTTGGCTCGCAGACGGGCATCGACCTGACCGGCGACGCGTCGGGGATCGTGCCCGATCGCGAGTTGTTCCTCCAGTGGCAGGAACGACAGCTCGAGGACCCTGACGCGCCTCGCCTGCTCGATGCTGCCCGGCTCGAGACATCCGACCCCTGGTTCGGCGGTGACCTGATGAACATCGCCATCGGTCAGGGATCCCTGGTCGCCACCCCTCTCCAGTTGGCCGTGTCGTACGCGGCCATCGTGAACGGCGGCACCGTGTGGCGTCCCTACGTCGTCGATCAGATCCGCGATCCCAACGATCAGCTGGTGTTCGGCAACTCGCCCGAGGTGGTCAACCGTGTGAGCCTCGACCCCGGCCACGTCCAGACGCTCCTGCGAGACCTGAACCGTGTCGTCACCCGCGGCACCGCCGCCTCGGCTTTCAGCGGCTTCGGCGCCTCAATCGGAGAGGTGGGCGGAAAGACCGGCACGGGTCAGTCGATCGCGACCGCCGACAACCACGCCTGGTTCGTCGGCGTCGTCGGCATCTCCGATCCGCGGTACGTGGTGGCGGTGCTGATCGACGAGGGCGGGTCGGGTGGCGCCGTCGCCGCCCCGGTCGCCCGCCAGATCATGCAGTATCTGCAGGGCGAGGAGCTCACTCCGATCACCGCAGGAGCCGCCGCGCAATGATGAGGCTCTCATGGCGACGATGACCTCAGGCCGGCCGGTCGTGATCGGCGATCGGCGCGGCAACCGCCCCGACGCGACGCTGATCGCGCTGCAGGTCCTGCTCACCGCCTTCGGGCTCATCATGATCTACTCGGCGACTCGCTTCGCCCTGGAACGCGCAGCCGAGTTCCCCACCTTCACGGTGGAACGCCAGGCGATCTTCGTCACGGCCGGGTTGATCTCGCTGTATCTCATCTCGCTCGTCGACTATCGCGAGTATGAGACCATGCTTCCCATCCTGTACGGCGGCACGCTGCTGGGGCTGGTCATGGTGTTCCTGTTCGAGCCGGTCAACGGTGCCCAGCGCTGGATCCCGCTCCAGTGGTTCAATCTCCAGCCGGCCGAGTTCGCCAAGGTCACCGTGATCCTGGCCGTCGCCTACGTGCTGGCGGCGGGCACCAAGGAGGATCAGCCGCTGCGATGGAAGAAGGTCTTTCAGTCCGGGGTACTCATGGCCGTGCCCTTCTTCCTGATCCTCATCGAACCGGACATGGGTACCGCCCTCGTGCTCCCCTTCGTGTGGCTGGTCATGCTCTTCGCCGCCGGGGCGACATGGAAGCAACTGACCACTCTCATCCTCGGCGGGTCGGCGGCACTGGCGTCGCTGTGGCGGTTCGGCCTGCTGGAGGATCATCAGGTCGAGCGGATCGAGGTGTTTCTCGATCCGTCGCTCGACCCGCAAGGGATCGGGTTCCAGCTACGGCAGTCGAAGCTGGCCATCGGGTCCGGCCAGCTCTTCGGCAAAGGCTTGTTCGAGGGCACCCAGACCAACTTCTCGTATGTCCCGGACCAGGAGACGGACTTCATCTTCACCGCAGTCGGCGAGCAACTCGGCTTCGTCGGGGGGATCATCGTCCTGACGCTCTTCGCCCTCGTCGCCTGGCGGCTGATCATGATCGCCCTCGTGTCCCGTGACCGGTTCGGCAGTCTGCTGGCAGCGGGCACCGCCGCCATGGTCGTCTTCCACGTGTTCATCAACATCGGCATGACGATCGGCATCGCGCCGGTCACGGGTCTGCCGCTGCCGTTCCTGTCGATGGGCGGGTCGTTCTACGTGGCGATGTCGGTCGCGTTCGGGATATGCAACAGCGTGTACCTGCGGCGGACCCCGGTGCCGGGCGAGCGCTACCGGAGCCGGACCAACTAGTGCTCCGTCTCGTAAGTACGGTGGATGTATCGTCGAGGCGTCGGCGTCATCTGGCGAGGACCTCCGACGCAGTCGCACTTGGTTCGTTCGGCGAGGAGGAGGACGCAGCCAGGGGCGTCGACGGTCGGCGAGACGCCGCCAGGACTTGCGGGGCGGTGCACTAGCGTCGGACCCCATGTACCGCAGACCGCAGTCCGGTTGGCTCGAAGTCATCTGCGGACCGATGTTCTCGGGGAAGAGCGAGGAGCTCATCCGTCGTGTGACGCGGTCCCGCATCGCCCGCCTCCCCGTGCAGACCTTCAAGCCGGCAGTGGACGTTCGCTACGCCGAGCATCATGTGGTCTCCCACTCGTCGCTGAGGGCCGACGCCACCCCGGTGGTCGACTCGGACGAGCTGCTGCGCAGGGTGGAAGACGCCACCATCGTCGTCGGCATCGACGAAGGCCAGTTCTTCGACGTGGGGTTGGTCGAGACGTGCGAAGCCCTCGCCGCTGCCGGGAAGCAGGTGATCGTGGCGGGTCTCGACCTCGACTACATGCGGCGCCCGTTCGAACCGATCCCCACATTGTGCGGTAGAGCCGAGTACGTGACGAAGACCCTCGCCGTGTGTCACCGATGCGGCGGACCCGCCCTCTTCACGCAGCGGACGGTCCGGTCCGACGACCTCGTCGTGCTCGGAGCGCTGGACGCCTACGAGGCCAGGTGCCGCTTCTGTTACGACCCGACCGAGCCGGAGCAACCAAGACTGGCACTCGACGACACGACCGTCTGAGCTGCGTTTCCGGGTCACTGGCGTGGGCCTGTTACCGTATGTCCGCCATCCAGCGATGGCTGCGCTCCGCCGACTGAACTTGCCCGACGGACGCATTCCCACCGGTTTCGGAGTCGTTCGTGAATCTGATACACCCAACGTCGAAGCGTCCCGCCAGGGGGTTGCTCCGTGGGTGGTCCGCCGCGCTCGCCCTCTCGCACCCGGTGCCCCGGTCCGGCCACGGACCGATTTCACCGACAGGAGTATTCATCGATGGCATTCTTTCGCAAGCGCGATGCGCAGGTGATCAAGAAGGGCTCGGCAGACAAGGTCGAGGTTCGTAGGACCCGGAGGATCGGCGGCCAGAAGGTCGAGGTCCGGCGGATCACCGAGACGCCGACGGCGCCGGTCGACAACGGCAGAGGGCCCCAACAGAGGAAGCAGCAGGGCCGGCCGCGTCAGGCCCAGCCCGCCAAAGGCGGTGTGGACACGTCCCGCCGACGGCGTCCACCGCGTGATGAGGAGATCATCCTCCCGCCGGACTCGCTGCGGAAGCAGATGCTGGTCCGCGTCCGCCCCCATCAGACCCAGGTGGTGGTCCTGGAAGGCCCGCAACTCGTCGAACACTACGTGGCGACCGCCGATTCCGAGTCATTGGTCGGCAACATCTACCTCGGGCGGGTGCGCAACGTGCTGCCGGGGATGGAGGCGGCGTTCATCGACTTCGGCGCCAGCAAGAACGGTGTCGTCTACGCATCGGACGTGAAGATCGAAGGGGACGCCAGGGGCAAGAAGAAGCCACGGATCGAAGAGGTTCTGAGCGAGGGCGACGAGATCCTCGTCCAGGTCGTCAAGGACGCCATGGGTGCGAAAGGGGCACGCCTCACCGGTCAGCCCTCCCTCCCGGGTCGGTACCTCGTCCTGGTGCCAGATTCCGACGCCCAGGGGATCTCCCGCCGGCTTCCAGACGACGAACGTCAGCGGCTGCGCGAGGTCATCGCCAAGGTGAAGCCGAAGGGGTTCGGCATCATCGTTCGAACTGCGGCGTTGCATGCCTCCGACGAGGAGATCGCGGCGGACATCAGCCGGCTCCACAAGGCATGGGAACAGATCGTCGCCGACAGCTCGGGGGGTAACGCGCCGAGCCTGGTGTATTCCGAACCGGCGATGCTGATCCGGGTCATACGCGAGCACTTCACCGGCGACTTCAAGCGGATGCTCATCGACGACGACGGAGCGTTCGACCAGGTCAACGCCTACCTGCGGGGCACGGCGCCGGATCTCGTCTCCAAGGTGACCCTCTATCGAGACGAGCTGGCGCTCTTCGAGAGATACCACGTCGAGGATCAGCTGAGGAAGGCTCTCGACCGCCGGGTCTATCTCCCCTCGGGCGGTCACCTCGTCATCGACCGGACCGAGGCCCTGACGGTGATCGACGTGAACACGGGCAAGTTCGTCGGTAGTTCGAGTCTCGAAGAGACGGTCCTGCAGAACAACCTGGAGGCGGCCGAGGAGATCGGCCGGCAGCTCCGCCTGCGTGACATCGGCGGGATCATCGTCATCGACTTCATCGACATGGAGACCGAGAAGAATCAGCAGCAGGTGCTGCGCAGGCTCCGTGAGACCCTCGCCCGGGACCGGACCCGCACCCAGGTCTTCGACGTCTCTCATCTCGGTCTCGTCGAGATGACGAGGAAGAACGTGTCCGCCGGCCTTCTCGAGACCTTCTCGCACAAGTGCGAAGCCTGCGAAGGGCGCGGCATCATCCTCCACGAGGAAGCCGCCGCCCTGGCACTCCCCCTCGGGTTCGAGGAGGATGCCGACTGACACCTCGCGCAGTTACAGCTTTGCGCCGTTCTGCCCGCCGCCGATATACTCACCGACTGTTCCCCCCTCTCAGAGGTTTGTCCATGTACGCCATCATCCGCTCCGGCGGCAAGCAGACAAAGGTGCGTCCGGGTGACGTGATCGACGTCGAGTTGCTGAAGACCGACGCCGAGAGCGTGACCTTCACGCCGCTGCTCGTCGTCGACGATTCCGGAGCCGCCATCAGCGACCGGAAGATCCTCGCCGATGCCACCGTCAGCGCCAAGGTGCTGGGTCAGGTCAAGGGCGAGAAGATCGACATCTTCAAGTACAAGAACAAGACCGGCTATCGCCGCCGTCAGGGTCACCGCCAGCGCTATACGAGCCTCGAGGTGACCGACATCGCCCTCCCCAAGGGGACGGCCAAGCCTGCCACCAAGAAGGCGCCTGCCAAGAAGGCCCCTGCCAAGAAGGCTGCCCCTGCCGCAGCCGAAGAGGAGTGAGACATGTCGAAGACAAAAGCCGGCGGTTCCTCCAAGAACGGCCGTGACTCCAAAGCGAAGCGTCTCGGCGCCAAGGTCTTCGACGGCCAGGTAGTCGACGCAGGCGCGGTGATCGTGCGTCAGCGCGGCACCCGCATCCACCCCGGCGAGAACGTGGGTCGCGGCAGCGACGACACGCTCTTTGCGATGAAGCCCGGCACCGTCAAGTACGGCACCCGGCACGATCGCCGTCTGGTGGACATCCTCACCGATTGATTCCGGTCCGGTCGCATGTTCGTCGACCGGGTTCGCATCCACGTCCGCGCCGGCGATGGCGGTGCCGGCGTGGTGTCGTTCGTGCGGTCCAAAGGCCGTCCGCAGGGCAGGCCGGTCGGTGGCTCCGGCGGTGACGGTGGTGCAGTCGTCGTCGAAGTGGACGAAGGCATCGCTTCGCTTCTCCGGTATCGTCGCAACCCGCATCACGCCGCCCAGAAGGGCGCCCACGGCAGCGGTGACCTCAAACACGGCAAGCGGGGCGAGGATCTGATCCTTCTCGTACCCGCCGGAACGGTCGTCACGGACGACTCCGGCACCGTCGTCGCGGATCTGGTGAAGCACGGTCAGCGGGCCGTGATTCTCGAAGGTGGCCGCGGCGGCCGTGGGAACGCCGCATTCGTGTCGCCGAAGCTGCGGGCGCCGTCGGTGGCCGAGCAGGGCGAATACGGGGTGGAGCGCACCTTCGAGCTGGAGCTGAAGTTGATGGCGGACGCCGCCCTCGTCGGGTTTCCCAACGCAGGCAAGAGCACCTTCATCTCGAGGGTCTCAGCCGCCAAGCCGAAGGTCGCCGATTACCCCTTCACCACGCTCGAACCGCACCTCGGCGTGGTTGCTGTCGACGATCACGAATTCGTCATCGCCGACATCCCCGGGCTGATCGAAGGCGCGGCGGAAGGCAGGGGATTGGGCCACGAGTTCCTCCGTCATGTGGAGCGCGCCCGCGCCCTCGTGATTCTGCTCGATCCTTCGCAGCCTGCCGGGCATTCGCCCGCCGAGCAGCTCCGAATCCTTCTGCGCGAGTTGGATGCCTTCAACCCCGATCTCCTCACCCGCCCGCACGTCGTTCTCGTGGGAAAGGCCGACCTGGAGGGGGCGCAGGAGGCGGCCGACGCCATCGAGGGAGCCACGGCTGTCTCCGCCATCACCGGTGACGGCATGCGAGAGGGTCTGTACCGGATTGCATCCGCAGTCGACCAGGCCAGGCGAGAAGCTCCCGACCGCCAGGGTTATGTTCTCCATCGTCCCGTCGTGCCGCCGTTCCGGCTGCGGCGCCAGGGCCGGACATGGGTGGTAGAGGGAGTCGGCGCCCGGCGGGCTGTGCGATTCTCGGATCTCACGAATCCACAGGCCGCCGACCTGGCGTCGGATCGACTCAGCCGTCTCGGGATCGACGATGCTCTGGCAGCGGCTGGTGCGGAAGAAGGAGACACGGTGCGGATCGGGGACCTCGAGTTCGAGTACTCGCTTCCCCGCGAGGACTGGGAGGAGGAGTGAGGCGCTCGATCCCCGGCGAGGCGACGGTGGTCGTGAAGATCGGCTCGTCCTCGCTGACTCGTGGACTGCCCGGTCTCGACCGGGCCGCCCTCCGTTCGGTGGTCGGCCACGTGGTGGCGCTCCGTGAGCGTGGTCACCCGGTGGTGCTCGTCACGTCCGCCGCGGTGGCCGCCGGACTTCCCGCCCTGGGGGCGAGAGGACGTCCCACCGACGTCCCCGGGTTGCAGGCGGCGGCCGCCGTCGGTCAGAGCCGGCTCATGCAGGCGTATACCGAGGCGTTCGACGCCCACGACGTGACGGTCGGCCAGGTGCTCCTCACCAGGAACGTGCTCGCCGATCGCGACCAGTACCTGCATGCGCGCGGGGCGTTCGAGCGCCTCCTGGCGCTGGGTGTCGTCCCGATTGTGAACGAGAACGACACTGTGGCCATCGAAGAACTGCGACTGGGCGACAACGATCGGCTGGCGGCGATGGTGGGCCACCTGGTCGGTGCCGGGCTACTGCTGTTGCTCACGGACACCACCGGCCTCCTGTCGGGTGATCCGCGCACCGACGAGGGGGTGACGCTCCTCACGGCGGTCGAGCACACGGACTCGGTGCTCGACGAGCTCGTCCGCGGGGGTCCGGGTCCGCTCGGCTCCGGAGGGGTGAGCACGAAGATCGCGGCGGCGCGGATGGCCGCATGGTCGGGAATCCCGACGGTGATCGCACCCGCCGACGCTCCTGACGTGGCGACGCTGGCGATCACGGCGGGTGAGATCGGGACCTGGATCGAGCCGCGCCCTCAGCGACTCCCCGCCCGCAAGCTGTGGATCGCCTTCGGTCAGCCGAGCGAGGGCCGGATCGTCGTGGATGCCGGCGCCCGGACGGCCCTCACCCGGAGCGGCTCCTCGTTGCTCCCCGTCGGGATCACGTCGGTCGACGGGTCGTTTCGGGCGGGAGCAGCGGCCGAGGTGGCGGGTCCGGACGACCATCTCGTCGCCAAGGGCGTCGTGCGTTTCGACGCCGAGGAGCTTCGTCGTCGGGCAGGTCACCGTTCCGAGCACGGCGAGGTGGCCATCCACCGCGACGACATGATCGTCCTCACCCCCTGAACTCGTACTTCAGGAAAGGGATCTCTTCGGCAGGAGGTCGCGGCGCTGCGCCATCGCCAGGAGGGCGCCGGCCGTGAGCATGGCGCCGGTGACGAGGGCCGCCGTGTCGGCACCTGGTTCGGGAAGACGTTCACTGCTCTCGATCAGCACGACATCCGTCGCCTCCAGGAACGTGATGCCGCCCAGCGCGGGATCGAGATCGCGAAAGACGCCCGTCACCTCGACGATCGGCCCGCGCACGCCATGGCCTCCAGGAGCCCCGAAACCGTCGGGGATGGCGCCGGTCAGCCTCACCGACAGCCCTGTGTTGGTTCCGGCCAGCCGACCCGACGTGGAGAGGGGTTCGTCCACGTAGGGATCGTCGTTGACCTGGACCCACACGACGTTTCCCCTGTCGCCGTAGTCACCGACGATCTCGCCCCGGATCGTCACCACCTGCTGGTCGTACTCGTCGGGAAGCGCCAGCAACGACGACACGGGCACGATCTCCTGGGCGGCCGCAGGAATCGCCAACGTTGTCAACGCCGCTACGAGTACTGCAAGCCGTCTCATTTCCCGAACACCGTGGAGGCGGCGAATCCGAGGAGGGCGGCGATTGCGACGAATTCGAGTCGACCCACCCACATCTGCAGGATGTAGACGATCTCGAGGAGGAGCGGCATGTCCGGACTGACGACCCCGACGGACAGCCCGACCGCGGCGGAGGCGCTGATCGATTCGAACAGGGCCGGGCCGAGGTCGTAGCCGAGACCGAGAGCAACGGCCGCACCGGACAGATAGAGCCCGACGTACAGCAGCGAGATCGTGAAGACGGATCGGATGAGGTTGGGGTTGATGTGCTGCTTCCCGTACTGGGTGAACGTCCGGGAGACGACGGCGCCTTCGGGCAGCAGTGCCTCCCGTACGGTGTCGCGCATCGCCCGGATCGCCAGACCGATCCGAAGCGCTTTCACGCCGCCGGCGGTCGACGAGCTCATCCCGCCCAGCGCCATGGCGATGGCGATTCCTCCGAAGGCCAGACCGGACCAGCTGGCGAGCTCCGCCGAGGAGACGGTGCTGAATCCGGTGCCGGTGTGAGCAGACAGGGCGTGGAACAGTCCGACCCGCACCAACGGATAGAACTCGTCGACGACTCCAATCAGGGCCAGTCCGAGGATGGTGACGAGCAACGTCACCGAGAACGTGAACGCGATCGTGCGCACTTCGATGTTGCCGGCCACACGCCGGCGTTGCCAGATGGCGTGATGCAGTCCGAAACTCATCGCACCGGCGATCATCAGCACCGCCACGATCGCCTCGAAGATCGGGGAGTTGTAGTAGGCGATGCTCGTACTCATGGGCGAGAAGCCGCCCGTGTCGAAGGCCGCCATGAAGATCGAGGCGCTGTGGAAGAACGCCCGCCCCGGATCGAAGCCCTGCACGAGGACTCCAACCGAAGCGAGAACCCCGATGCCGATTGCGGCGTGGGTGGCGCTGACACGCCAGATGAAGCGGGCGGTCGTCCTCACGTTGGGGAACATCCGATGTTCGCGGCCCTCGCCTTCGAACAGCGACAGGGCGCCGCTTCCCGCCAGGAACATGAGCGCGGCGAGAATGATGCCCTGGCCACCCAGGAACTGGAGGATGTGGCGCCATAGATTGACGGACTCGGGCAGGTGGTCGAGATCCTGGACAAGGGCGAGGCCGGTTGTCGTGAGGCCGCTCATGGCGTCGAAGTACGAGTCGATCCAACGGGAGTAATGACCGGATCCCCAAAGTGGAACCGTTGCGAGGGCGGGGACGATCAGCCAGGTGAGGGCCGCCACCACCATTCCATGGCTCCAGTCGACGTTGCGCCCGTGACTCGATGGGAGTCGGTCGGCCGACGCCGCCACCGCCGTCGTCAGGCCCATGAGCAACAGGAAGTGGCTGGCGGAGCGCCACTCGCCTCGGGCTAGGGCCCACGCAAGCGGGACGGCCGCCGCCAAGGCCACCACCCCGATGATGCGTCCGAGGTCGTGGGCCATCGACCGGTGGTCATGGAGCGAGGGTCGCAGCAGCATCTCAGGTGACGGCCAGGGCCAATCCAGCCGCAACGACGGCAACGGCGACAATCGCGAGGAGCGCGAGCACTTCGATGCCCACTCCCCGGAACCCGTCGATCGCCTCGCGGAGGAGCGTTCTCATCCGTTCTCGGTTCGGACCGGCGATTGGAAGATCCGGTCGAGCGCATCGATCGACGCGCTCTGCGTCACGAACAGGAGGTGGTCCCCGCCCTGCACCTCGGTGGTCCCATCGGGAACGGCAACCGAGTCTCCCCGGGTGACGCTCACGACGATCGTCGATGGGGGGAGACCCAGCCCGGTCACGGTCGTCGGCGGAAAGCCCTCGGGGACGGCGATCCCGGCGGTGACGAGCTCGCCGCGGTCGGGGAGCGCTCGGGTGATGTGGTCGGAGAGGTCGATGCTGCGCTCGATCATGTCCGTCATCTCATCGGTGACGTTGACGGTTGGGACACCGAGTGCTCGGAATGCCGCCCGGTTCCTTGGATCGTTCATCCGCGCCAGCACCCGCCGTACTCCGAATGCGGCCGTGGCCAATTGGCATGCCACGAGGTTGTCCTCGTCCACTCCGGTCACGGCGACGAACACGTCGCTCGCTCGGAGGTCGAGACTCTCGAGACGGCGCATGTCGGTGCCGTCTCCGGTCAGCACCAGCGCTCGAGTCAAGTCCGAGAGCCGCCTAGCCCTCTCCTCGTGCTCTTCGATGAGAATCACGGCTTCCCCCTTTTCCAGGAGCCGGCCGGCCAACTCGGCGCCGAGCTTTCCACCGCCGACGATGACCACTCTCACGAGTAGTCCTTGACGAAGACGTCGATACGCTTCCGGACACCCTCACGCGCTGCTGCCACGACGAGGTCACCCTCCTCGAGCACGAATCGCGTGCCGGGGATGAACACCTCCCGGCCGCGCCGGACGGCGGCGATCCGCAGGCGATCCTTCACTTCGAAACGGGCGACCGTCCTGCCTGCTGCTTCGTGGTTGATGACGAACTCGACCATTTCGACGTCGCTGCCCATCTCGAAGGTGAGGTGATGTTGAAACTCGACGTCGACGATGTCCTGGTAGACCAGATTGGCGATGAGGGTGGTCCCGGCCACGTACTCGATGCCGAGGGCGGTGTATGCGGCCTCGCGGGCAGGGTCGGAGAGGCGTGCGACCGACCGTCCCACGCCAAAGGTCGCCTTCACCACCTCGACGGCCACCAGGTTGGCGTTGTCCGAATTGGTCACGGCCAGGAACACATCGGCGTTGTCGGTACCGGCTCGGGTCAGAGTGGCCACATCGAAGGCTTCCCCGAGTTGAGTCGCCCCGTTGAATCCCCGTCCGAGCTCGGCCAGGGCGTCCTCGTCGTGGTCGATCACGACCACGTCGCTTCCGTCCGCCGCGAACCTCTGTGCGAGGGCAGTTCCGACGCGGCCGGCTCCTGCGATCACGATGTGCATCCTGCGAGGTTATCCGTTCCACTCGTCGTCGTTCATCGACGCCACAGGTCGCGGGTGAAGAGCAACAGCACTGGGAAGATCTCCAGGCGCCCGATGATCATGAGGCCGGACAGCAGCCACTTGCCGCTGCCCGGGAGGCCGGCGTAGTGACCGGCGGGACCGATTTCGCCGAGGCCGGGTCCGATGTTGCCCAGGGAGCTGGCGACGGCGCTCGCCGTCGTGATCAGGTCGAGTTGCTCGCTGGCATTGGCGTCGAGGAAGGACAGCAGGAACGTGCCTGTCATGAACAGGAACATGTAGAAGAGGAAGAAGGACTGGACGCTCTCGACGATCTCCTCGCGCAAACGATCCTTCCCGAACCGGATGACGAACACACCTCGAGGATGGACGAGACGGCGGAGGTCGACTTCGGCAGCCTTCGACAGAATCCCTATCCGATACGTCTTCACGCCACCGGCGGTCGAGCCGGCCATCCCGCCGAAGAACATCAAACCCACCACGAAGACTTGGAGCGCAGGCCGCCATGCCCCGAAGTCGGCGGTGGTGTACCCCGTCGTCGTGATGATGCTCACTGCGGTGAAGGTGGCGTCGCGGACCGCCGACGCGATTTCCACGCCTGGTCCGAGGAGGCCTCCGACGATGATCACCACACCGCCGAACACGATGAACGAGTACAGCGAGAATTCGGCGCTTCTCAAGTATTCGCCGGGCCGTCGCAACGCCCGATAGTGAAGGGCGAAGCTCGCACCCGCCAGGAACATGAATCCGATCATGACCCACTGTGTGTAGGAGCTGAAGCCGGTGATGGAGGTGCTCTCGGTTCCGAATCCGCCCGTGGACATCGTCGTGAACGCGTGGTTGACGGCCTGGAAGAGAGTCATGTCCCCGAGCCACAGCAGGATCGCCTCGACGGCGGTGAGTCCCACGTACACGAACCACAGTCGTTTGGCGGTCTCCTTCAACCGGGGAGTGAGCCGCTCGGAAACGGGACCAGGTGATTCGGGACGAGCCAGCTGGGCGCCACCGATTCCCAGAAGCGGGAGTACCGCGATCGACAGGACGATGATGCTCATGCCGCCCACCCACTGGGTGGTGGAACGCCAGAACAGAACGCCCCGGGGCAGGGCAGACGGGTCGGGAAGGATCGAGGAGGCGGTGGTCGTGAAGCCCGATGTGGCTTCGAAGAAGGCATCGGCTATCCCGGGGATGGAGCCGGACAGCAGGTACGGAAGCGTTCCAAAGGCCGACATCACGAGCCAGGCCATTCCGACGGCCCCGAAGCCCTCCTTGATCGTGAGGACGCCTTTGGTCCCGATCAGGTGCCATGCGAGCGTTCCGGCAGCAATCGTGATCGCCGCTGCCGAACCGATCGCAACAGCAGAGGACGTCTCGCCATAGAGGACCGATACCAAGGCTGCGGGCAACATGGCCACACCGCAACCCGTCACCACCTGTCCACCGATGAAGGAGAGGCGACGCCCCATCGCCGCGGCACCGGTGTCCCTGCTCCGCGTGACGGGGCGTACGCCGCTCATCCTCGGCCGAAGAGTCGCTCGACCTCTTCGATGCACTTCGGCATCGAGAACAAGATCACGCGGTCGCCTGCCTCGACGACGGTGGCGCCGGTCGGGACGAAGCTCTCACCGCTGCGGAGAATGCCGCCGACAACGGCGCCGCGGGGCAGGCCGACCTCGCGAAGGCGCCGACCGACGGCAGCACTGCCGGCATCGACCTCGAGTTCCATCGCCTCGGCGTCGGTGTCGTTGAACGTCACCACGGAGTGGATCCGCCCTCGACGGACGAACCGAAGGATGGCCCCGGCTGCGATCAGACGACTCGACACGGCCGCATCGATGCCGGTGCCGGCCAAGAGGTTGACGTAGGCGATTCGGTTGAATCGGGCCACCGCCGTCGCCGCGCCAAGCGCCTTGGCAACCAGGCACCCCAGCACGTTCACGTGGTCCCAACCGGTGAGGGCGAGGACGGTGTCACGGTCGTCGAGGTTGAGGGAGCCGAGCGTGTCCGGATCGGTGGGGTCGTCATTGATGACGAGCGCCTTGGCGAGTCGTTCGGCGATCTTGCGACACCGCGCGGCCTCCTGGTCGACGAGGATCACGTCGTAACCGTCGTCCAGCATCATCTTGGCCGTGAGCTCCGCCAACCGGGTCGATCCCAGGATGACCACCCGGCGCACCGGACGATGGCGAACGCCGAGCAGCTCCGTGGCGCGTTCGATGTCGTCGGCCCCGACCATGACCAGGGCGTGATCCTCCGCCTCGATGACGGTGTCGCCGTGGGCGACGATCGTCTCGCCATGACGGACGAGGGCGGCGATCACCCAGTCCCAGTCGTCGCGGTTGGCGCGCAGCTCGGACAGCGGCCATCCGATGAGGCGGGAGGTGCGGGGGATCGTCGCTCCGACGAGAACCAGGGTTCCACCCCCGAACTCGACGACCTCGGAGACGCCGGACTGGCGGACGAGGGCGAGCAGCTCTCGGGCAGCGGCCTCGCCCGGGTCGATCACGAAGTCCACCTCGAGGCCGACGAGGGCTTCACGCATGTCGGGATCCTCGACCCTGGCCACCGTCCGCTTCACACCGAGCTCAGCGGCGACGTGGCAGGCGAGCACGTTGGCGCCGTCCGAGTTGGACACGGCGATGAGAAGGTCGGATCGCTCGACGCCTGCCTCTTGGAGGACGGCGGGACTGGCGCCGTTGCCCGTGATCACCAGCGCGTCGATACGCTCCTGGAGTTCGGCGGCTCGGTCCTCGTCGTCCTCGATGACGACCACGTCCTGGCCCTCTACGGACAACCGCTCGGCCAGGTAGGACCCGACCGCTCCTGCGCCGACGATCACGATTCGCATTGCCGAAACACGCTAGTGCGCACGGAGCCCGTGTCGGAGCGGGAAGTAGCGGCCACTAGCCTGCAGTCCTCCATGGAATCCGTGCTCTCATCCCCCAAAGCGGTCGCCGACGCGCTCCGTTCGGTCGACTATCTGCCGGACGATCGCATCGCACAGGTCGCCTATCTCGCTCAGACGCTCGGCAAGCCGGTGCTGGTGGAGGGCCCCGCCGGCGTCGGCAAGACCGAGCTCGCCAAAGCCCTCGCCAAGATCACCGGCCGCAGGCTCATCCGACTCCAATGCTATGAGGGCCTCGACGAGTCGCGTGCCCTCTACGAGTGGAACTACAAGAAGCAGCTCCTCCGGATCCAGGCGGATCAGGATCACGACTGGACCGAGATCGAGGGCGACATCTTCTCAGAGGACTTCCTCCTCGCGCGTCCCCTCCTCGAGGCGATACGCTCGACGGAGCCGGTGGTGCTGCTCGTCGACGAGATCGACCGGGTCGAGATGGAAACGGAGGCGCTCCTGCTAGAGGTTCTGTCGGACTTCCAGGTCTCGATCCCGGAGCTGGGAACCGTCACCGCTTCGACGAGGCCGATGGTGATCCTCACGTCGAACAACACGCGTGAGCTGTCCGAAGCCCTCAAGCGACGATGCCTCTTCCTGCACGTCGCCTATCCGACGCCGGAGCGTGAGGCCGAGATCCTGCGTGCGCGGGTGCCCGGCCTGGCCGAGCACCTGGCAAAGGAGATCGCGAGAGTCGCCCGCTCCATCAGGGACATGGATCTGAAGAAGGCGCCTTCGGTGTCGGAGACGATCGATTGGGCGATGACGCTGCTGGCGCTCGGGATCGACCACATCGACCGAGACGTGATCGCCGACACGGTTCATGTGCTCCTCAAGTATCAGAACGACATCGAACGGGCGATGAAGGAGCTCTCGGACTAGTGCTCCGTCTCGTAAGTACGGTGGA
>Ga0214472_10001947_pt1 | contig 22453 bp, 15 predicted proteins | sample RVTome_6_FD_207662 | JGI IMG/M metagenome (GOLD analysis project Ga0214472, IMG submission 207662) | Soil microbial communities from uranium-contaminated site in the Upper Colorado River Basin, Wyoming, United States - RVT140D175 | ecosystem: Environmental > Terrestrial > Soil > Contaminated >...
GAAACTTCTGAAAGAGAAGGGCTACACCGACGAATCTGCAAAACAATTTTTGGAAGGAAAGGGGTACAAAGCGCCATGAGAATAATAGTTGAGGGATACACCTACGCCGTGGAGAACTTTGAGGACCCCACGGGCACGCAGTTGATTCAATTCATCCACAAAGAGAAGGATGCGCAGGGTGCGTTGAGAACGGTGAGGGATGGAACCACGAACGAAGAAATTCTCGCCGTATTATTGAACCGTCTTTTGATTCAGTACGGCAAACTCCCATCCAATGAGACGATGGAGGCAATACAGCACTTGAACCACGCACGCGAGTTACTGATGAAACGGACGCAGGACAGGGTGAGACGTGGCGTTGAGGGAACGATGAAGGAATGAAGAAGGACCTCCGACAGCTCTCCGGCTTCTACTACGAGATTGACCCGGAAACGGGAAAGCCACGGTTCGGGATTGGCCGGAGGTTCGGGATTGCGGTGCTTCTGATATTATTATTCGCACTGTTCATAACCCTGTTGATAATTTTCTCTGACGTGACGATGCGGGAGATGTGGGAGTGGTTGAAAGACCTGCCGGAATGGATTGGAGGATGGTTTTAATTGCCCGCCAGAACGATGTCGGGCTGGCCCGACGACATACTGGAAATAGCCCGATCTGCACCCGCGTTCGATGAACAAACATTTCAAAAATGGTATAAGGGGTGGGCGACCAAAGCTGGGATTGATCCAAACCCGGATAGCCCACTACAAAAGTATGACTACCGTGCAGCCTTCCTTGCCGGAGTTGAACCCGAAATAAATCCTACCGACAGTCTCTACCATTGGCCTTCTGAGTTTAAGGCCGATGACCATCCAAACCGGTTTGTTGATGGTATTGATACGAAACAACCGGGCACCGACAGCATTCTGGACGTTGCGAGTGCAGCGCCATTCCTGTACGAACCTGCCCGACTTCGCCGTTCAGGCGGGCCATTGAGTAAGAAGTTTACTCAGAGCGTGTTATCCGGGCTGACGTATGAGGATGAACCCGCCGGCCGTGCCATTGCAGCTCCATCGAGCACTGCGATCGGACCACAGCGGATCGAAGGTGTTGAGAGTCCACGTGGTATTGTCGCGCGTTTACGCGGGGATGCCGAAAGGACTCCACAGGAAAAGACATCGATCGAGGAAAACTACCGACGTGTGTTTGAACCGAGTATACCGGAACTAACACAAGGGATCGGGGAAAGCATAGGCCCGCCTGCCAGCAGTCGGGCAGGCGGTGAGCTGGACGATAAGGAACGGGCGAGAGCTGTTGCCGAACTTGTGATGGTACAGCACGGTGCGAATGTGAAGGAAGCGCAATTTCGGACGCTGGGATTAGGGAGTGCCGGTGGGCGTGCGGTGCGAGCGATTGGAACGGGAGCGGGATCTGTTGTGGAGGGAACACTGCGCGCAGTGGAACCCGCGATAGGAATACTGGAAGGAAAGCTGGGGCCGCTTGAGGGCCCCGGGCAATTCATAAAGGGCGCAAGCAATATTGGCGCGAATCAGGTGCGGGATTGGATTGAGGCAGTGCGTCTCGAGGACCCAGACTTTTCAGAACGTGTTGCGGAGGGGGCAGGCTCGATGCTGATGTTTATTCCTTTCGGCATTGGGGTTGGACTCGGTTCGCAGATTCTTTTACGAACGCCAGTGGCTCTGACACGCGTACTTGCTGCCGGGGGCGCCACGATACTGGAAGCTGCAACGGAATCCGGAGGCGTATACGGCGATGCAATACGGAGAGGTGCATCGAGAGAAGATGCGGAGGGCGCCGCCTACGGAACATTCCTTGCCAACATCGCACTCCTTCACATAACAAACAAGCTTGGTATTTTTTCTGAGGAGGGGAAAAGCGTTCTCAAGAAAGCGTTGCTCTCATCGAGTATGGAAGGGTTGCAAGAGTACATGCAGCAGGTTGTATCGAACACTGCGCAGGGCAGACCGGCATTTGAAGGCGCACCGGAAGCCGGGTTGATTGGCGCATTACTTGGCGGTGTTGCCGGACCCATGGTTGAGAGCGTACTTGCGCCTCAACGAGGTCGTAGACCGAACGCTGCACAATTACCCACCTACCCCACACCAGTGGAAGGCAGACCAATACCAGGCCCGCCTGCCAGCAGTCGGGCAGGGGGAACGCCGGACCTACCGCCATTGGATTTGAGAATCGGACAGCCGGCCGCAAGCGATCGCGATGTGACTAACGTCAAAATCACTGATCAGTTAAAACCGAAGGAACCGTTGTTCGATGAGGCGGGTCAACAGATTGATCTACCATCCCCGACTCCGGTTACCCGCCTGCCAGCAGTCGGGCAGGCACCTGCGGTTGAGCCAATCGTTCAGCCGGAGCAACCGCCGAAAGAGGGACTCACTGAAGCGGAACTGGATGCGATCTTTAGAAAACCCGGAGAGGGAGTACCGACGACCCGCCTACCAGCAGTCGGGCAGGCCTTTGGAGGAAAGAAGTTCACGCCAGGTGCCCGCCTGCCAGCAGTCGGGCAGGCCAGCCCGACATCGTTCTGGCGGGCACCTGCGAAACCGAGGGCTGAAGTTACGCCGCAAGTTCCGAATGCAGAAGCGGGAGTGGATGCACTATTCCTTGGCGTGGATCAGTTCAACAAAGCCGAGAACCGGACGGACCGGCGCAATGCACGGGTAACGATCGCAGCGGAAGTTTACCGGTTGAACACACTGGGCTTTGACGCGAGCTACGAGGATACACACTCCGGCAGGATTAAGGCCACGGTTATTGGAGCGGGTGGAGAACTACTGCAACCGACGAAAGAGCGGATTATCGACCTGCGCGATGAGGAAACGCTGACCGAAGTGCGGGGTAAGCTGCCGTACTTCATGGATTACATTCGACCGGGGAGCAGACTCTATGGCGGGGCCAAGAACATTGTCACGGGAACAAATCTCGATAGTGAGCAGGCACAGGAACTTGCAAAGCAAATTCTGGAAGCGGAACAGCAAGGCTTTAGGATTGACGAAGCGGGTGTTCAGCGCGCGTTCATCACTCCGGAAGAGATCCGCACACAACTTGAGGGAGAGGCGCCCGGGGGAGTCTTAGACGTGTTCACGGAAAAACCGGGTGGGGTTGAACCTTCTGGTAAAACTCCTGATATTGTTGACATGAAGGGCAAACGGGGTTCCGCCAAGGATCCTACCGAGAAACCCGCCAAAGAGATGGCGGGTGAACAAACCCCACAGGCGGAAGGTAGGAAAGCATTAACGCGTGAGGAGTACATGCGTCTCCCCGGAATGGGTAGTACTCGCTATTTTGGTGGCAAGATATACTATTCACGACCGGACGCTTTTGAAGTCGCGCGGCAGTTCAAGCATTATGAGAACTTCTTAGAACATTCCGAACAAAACCTGTTTTATCGAGCCACCGATAACCCTAACGAACACCTCATAAAAAGTCCGCAGTCAAAGAATAACCTCACAGGGGACGTTCACAAAGGACTTTCGGTTTATTATACACCGATCTACAAAGAAAGATTTGAGGCAGGTGGGACGCGGGGAAAAAAATACATAGGTGTTGTAAAAGGCGACGTGGTTGGTTTTGGTGCGGATGGTGAGCCGCTTGTGACAAATGTGGAATGGGTGCAAAAGCCTGTCGAAAAACTTGCTGAGAAATTCAGTCGTGATAAAATCGAGAAAACGAGAGAGCTGACAAAAGAAGAAACTCCTTGGCGTGATTTATCCATGTCTCCGTTCGAGGACGACATGATTGCGCTTGAGGGTGAGAAATACCCTTCCCCTGAACCCTCCCGCGCGCCGGAAGGTGGCGCGCAGTCTACAACTTTGTCAAAACCTACCGAAGCACCGGACGATGGTTTCAACAAACTGCGCGTGAAAGTATTTGACACGCTGAAGAGTGGTGGGTCGATACCGAACAACCGGGTATTCAGGCAGATTGCCGAAGAAGCATTTGGCGGCGCGAGAACAGAGGGAGCGTACACGAGCCGGGATGCGTACGATGCAATGGAAGCCGGCGTGAACCAATGGCTCATCGAGAACGGTGAACGGCTGCTCTCGATGGAACCAACCGCCGCTCTGACTGAGCTGCGTGCACTACTACAAAGGCTGCCAACGCAAGCGAACCGGACAACGGAGCAAGACCTGTTTCAGCAATTCAGTACTCCACCGACGTTCGCCTTCGTTGCGGCGAAAGCGCTAAACATTCAACCGACGGATGTGATGTTGGAACCGAGTGCAGGGAATGGCGGCCTTGCAGCATTTGGAAAGGCAAAAGGTGTACCAACGCACGTGAACGAGATTTCCGAACGGCGTGCCAACCTTCTCCGGGCGCTTGGATTTACGAGCGTCACGCAATTAGATGCTGAAAACATCAACGATTTGCTTCCGGGCGGGATTCAACCCACGATCATTTTCATGAACCCGCCGTTTTCTGCCACAGGTGGCCGGTTGGCACGGAATAAGACTTCCATCGGTGCGAAGCATGTGGAACAGGCATTGCAAAGATTGGCGGAAGGTGGTAGATTGGTAGCAATAGTGGGTGAGGGGATGGCGCTGGACAGGCCGTCGTTTATAAAGTGGTGGCAGAAGATCCAAAGCCAGTACAATGTTCGCGCGAACATCGGGCTTCCCGGGAAGGAATACCAAAAGTACGGAACCTCTTTCGACAATCAGTTGATCATTATCGATAAGACGGGACCGACACCGAGCTCCGCGAGTATTACGCACGGCAAGGTTGAGACGCTGGAAGAAGCGTTACCACTAATTGAAAGGATAGCAAATGACAGACCTAAAGCTATCGGAGGAAAGCTGGACGTTGCTCCTGGAGATCGTAGCGGAGCAATTACAGGAGAACAGGCAGGCAGTGGAGTCGGAGGCGAGTCCATTGGGAGTGCAGGACCCCGAGTGGATATTCAGCCAGGCGAGAACGCTGGACCCGCAGCAAGCACTACAAGAGTTCCACAAAATGAACCCGGAAATAGACCTGAGCAGTCTGGAGAAGGAGCCGCCGAGGGAAGTACTCGTGGCATTCCTGAGGATGTTCGGGACGCAGGAAGTCAATCCGGAGTAACCTTCCAGAAGTCAACGGAGAAACGTGAGGCCGAATTGAGCGGCACGTTTGTCCGTTACAAACCCACCAAACTTAAAGGCGGCAAAGAGCATCCGGCGATCGTTGTTGAATCTGCGAGCATGGCAGCGGTAGAACCGCCGGACATTTCCTACCGTCCGCAAATATCTTCGCGTCTTATCGAGCGCGGGGAGCTTTCCGACCTACAACTTGAAACCATCGCCTATGCGGGACAACGGCACGAGCAGATTCTTCCGAATGGCTCGCGCGGAGGATTCTTTATTGGTGACGGTACGGGAGTAGGGAAGGGGAGGGAGATATCCGGGATCATTCTTGATAACTATGAGCAGGGCCGGCAACGCGCGGTGTGGGTATCCATGAGCAGTGATTTGATTGTGGATGCACGTCGGGACATGACCGACCTGGATGCACCGGAGATCCCGCTCAAGCTGCTGAACGATTACAATGGGAACGCTAACATTACTCTTCCCAAGGGAGTGATATTCACGACCTACAACACTCTCATCGGGAAAGCGCAAAAGGGAAACAAGCAAACCAGGATTGAGCAGCTAACGGAGTGGTTGGGTCCGGATGGGGTTATTATTTTCGATGAAGCGCATAAAGCAAAGAACGCGATGCCGGTCGGGAGGAGTGACCCATCACAGTCGGGGCAGGCGGTGATTGACCTGCAGGAGAAGTTTCTACCGAAAGCCCGCGTGGTGTACAGCAGCGCCACCGGTGCGACGGACGTCCGCAACATGGCGTATATGACGAGGCTTGGATTGTGGGGCGAGGGAACATCCTTTCCGAAGTTTATGGACTTCCTTCGAGACATCGAGGGCGGCGGTGTAGGAGCGATGGAGATGGTGAGCCGGGACATGAAAGCGCTCGGTCAATACGTCTCGCGCAATCTCTCTTACGAGGGAACCTCGATGGAGGAAATGCTGCACACGCTGAGTGACGACCAGAGGCAAATGTACAATGCGTCGGCGACGGTATGGCAAAAGGTTCTACAGAACATTGAGAACGCGATCGAGGCAACGAACGGTGGAAGTGGACAAAGGGCAGGTGCACGGCAGGCATTTTGGGGAGCGCAGCAACGATTCAGTAGAATGATAATCACGGCGATGAAGGTTCCAACGCTGCTGAAAGAAGTGCAGAAGTATCTTGACTCCGGGCATTCTGTTATCATCTCTCTGATCGGGACAGGTGAATCGCGGACCGAACAAAAGGTAACGAAGTCGGTTTCGGAAGGCACATCGCTCGAAGATATAGACTTCACACCACGGGAAATTCTTGCAAATCTCCTGATGAAATCTTTTCCGACACAGGCATACCAGGATGCGACGGACCCGGAAACCGGTGCGACGATAAAGATACCGTTAAAGAACCCCGACGGTACACCGGTTGAGAGTAAAGCGGCACTCGCCATCCGGCAGAAGATGCTTGACCTTGTGTCGGACGTGAACATACCGGATAATCCTCTCGACCAGATCGTGAACCATTTTGGTGAAGAGAACGTGGCGGAAATGACGGGGCGGAAGCGTCGCCTGGTGCGGAAGGAAGGGCAGTTGGTGTACAAGAAGCGTGCACCGGAAGGGGTGAGCATGGACAAAGTGAACGTTCATGAGAACCAACAATTCCAAGAGGGGAAGAAGCGCCTTGCGATTATCTCTCAAGCGGCGTCGACGGGGATATCCCTTCACGCGGACCGGACCGCGGAGAACCAGCAACGCCGGGTGCAGATAGCTCTTGAACTTGGATGGAGCGCCGACGTACAGTTGCAAACCTTCGGACGATCTCATCGATCTAACCAGGCAAGTGCACCGCATTACGGATTGCTCTACTCCGACATCGGTGGAGAAAAGAGATTCATCAGCACGATTGCAAAGCGCCTGGAAAGCCTGGGTGCGCTGACGAAGGGACAGCGCGACGCAACAAGCGGAAGCGAACTTGCCCGGTACAACTTCGAGACTGAGGAGGGAAAAGCTGCACTCACGAAGGTGTACACCGACCTAATGAACGGCGAGGTTATTCCGGGCATTAACGATACGGCCGGTTCCGACCAGGGCAGGCAACTGCTACGGGACATCGGGATACTGGAAGAGCGCGGCGATGAAGGCGAGAGCATCAAGGATAAAGACTACAGCGACGTGCCACGGTTTTTGAACCGGGTGCTTGCGTTGGAGATTGAAAGACAGAATGCGCTCTTCGATTATTTTGTAGAGGTATTCGACCGGACGGTGGAGTTTTCGAAATTGGAAGGGACGTTCGACGATGGTGTTGCAGACATCAAAGCAAAGTCGGTACAGTTGAAGAGCTCGGATCCGGTGTTCACGGACAAAACGACGGGCGCCGAGACAAAGCACTACTCTCTTGACGTAGAAACAGACCTGGAGCCGGTGGCGATCGGGGATCTGCCACGGAATGCCAACGGGCGCTTCATGCAGCAAACCAGAAGCAAGCGAATAGTCTTTGCCGAGCCGGGTGGATTGAGAACCAATCCGGAAAGCGGACAGGTATCCCGCCTCTGGATACTGAGTACGACGAGACATTTGCGGCGCGAGGCGGTGTACGAGCAGGAACTTGAATCGAAGTGGAAAGTAATTTCGCGCGAGGAAGCAACGCCGTGGTGGAACGAGCACTTTACGAATGAAGCAAAAACCGAGCATGAGGAGATGCACATTTTTGCCGGTGCAATTCTTCCCATCTGGAACAAGTTGAAGGTTGGTGGCCGGATGAAGGTTGTTCGTTTGCAGACGGATGAGGGAGAACGCATCGTCGGGGTGAAAATCGACAAGGACAATGTTGAGCAAGTACTGAGCACATTGGGACTCGCGCGGGACGTATCGAACCGCTCTCCGGATGAAGTGTACAGCGCCATTCTTGACCAGGGCGCAAAGGTGGAACTGATTGGCGGCTTTGAATTGGTGAAGGGCCGGCTCGATGGTGAGGACATTATTGAATTACGTGGTGTGCGTAGCGGCTCGATGTCGGCGATTGAAGGACTTGGGTTACTCTCCGAGCGAATTGAGTTTAAGAACAGGTTCTTCATTCCGCTCGATGATGTTAAGGGGCCCCGGGTCCTCGAGAAACTGCTGAAACAGTACCCACCGGTGGGGGGCGCCCGCCTGCCGCAGGAGGGTGGCACGTATAGTGTGGCGGAGGATATAGAGGAGTACGAGGTTGACACTGACAACACAGATTCGTACCGTGAATCAAGCGATCATCTAAAAATAGCATTTGGAAGCTGGCGCAATGCAAGACGATCAGTCCACGAAGTTGCCGAAGAAGCCGAAAACATACAAGTATCCCGAACCGTTAGAGGGAGTGTTTCTGAACGCGGAGGAGTACAAAAAAGCCTTAGCACGCCATTCCGCACAGTCCCAAGACGACTCAAAAAATTCGGATACATCTCCTTCCGGGGATTAAGACTCTCCCCCGAAAATTCCTACCAACGCTCCAAAGACCTGGCAGCCATGTACCAGATCTTTCGCCATCCCAAGATGGAGTTTCTACACGTTGTTTACCTGAACGATAAAAATGAGATTTTGGCAAACAACGCAGTAACGTCCGGTGCGCTCACGTACACGGTTATCGGAGAAGGAACCAAAGCAAAGGTACATCACGATTTCATAAGCCGTGCGAAGCGCCTGGGAGCTACAAAAGCGTGGATTCTTCATAACCATCCGTCGGGCATTGCCGTAGCGAGCCGTCAGGATATACAAGTGACAAAAGAGTTGAGCGAAGCTCTCGGTCAGCAGGGGCTAACGATTGAAGGACAGGTGGTAATTGATACAGGGCAATTTGCCTTCATTGATCCCACTGGTGATGCTCATAACCATCTAATACTTGACAAGGAAGTTGCACAATTACGAGAGTGGGATGTTGAACGCATGGTATTCAGGGACCCGCAGGATATCGCGCGGTATGGACGGTCATTGAGGCTTGCGAAGGATGATGTTGCATTCGTCTATGCAAGTGGAAGCACGATTGTCGGTATGGATATTCATTCAAAAGAGATTCTCAAGAAACCAACGGTTGCCAGGACAGTTAAAGCACATGCACGGTCACATGGTGGAAACACCGTCTTTCTTATCGGTGAATTTCAGCAAGCCGACATAGAGTTCTTTCGTGACTTCAAACTACCTTTCTGGACTGATGTCATTTCAATGAGACGTGACCGTGGGATGCTTTATGTTCGTTCTCTCGCGGCGGAACAGCAATTCATTCCTGTGTTCGACAAGAACCTGAGCGATCCAAAATCGTACAGAGTATTTGAAGAGCAAAAGGGGTACACACCGAGGAAGATGGATCTACGATCCCCCTACGGGGCCGTAGGCCGTAGGGAAGCACAAGATGAGGATGCACGGCGCTCTCTGCGGGTGTTCGTTCGTGACATGAAGGATGCGGCGGTCGACAACGCAAAAATCCTGGCACAGCTTGTTCAGAGTCGGCGGTTGCAGTACGGTGAGCACGCCTTCCGGATGGAGGGCGACGTCGACCGTATGATATTAAAAGCGAAGGCCAACGCCGTGGATGAAATATCGAGGCACTTCCTGAACCCTGAGACGGTAGCAAAACTCGGAAAGATTTTCGGTGCGCGGGGCGCCATTTCCGTTGCACGCCGATTGAGGGAGCTACCGATATACGGTAAGCTGTTCGGGCTGCCGCGCGATCGGCGCGAGATGATACGTGCGGTTGCTGAATCAATTAAGGACCGTGGGGAAGATGGCAAGTTGATATTCGGGGCGATGGAGCGGACAAGTCCACCGGAGATGGGACGGATTGTGGAGGATATCCGGATGAACGTTGCCCGGATCGGGAAACTGGAAGCACAGTTGACGAACGGAACAATCCGGAGCGCGAGAGGGAAGAAAGCTGCAATGCAACAGCTCGCCATACTGCACGCAGAAGTGGAGGGCCTCGAGGCAGAAGCGAAGGAATTGGAAAGCGAATTAGGAATGGTGGATAGAGTTATCGACGGCGTGAACCTGACGACGGACGGAGAAATGCTCTACAAACAACTCTCCGAAAAAGAGAAGCAAGTGATTGACTGGTTCGTTGCCTGGCGTGAAGAGATGAAGGACCGGTATTCCATCGAAGGAAACATCGAGGGATACGTTCGGCGGTTCATGCTTGACCCACGGCATCCATTCATGCCCTTCATGGTGAAGTTCAGGAACAATAAGTTCTTCAACAAGATTGCCGGTGGGCGGTTCTTCCGTTCCGGCGGCGCGTTCGATTACATTAAGGACCTCGAGACAGTTGCGTACCTGACGAAAGTGGAACTGGAAAAAGAACGCATCCATAACGGATACGTTCCGATGATACTGGAAGCGATGATAGAACCGGTGATGGAGCATCCGATCGATACTGCCATACGCAGCGAGGAGGCATCGAGAGGAGAGCGCTACACGCCGGAGGAATTGAAAGCACGCCGGACACAATTGCGCGAGGACCCTGGCATTCAGGAAAAGGTGCAGGACTTCATCGATCGGAACGAGGGAGTAAAGCCGGGCTATGTGCGCGTGAAAAGAACGGTCGTGTTCGGGACAAACCCGTGGACTTTTGACGGGCAGATTAAGGATGTTCTGCACGATCACTTCATACGGTTGGTGGAGGAGCCGGCAACACGCATTACCCTTCTTGGTGAGATGATGAAGAAGTTTGCAGACGCCTGGACTTCAAACCAACTGTTTGCGATGCAGAGCATAGCAAACCAGGCGGTATCGGATGCACTCTTCTACAGTGTGAAACTTGTGCACGACATTCCGAACCCACGGAAGTTTTTCAATGACGTTCGCGGACTTGGCGATGCGTTGCGGCCGTCGGTGCTCAGGAACCTGACACCGGAGGAGTTTGGGAGCTATGCCACGTTCACGTCGCAGATGAATTTGAAGGGACACTACTACAGTCCGTTCAATATGGTTCGGAGTTTGGTGAATCTCTACTTCAAGGTGTTCAACACGTTCGACATATTTGTGAAGCGTGCAGGGTTCATGGCCGAGGCGAGGAACGCACTGCACGAGGAGATAGCGAGAATTGTGGCCTCTGGAAAATCGCAGGCACAGGCGAAAGAAGCCCTGAAAGGTTTGATACTGAACCCGGAACGTGTGCGCGATTTGAGCAGGTTCCAGGCAACGAAGAAGCGTGCTGACTTTGGCAATAATCCCGACCTGGACAGGGATATCGACAACGTGCTTGACGGCTACTTTCCAAACTACCGGAACTTTCCGATCAACTTCCAGGATCTCGCCGAACAATGGTGGGGTAAGATCATCGTACCGTTTATTCGTTATCGGTATGATGAGGTTCGAATCACGGGGAAGATTCTGCGTGATGGGATTGTGGCTCTCGATATGCGACAGAAGATGCCGGCGGATGAGCGTATTGGTCGGATACTTGCGGCATCGTTCGTGTTTGGCGGCGCGTTGCTACTTGCCGAGAAGTACGCAAGCAAGCTACTGGATACCGATGAAGAAGAAGTGAAACAGATTGCGGCCGGACGCCTGGCAATACCGCGTGGCTCGGAGGAGGATGTTGCGGTGCGGAAGGCACTCGACGGCATCGGTGTTGAGCTGAAGGAGGGAAACACTCTCTTCCTTCGTGCTTCGAAGTATCCATTCATCAAGATTGGTATGTTATTCCGGAGCGATGCGGATCTCACGAAGGTAGTGAGTAGTGAATTTCTGAGTGAGGGAATTGCGTTGCGTCTATTGGCGCTGAGTGCGGGTTGGGAGGATGAGTTCTCGAAGTACTCCACCGGGATGGCAAAGCTCGGTAATGAAGCGAGGAGTCTCGTGCCGGCACACCGGGTATTTGAGGACATCAATCGAATAAATGACCCACGGATGTTGAGGGCGGAAACATTTGAGGATGCGTTGAGGAAAGCAATACCATTTGCAGAGCAGACGGGCAAACAGGTAACGAGCAGGGAAACAGGGCAGCCGTTGGAGTTGAATAAAGGGTTGGCGACGCTCCTAACGACGACGGGAATTAACATTGCGGATCTTCCGGAAGAGGATATACTGATTCAAAGGGAACTAACCGGTGCAGCGCATGGACGCCAGAAAACAAAAGAGGAGTTGGTAAAAAAATTCCGGGCCGGCAACGCTGACGATCGTGCAGCTGCCCGGCGCGAGGCGCGGGAGGCCGGTATTGATAACCTTCGAGAATCGGCGAAAAGAGCCGGTGCGGAAGAAGAAGTTGGGTTGACAGAGAGTGCGGTGATTCGTAGATTTGTAAAGGCGATACGAGAAAACGATGCGGCAGCCTTCGATGAAGCACAGGTGATGCGCCGAAAACTTGGAATGACACGGGGGAGGGTGCGGAAGGAATTGCAAAGCATCGGACTTGAATTTAAGAAACCACGAGAGGAAGCAATCTCGCAGTGACATAGCAGGTTTTCGGTTCTGTTTGTAGACGTGGTCACAAAGGAGCCTGTATCGAGTGAAAACTCGGTACAGGCTTTTTTTATTATAACCAATACAGGGGGATACAATGAACGTACCATGGGGACAACTAGCACAACTCTTCATCTTCGCACTCTTCGTGTACGCGGCGATCGAGGTTTTGAAGGATCTCCGTTCGGTGCTCAAGCGCAAAGCAACAGCCGGATCGTGGAACAGGCTGCTTGCCGTTATAGTGGGATATATTTTCTGTTGGACGTTCGACTTCGGGGTGATAGTGCGGATTGTGGAGGTAGGGGAGAAAGCCGGTGCATCGGCGAGTCCGTTGGATTACTTTGGGACATCGAGTTTGATTGCGATGGAGGCTGCGTGGGTGTTCGATTACGTGGTGAAGGTTCAAAAGCAATTACAGGCCGCGAAAGCGGAAGCGGAAAAAGTAATTAACGGCACTCCATTGAAGTGAAGAACACGCGCAAATTACCAACGCGCCGCTTCAGCCTTCTATTACCCAGGCGCCGATTGAGTTTTCTAAACACTCCCGATCGAATTACGAGTCAGACGCCGGCATCCTGGACGAGCTGGGGGCAGACGGACATCACTCCGTTTGCTGACACCGGCTACACATTTGGAGACTTACCATAATGGCACAACGGTATCATGTGATTTTCCCGGACAAGCAACCCTATGAAATAGTTGCGTATCCATTCGACGCGAAAAAGTTTGTGCCGAAGAATGAAACCTTCGAGTCGCACGCCTATGCGATCTACGTTTCGACCGACGATCCGGTGACGTTCACGGACCTTGCTCCGACGATGTTCTTCGCAAAGGACTTTGACAACACGAAGCGGATTCTGGAAGTATCGATACAGGCCGGCGACGACGGGAAGGATTACATTGTGCGTGGACGCTTGCAGTGTGTGAGCGGACACCGGTACGAATACGAAGGTTTCTTCAGAGTACGAGAACGGGGGTAAACCAATGAAACGTGCATTATTTCTTTTGCTGTTCTTGATCGTGGCGATTGTTCCGGGGAGGGCACAGTTGCAGCCGTTACAAACGACCGACACGCCAAACTCCGGCAGGACGAAACTGAATGCAAATGACCAGCTCTTATTGGATTCAATTGCAGTACACCGGGCGGTATTGCTTGGCGCGGGAACGGATCTGGTTAAGGTGGGCGCCACCCTGGCTCTCAACGATACGATCACACAAATAATGACTTTTAGCGACACGGTGAAGGTTGGTACGGTCGCAGCGAGCATCAACCAAGGTTCAAGAACGGGTGGGACAGATTTTGCGCATAATGAAGTGAGACCGCGATTGTGGATAGAAAAGGGGTTGGGGATATTTCCAGAACAGGGCGGGCTTGGTTATTCAAATCTCAATTTCTATTCTGGGCAGAGTCCTCGTGGTGGCGGGCTTATTAACTGGTTCCATGAAAACCCCAGCGATAAATATATTGCTCAGGCATTCATCGGGTACGATTTTGTTCAAACATTAGCAACTGCCGATTCATTGCCTCCGCTTTTTATTTTGTTTGGTCTTTACGATACGAATAATGTTGCCAACGATTACAACGGCATCGTGATGGAGAACTATACCCAACCGGGCGTTGGGAATCGCTATCGCGGTGATATGGGATTTGGAGCGCCTTTATCTATTGTTGGGCGGAAGTTCTCATTTCAAATGCCGATTGTCGATCCGAGCAGTCAAACAATCTTTAATCTACACCGATCATCAACCGACTCTACGCATACTTGGATGGAGTTTACTCATGGGTCATCAGGTTTAACGTTTTTTGATATAAACTGGACTGGTAGATTTAGGTGGTTTCATCCAACATCCGGTAGTCATTCTCCCTATAGTGGTTCGGGATGGGCGATAGACTATCTTGATGCGGCAAACAATAGGCCGCATCTCGCTGGTGGATTATTTCAATTTCAAGCGCAAGAAAGTGGAGATGCCGGGCCAAGTTATCTAACTATTGGCGGAGACGCAGTATCGGCTGGCGGGACAGCAAACGGAACAGTTCCGTTCTATGCTTCAGATTTCTATTCTGGGACAACTCGATTTTTGCGGAACACGTCAACGATACTCATTGACTCTCTTTTCGTACAGAAAACACTTCTTTTAAGACCTTACTTATCGCCAATCGACTCCGTTAAAGTGAACGGTACAGCCTTTGAAATCTATTCTGGCGGCAATGTATTCAGCACGGAAGACGGCCCCGCTGGCAGTGGTATAACGTCTCTTGGTGGGTTGACTGCCGGGACTCAAACATTTGCGACTGGAACGGCGGGGACGGACTTTGCAATTAGTTCGCTAACGAGCACTCACACATTCAACATTCCGAGTTCATCGGCGAGTAACAGAGGACTTCTCACTTCGGCCGACTGGACGACGTTCAACAACAAGTTGGCGACGAATGGCGACGGCTCTGCCCTTACCGGATTACTTTTTTCCCAGATTGGAAGCACCCCTACGACTCTTCCCGGGTACGGGATTACAGATGCGCTTTCGAACTTAGCAAGTTCTACTCAGAATGGCGCGTTCGGAAACATTTCTCTTTTTGACGATACAACCCCTTCGCACTATCTGACGTTCACCGCCGCAGAAAACCTAACGGCTGCGAGAACGCTGAGTATCGTCACGGGCGACGCTTCACGGACCCTGACTTTTGCCGGGGACGCTACGATCTCAGGGGTGAATACCGGCGATCAGACGATTACTCTCACGGGTGATGTGATTGGCACCGGGACGGGATCGTTTGCTACGACGATAGCGGCGGGAGCGGTAGATATAGCAATGCACTCCGCAACTGGCACACCAGATGGGACAACATTTCTTCGTGGTGATAATGTGTGGGCAACTCCAGCCGGTTCAGGCGACATGGTGCTCGCATCAGCTCAGACAAACACGGGCGCGAAAACCTTTCTTGACAACACACTTCTCATGCGCAACGTCGCCAACACGTTCAGCTCTGATTTCACGAATACAAACACAGCAGCCAGGTCCTATACACTGCCAGACAAGGACATGACCGTTGCGGGACTTGACGATTTATTTACCAACACAGCCTCAAACGGGGAGATGTTGTATCAGTTAGATGCGAATACGATTGATGGTGTCGCCGGAGTAACTACGACTGAGGTAGGGTATCTGGCTGGTGTAACGTCTGCCCTACAAACGCAACTTGGTACAAAGGCTCCGCTTGCTTCTCCGACATTCACAGGGACTGTGACTATCCCAACACCGTTCACACTTGGCGCTGTCTCTGTTACGCCTACAGGGACGGAGTTGAACTTTATTGACGGCGTGACCTCTGCAATTCAAACTCAGATTGATGGAAAACAGGCAACGATTAGTTTTGGCACTGGTGTTCAAACTGCACTCGGAGTGAATGTAGGAAGTGCAGGTGCGTTCATCACCTTCAACGGTGCGGGGGGAACACCGTCGAGTCTGACGGGCACGAATATTACGGGGATACCTGGTGCGGGTATCGTATCAGGCTCCGTCACAGTCACACAAGTGGAAGCCGAACTAAAGACGGGGACACAGACATTCACGGTTCTTGATACCGTGAAGACCACAGGAGAGCGGGTTTTTTCGTGGAAGGTTCCTCACGCTATTACTATCACGGAAGTGGCAGCGTTTACCGATGCGAACACAGTGACGTTTCAGTTGGAAGAGCGTGCAGAGGCAACGCCAAACACAACGGGGACTACGGTGATGACGGCATCGCTTGTAGCCGATACAGATCAGCAAGAGACAACATCATTCACAAATGCGGCGCAAGCGGCGAATACGTGGCTCACGGCAGTTGTATCGACTGCTGGAGATGTGACTTACTTTTCAGTCACGATCAGGTACACGATTGACTAAACTGGCCTACATACTGATTGCGCTTACTCTCGGCTCGACACTTGACGCGCAGACAATAAGGCGCAGACCGCCAACCTACTACAATCCTGGCGGCGGCGGATTCTCCTGCGGCACACAGACGGCAGCGGACGACTTTAACCGAGCAAATGGTGGACTTGGTACAAACTGGACAACTCTCCCCTCGCCTTATGGTGCTCCGCAGATTGTAGGTGAGCTTGTGCAGATCGCAAGTGTCGGAACAGATGTAGCGGCTTATTACAACGCCGTCACATTTGATGCCGACCAGTTCGGCCAGGTAGTTCTTACGACCGCAAACACTGACGCCAACAAAGCTCTGATAATTTTACTGCGATGCAACACGGCAGGCCAACAGATATTTTATAGATTTCGTATCACGGGGCCGCTCGGTGGGACGTGTGCAACTCAGATTGCATACGTAAACGTCAGCGTGACCCAGATTTCCGCTGGCACGACAACTATCAATGCTGGGGACGTGATGTGCGCAACCGCAGTTGGCACGACACTCACAATGTATGTCAACGGCACATCGGTACTCAGTGGAACGCACTCTACTTTGACAGCGGGTGCGGTTGGAATATCACTTTACAACGACACCGGTGGGACTGCTGCCGATGTTCAACTGGATGACTTCGTTGCGGGCTCTGTGCCATGATAAAATGGATGTACATTGACTTCCTGCTGATTGCCTCAACGTGTTCGGCGAGCGCACAGTTACGGGTATCGGCCAACAATTACTATTTGTATGAACAACAAACTGGAGAACCGGTGTTCCTCAATGGTGAATCGGTCTGGTGTCTTATGAGCGCAACAACCTACACTCAGGCGGACAGCTTCTTCCAGAACTGCCAACAGTACGGAATAAACTTCCTTGAGGTACAACTCATCGACAAGTTGAATGACAGTGGACCTCAAGACAGAAACGGTAATACTCCGTTTACGAGCACAGACTTTATCACACCAAGAGAGGCATACTTTACCCACGCAGACTCGATTGTCGGACTGGCAAAAACCTATGGAATATATCTTCATCTTTACATTTCCTATCTGGGGGCAAATGACACAGAGGGATGGCGTATAAGTATCGGGAATCGAAGCATTGCAGACATGAAGTATTGGGGTGACTGGCTCGGTGCAAGGTATAAAGATTCTACCAATATCATGTGGGGCATCTCTGGCGACTGCGACCCCACAACATGGCAACAGAAACTCGACTCGATGAGCGTTGCCTTGCTCGCGCAGGATACAAATCACCTCATCACGCCAAGAGATTGGATACCATCAATAACTTCTACCCATTGGTCAAGCAGATCATGGCTCAAACTGGAATACATTTATCCGTATTGGGGGCCTCAAAGTTACGAGCCTGAGTTAATTGTATCGCTGGCAAGAACCGTCTACGCATCGGGGCGACCGGGATTTCTGGAGGAAGCATGGTACGAGAACGAGAAATTTAGTGCAGACTTCCCGCCGACATACGTGTTACGCCAGCAGATGTATTATACCATATTAAGCGGCGCTGTTTGTGGGCATGTATTTGGGACTGCCGGATGGGCTTTTGACTATGCAACAAGGTCATGGTTTGGGCCTGGCGGATACAGGGATTCACTGGATTCACAGGGACACCAAAGCACGGGCTGGTGTGGCAAGTTGTTTCGTTCGCGTTATTGGTACAAATTGCATCCTGATACTGGACAGACGGTCGTGACGGCTGGATATGGGAGTTCAGCAGACTCTACTTATTGTCCCGGTGCTTACGCATCGGACGGGAGTTCGATCATCGTCTATTTGCCGTCACAGAGGACTATTACCATTGACCCGGCAGTTTTGGCCGGGGATTCCTGCCGTGTGTACTGGTTTGATCCGGCAACTGGCGCAGTTGCCTTCGATGGAAATCAGGATAATGCTAATACATTTCAGTTGACGTCGCCGGCGGGCGACCGGGTGCTCGTTGTAGACTCTAAGAACTTTGATTTGAATTTCGATGCACCTGGTGGTGATGAGCCACAAACAGTTGTTCGTTACTTACCGATCAGGAAAAACTAAGTGAGGATAAATTGGAATGCACTGGATTTGTTTCGTCTGTTGGAGGGAGGTGGAGGTCAACGCTACTCATCTTTGGTGTTCTCATTGCGGCCTCGCAGTCTTTGGCACAGCCTCGGCTCAAGACAAACGCTCTGGCTTCTACACTCGACGGGAATTTGGTTTTGTTCCTCGATTATTTCAAAACTAATGTTCGAGATACACTGTTCACGCTGTATGAAGGGAAGTCGGCGACATTCACGGTGACGGACTCGGTGGTCATGCGCTGGCAAGTGATTGACGTATGGTCTATGGTACACCGAGCATACTTTGTCACGGATACGAGCGATACGGCAAACATAGAAGTCCGCTACGTATCGTTTGAACGTGTGTTTCTGGATAGCTCAAAATATAACCAGATAACTATTGACACACTTGAGTACTATCCGGCATTGAAACAGGGGGATGGTATTTATACTGCACTGAAGGAAGATTCGCTGGCGGTACACCAGGACATTTATTCGATTGCTACTAAATCGGCACGATTCAGAATGTACTTGACGTGGCATCCATTAATGCCAGACTCGATTGTACTAATAAGACGATGACCACTAATTATCGAAAACAAGAAAGAGGCGCGGGGATGAAACACTTTGCATTCACAATGATTCTTCTGTTCTCTCTGATCTTGGCGGCGGTTGCCGGCGACCTACGGTCCGATAGGGAGAAATTCCAGGGGGCGAATCTCACGAAGGACGCAACACAAACGCAGTCCGGCATCACTGTGTTAACCGATTCATTAGGGAACCAGTACTACAACATCACGCTCAAAAAACTCTCCGAGGCGGTGTACCTTACCGAGAGCGGTCAGGTATTGGTTCTTCTTCCGGCAGAACTGAACACGGATCAACGCGGATACATTATCAGTCAACTTTCAACCTGGCAATTAGAAGCCCGGGCATTCCAAAAGAAATGAGGTTGTTCCACAAGATGGTTTTTGGAAGTGAGAAAATGAAATGGACATTCCTACAGCGCTGTATCGTATTCTTGAACTATCTCTTTCTGCTGGGCTACTCCTGGTTGTTTGGCTGATTGTAAAAGCCGTAAAGGGAAAGACGGGTGAAGTTTCTAAAAACGGCACATCGTCCATTCATGCTCTCGCGTCAGAGGGTATCAGAATATTGGCTGAACTTGCAAAAAACGCTACTGTGCAGACTGAGGTATTGAGGAAGGTCGCAGACACAAACGACAAACTTGTTGAGGACATCGCAGGCATGAGGGGTTCACTGAGTATAGCAATGGAAAGACAAGCTGCGAACCAGGCTGCAAACATGAGGGCCACTGAAGAAATCAGGAAAGAGGTAAGCAGAAAATGAATAATCTCACATGGATTGGATGAGGAGGAATGACACTATCGAAGAAAATATTCATCTTACCGGCGCTCGGTTTGCTCGCTCTCGTTATAATGGTTCTACGTTCATGCGACGAGGACAACATTTCCATTCCGGTGGGGAACTACGTAAAGCCTGTTGAGAAGGATACGTTCCGACGCAACAAAACCTTTGAGGAGGTTCTTCCTCTCAGGAATGAAGAAGTTGCCGGCGTGCTTGATGTTGTTGTGCGTGACACCGTGAAGGCCGGGGACACTGTTGGAACGGTAAAAGAAATTCCCATTCGTGTAGTGATACCGCGAGACGGTACTCCTTATGTGAAGATCGGAAAAGATTCGATCGGCATCCCGTTGGGATCCTCGGTGACGGTAGAGTATACGCCGTTTGAAGATCCGCTATTGGATTTCCGGTTTGACGTGCTTCCAGGTGCCGACGTGAGTCTGCCGATAGTGCAGCTCTCGCCGGTGCTCAACGTAACGGCGTTGCAACTCTTCCATGTTGTTCGTCTCGGGGCGGGGGTAGATAGGTTCGGGTTTGGTCCGGTTGCAGCGTGGGAAGTGTGGAGGGAGTGGAACGTGGTTGTGAAGTGGAACGTGGTGGCCTTCCAGGAAAAACGCCAAGCGCAAATTGGGATTGCCTACCGGCTATGAGGTGAACGCGAGGAGCAGGAGAAGGATTTCAGCAATGTTTGTGATTGTGACAGGTGGATCGATATTCAGCAATTCGGTAAGCTTTTCAATGGTTCTCTCACCGTGCCGGCCGCAGAAGTTGGAAATGCGGATGAAATTAGGAGTTCTTTGCATTATTCCCCCTTGTGGAGACATCCTGTAAGGGGGTTCAGGACGGGTGAATCTACGCCATAGGATAGATAGAAAAAATCCACTTTTTTACCCGTGAGGCTTGACAAAGTACGGCAGATTGGTTACACTCAATCCAGCGGCAAGACCTAATAATATATAACACGTCAAATTCCTCACTCATCTGAGTGGGTGAAGAGACTCGATTGAGTAACCAAGGTTCTTGCTGTTGTTCGGCAAGAACCTTTTTCGTTGTTGGTTCCTTGCCTCAAATGTGTGAGCGGTGAACATCATTTGTGGGTAAAGATACGATCCCAGGGTTTCCATGCAACCCTGCCAACAGAAAAGTAGGGATTACTCAATGGACGATTTCACAATCTATCACGTGCCGGACTATTTTCCTTCCTATCCCGCACTCGTCACCTTCGTTCTCCACGCACTCAATACTCACCACAACATTCCACTTAATCGCGTCGAGAAGTATACAGGGATTCCTCTGAGCAGACTTTCGGAGGCGCGGAAGGTCCGATCGGACCGGAAGCAACTGATGCTGGACGTGAACGAGTATCGCATTCTTGCGTGTCTCTGTTTTGAAAACAACGCGGTTGCTCTTGGCCTGGCAATGTTGCGGTTTGGTGTAACCGATTGGGTGCGCGTGCACGTGCGGGACTTAGACAAAAAACTCTGCGAAAATGCCCTGGACTCTGCAATATCACTACTCAATACAGTGAAGGAGGAGCTATGACAAAGATCTCCACCATTCCACCGATGAAGGATGCGGATAAATTGGCGGCGCTGAGAAAATTGGAACGCAGCGTAAAGGCTGCTGATCGTTTGGTTGAATCGTGTTCCGAAAGTTTGAAGGCAGCAAAAGAAGAGCGTAGCGTTGCCATAGAGAGATTGAGAACGGCAAGTGACGAACTCGGACCAAGAAGAATTATTTCCACCGGTTGCAGGAGATTAGGCCACTCCACTTTCTTAACCACGGAAAGGTTCTTGTGGCCTGTCCCCTTGAGGAGTGGCCTCTCACACAGCCAAACAGGGGGATGGGGAGAGTGATCGGGGCAAATAACGGAGGCGAGGCTCCGTGCACGTGAACCTAACTCGCCTCACATTTTTATTACAAACCATTTTTAATAGAGGAGGTTACGATCATGAACGCAGGCGGCGGACACATAGGACTCGACAGCCGTACAACGGTGGGGCCTAAAATATCCAACTTTGATATCCAGCGCCGAACTATAAATGGCATGCTCGCATCGTACAAACAACTGTTGAAGGCACTGGAGGAAGCATGCAATCCATTTCTTGAGCCAAAAAAGGAAGAGCAGATTGTTGAGGACAAGGAGTTGTTGTTAAAGCCTCAAAGTCCGTTGCTCGATGCATTGAGTTATTGGATTTCAGAACTGGAGGACTTAGAAAAGCAAACAGGGAGTATCATTGAACGTCTTGTGCGCTGATGGCGCACATGAACAAGGGAACACGAAAACGGATACTGCCGATTCTGATACAGCGTGATGGCAGACGGTGCAACGTGTGCAAGGATACAGAGCGTGAGCTCGTCATTGATCACATCGACAATGACGATAGCAACAACGAGTTATCGAACCTGCAGGTGTTGTGCCGTCGCCATAATTATTTGAAGAATCCACGACGGAAGAAGGGGAACCATTCGCATGTGTGTGTGTGTGTGGGTGTGTGTGTGTGTGGCAATGTGAGTGCGAGCGTGGATAGGCTTGAACAGCGGAAATCGGCTGAATTGGAGAAAAGTCAGGTAGCTGAACCATCGTTCCGACACTGGCTTTATTGGGAGATGAAGCAACAGGGGATGATGAAAGCGGAGGACGCCTTGAATGCGGGG
>Ga0214472_10001949_pt1 | contig 22439 bp, 15 predicted proteins | sample RVTome_6_FD_207662 | JGI IMG/M metagenome (GOLD analysis project Ga0214472, IMG submission 207662) | Soil microbial communities from uranium-contaminated site in the Upper Colorado River Basin, Wyoming, United States - RVT140D175 | ecosystem: Environmental > Terrestrial > Soil > Contaminated >...
ACGGGGAGACAAGATTCGCATGTCATGCCCGCGCTTTCTCTTCTTGGCGCCTCTGATCCTACTCGCCGCGTCGTCGAGCTACCCGCAGTCCCTGGTCATCAACCACGACTTCGAGACGTTGACGTCCACGCTGCCAGGCTGGTGTCCGTCGTCGTCCTCGCAGATCTTCCTCGCGGCGGGCTGGCAGACGCCGGCAATTCTGATCACTCCGGACTACTTCCACGCCTGCGGGACGTTTGCGTATTCGGTCCCGAGCAATGTGTTCGGGACGGAGCCGGACAATGCTGGTGGGCAGGGTTACGCCTCGATCATCGCGTTTCACAGCATCATCGCCGCGCGGGAGTATGTCCAGGCGCCGCTGAAGGCGCCTCTGGTCGCCGGCGTGACGTATGAAGTCTCCTTCGATGTCTCGTTGGCGGAGCGATCCGGGATCGCCATCGATCGCCTCGGCGCCTTTCTGGGCGAGGACATCACCACGACCGGTTTCGTGTTGAACGAATTGCCACAGGTCACGAGCACGTCGATGATCTCGAATCCAGTCGGCTGGACGACGATTTCGGGCCAGTTCGTGGCGGGCGGCGGCGAGGAGTTCATCACGATCGGCGACTTCGGTCCGCAACCGCTCACGAACACCATCATTCGCACCGGCTTCGTCGTCCCTGACGTCGCTTTCTATTACGTGGACAACGTGATCGTGCAGCCCCTGATTCCCGACGGTCGGGCCTACGTGACGACGTTCAACAACGAGCTCCTCGCGGTGGACCTGGATGCCGGCGCCACATGCGGCGTGACGATCGTCGGAACGACACAGGACACGAGCGGCGGGCCCATTCGCGAGATTCGGGGCCTCGCCTTCGACGGAAAGATCCTGTGGGGCATGACGCATGAAGGCGACCTCGTGAAGGTCAATCCGTATTCGGCGGAGACCGAGCATGTCTACACCCTGTCCGCCGGGAATCAGTCCGACGAGTATTGGAACAGCCTCGCGTTCGATGGCACGAACACCCTATTCACGGCCAACAGGGGCTTTTTCTTCACGGGGTACGAACTCGTGGCCCTGTCCATCGCGTCGCTCCCGCCGACCGAAACGCTGATCGGGACGCCGAGCTGGAATTTTGCCCAGCACCCTCTCGGGCCGATGGCGATGTATCCGCCGTCGGCGCCGATCAATCCGCCCACATTCGATGGATTGCACCCGGCGCCCGGCCTGCTCTACGGGCAGAGCAACCTCGGTGGGCTCTCGCCATTCAGCGTGAGCACCACGACCGCCGAGATTTCGATGCTGTATCCCTTCCTGCCGTCCCCGTTCGAGCAGCACGCCTTCCAGTTCGAACCCACAAACGGCTACTTGACCGTTCTTCATGACATTCGGTCGGTGCCGAACAGTGAGGGCTTCTCCCATTACGAGTTCGACAACGAGACATTCACATCCCTCTGTAGCCTTCCTCTTGCCCTCGGCGCCCCGGCGACGATCGACACGTTGGGCCTTGGTTTGGCGTTCCTGCCGGAGACCATGTCTGTCGACAAGAAGGCCGTGAAGCTCTGCGTGAGCGGTGTATCCACCGGAATCGGATGGTCCTGGTGGTTGGAGAGCTCGGTGGGAGACGTGGTTGCTCTTTCGGCCAGTGCTCCGGCGACGGACATCGCCGCCGCCTTCGTGCAGAGCCTGAAGGACCACGGTTTTCGGGCCTACGTGGATCGGACGGACCCCGATTGTCTGAACGTCCTGACGGATCCGGCGGCCCTCCTGTCGGTGGGGCTGCTCGGCGGCTCCCCCAGCTGTACGGTCACCAACAACCCCAGTGGATGCACCGTGAACCCCACGATCATCGAGGCGGGGTATCTGCCGGTGTTCCACCCGGTGTCGACGGATTCGCCAGCGGGTCTGCTCCTGAGCACGCTGGAGGCTCAGCCGAATCCGTTCAATCCCGTGACGACCATCCGGTTCTCGCTCTCTCGCGCGGCCGTGACCCATGTGGAGATCTTCGATCTGCGTGGCGCGCGCGTCCGTGTCCTCGCAAGCGAGGCGATGCCGGCCGGAACCCAGGAACTCGTCTGGAACGGAAAGGACGACCGGGGCGGCGCCGTCGCCAGCGGCGTCTACTTGGTTCAGGTGCTCTCCGAGGGTGAGCGAAGGAGCATGAAACTGGCGCTCCTCAAATAGGACGGAGATGGTCGATGTCAACCGTTCCACATCGCTCGAAGCGAGCGCAGGGGTCATTGGCCTCGCGCCCGATGGCGTCGTGACCTGATCGGCGGCCACTTGCCGTCTCCTCAGCGCTCGCCTAGCCTGACCGCCGCCATGGCCCTCCTCAACGTGCAGAACCTACGCATCGCCTTCGGCGGTGATCCCCTGTTGGATGACGCATCGTGTGCCATCCAGGCCGGCGATCGCATCGGTCTGCTGGGCCGCAACGGTGCGGGCAAGACCACCTTCCTCCGCATTCTCAGCGGAGAACTGGAACCGGACGGGGGAGTGATCCGACTCGAACCGGGGGCGCAGGTGTCGATTCTTCCCCAGCACGTCCCGCAGGATCTCAGCGGTCCCACACGTGAGATCGTGGCCGGCGGTCTGAACGAGAAAGATAAGGAGTGGGAACGGGAGCACAAGGTCGCGACCACGCTCTCGCGCATGAAGCTCGACCCCGAGGCCGACTTCGCCCGGCTCTCCGCGGGCATGAAGCGACGGGTCCTGCTTGCTCGTGCACTGGCCGCCGAGCCCGATCTCCTACTGCTCGACGAGCCGACCAACCATCTCGACCTCGACGCGGTGTTGTGGTTGGAACAGTTCCTTGGGCGTTGGAATGGAACCCTCATCTTCGTGACCCATGACCGTATGTTCCTGCGGCGCATGTCCCGGCGCATCCTGGAGATCGATCGCGGCCGTCTCCTCGACTGGTCCTGCGACTACGACAGCTTCCTCACGCGCAAGGAATCGGCGCTGGCGGCCGAGGAACAGCAGAACGCGCTCTTCGATAAGAAGCTGACCGAAGAGGAAGCCTGGATTCGTCGCGGCATCAAGGCACGGCGCACGCGCAACGAAGGTCGTGTTCGGGTGCTGGAACAGATGCGACGCGAGCGCGCGGCGCGACGCGCAGCGGTCGGCGAAGCCAAGATGAGCATCGACGAGGGGGAACGCAGCGGGAAGCTCGTGGTGCGCGCCAAGGGACTCTCCTTCTCCTACGGCAAGCGCGAACTCCTCGGTGGCTTTTCCACGGCCATCCTGCGCGGCGACAAGTTGGGTCTCATCGGCCCCAATGGAGCCGGCAAGACCACCCTCCTGCGCATCCTGTTGGGGGAGTTGGAACCACACGAGGGAACGGTGCAATTGGGCAGCAAGTTGCAGGTGGCCTATTTCGACCAGCTGCGCCGGCAACTCGACGACGACGCCACGGTGCAGGAAAATCTGGTGCAGGAGTACGACACTGTCGGCAACTCGGGGCGACATATCATCGGCTACCTGCAGGATTTCCTCTTCACCCCCGAACGCGCGCGTACACCGGTGCGCTATCTGTCAGGAGGTGAGCGAAATCGACTGTTGTTGGCCAAGCTCTTCGCTCGACCCGCCAACGTGATCGTGCTGGACGAACCCACCAACGACCTCGATATCGAGACCCTCGAGTTGCTCGAACAGCGCCTGGTCCCTTTCGAGGGTTCGGTGATCGTGGTGAGCCACGACCGCGAATTCCTCAATAACGTTGTCACGAGCACCATCGCCTTCGAGGAGGACGGGCCCAAAGAGTATGTCGGTGGCTACGACGACTGGGCGCGACAGAGTGCGGGAGCGTCGGGCTCGAGCACGGCGACAAAGAAAACCGGCCGTGAGAACCCAGCCGAGAAGTTGGTCGCGCGGGGCGCGTCGGTGAAACCAAAGAAGATGGGCTTCAAGGAAAAACGCGAACTCGAAACCCTGCCGGGCACGATCGAGCAGCTCGAGAGCCAGATCGAAGCGCTGCAGACGCTCATGGCCAAACCCGAGTTCTACCAGCTACGGGGCAACAAAGTGGCCGAGGCGAAGGCCAGCCTCACCGCGTTGGAAGCAGAGCTAAGAGCGGCCTACTCGCGCTGGCTGGAATTGGAAGGCTGAGAACGAGTCGGCAGCATAGGGGCGTGGCGCAGGCGCCATCAGGCCTCACAGGCAGGCCCCACAGGCTCGACGGCGCGGGTCTCTACGCGTCCCCGACCGACGGCTCGTCGTTGACAATACTACTTCCATAGGACTAGTATTCTAGCGCGTCTCCAGCAGCACCCCCTGGATCTGCACCGCCGCAGTCCGTGAAGGCAACGAAACCTCGAAGGCCGCGGCCGTCTCGTCGTCCGTCTGTCTCCACATCCACTCTGAAGGCCTGCCCAGGAGGTCCCACAGTCATGAAACGCCTGCTCATGTTTGCTCTCCCACTGGGCGTCGGCGTTGCGCTTCTTCTGTCCACCGCCGCGCTCAGCCTCGCCTCGCCGGCCATCACGCTGCCAGAAGTCGAAGCCATGTTCCCCGACTTCGTGAATCACGAAGAGATGAATCCCAACGCCTTCGAGGCGCCCTGCGTCGACGCCGCAGGCAAGCTCACGCTCAACGCCGATGTCTCGGACATCATGGGAACCGTCACCGAACCCATCGTGGTCGCCATGGTCTGCCAGCAGATCGGCCTTCCCGCGTTCAGTCCACTCGGCTCGGTGACCTTCTCGGATGCAGGCATGATTCTGCTCACCCTCACGAGCGTGCCCGCGCATCCGGACGCGTTCGCCATCGAGTTCGTCGTCCCACTGGGCGTGAACACCTTCAGTATCGAGATCGAGAACTCGGGATGGCCCGAGGGCTGCCTCACGGCTCTCTTGGACTTCGCGGCCTGGGATCTGATGAGTGTCCATACGCGGGAGACGAGCTTCGCGGGAGTTAAGGCGCAGTACTAGGCCTTCCGGAGCATCGAACTGAAATCACGACGGGCGTGCAGACGATGCACGCCCGTTCTTCATTGCGGCTGGAGATTCGACTTTCGGATCATGGGCGTGTTGAGTGGTGCGGCGGTGAGATCCCCCTGCGCCACTCAATACAACCGGGGCCAACGGCCATCGCGCCCCAACAGCAGCTGAGGCGCGGTAGAAGGCGTCAGAGAGGGGAGCTGCCTCCCCCCTCTGACATCAGAGCAGAACGGCTGAAACCAGCCGTTCCATCTCACTTCAGCAAGATCATGCGGCGGCTCGTGCGGCCCTCGGGAGTTTCTAGGACGTAGAAGTAGACGCCGCTCGCTACGATCCGCCCCTGATCGTTGGTCCCGTTCCAGACCGCCGAGTATTGGGCCGGCCCTGCCTGAACTGTCTCGACGAGCGTGCGAACCAACCGGCCCTGGACGTCGTGGATGCGGAGCGATACCCACATCGCCTGCGGCAGGTCGTAGCGGATGGTGGTGCGTGGGTTGAACGGGTTGGGGAAGTTTCCCTTCAACACCACGCGATCGCGAATCTGCTCGTCGGCAACCGCGACGGGGTTGCCCAGGATCGTGAACAGTGGGCTGCGCACGTACGCCTCGATGCCAGCGGCATCCGTGAACGTGAAACGGAAGGCCGCTCCGTCGGTGTTCGCCGCGGGGATCATCCACTGGTACTCGCCAGCAGTGAAGTCGGCCTCGGTCAAGACGGCGATGGTCGTATAGCTGCCACCAGCATCGAGGGTGTAGGCCAGCGTCACGGGGTCCAGGCGCTTCGCGACCGGAACGTGCGGCAGCCAGCTGATTGCGAGCACACTGCCTTCATCGAACACGTCGCCGATCCGGGGATTCTGGAACGAAGCGCCTGGTCGGCTGGAGTCGACCATCACCGGGCCGAAGCCCAGAACCGGTCCCGCGTTACCGGCGGCATCCACGGCACGGACTTCGAAGGTCCACGACGCATCGCTGATCTGCACCATGGTGGCCGAGGTCTCCGCCGACTCCACCGTCGCGTCGGGAGGATTTTGGGCGCCGAGCTCGAAGTCATAGGAATAGCCCACGACCCCCGATGTCGCGTCAGTGGCATCGGCCCATTGAAAGAACACTTCCGGATACCCCCCGCGCACGGAGGGATCCACGCTGGTCCACGTCATCTGCACGTTGGAGGGCGCCGTGGTATCGATGCAGAACGGGCCGATGTGTAGCACCTGGGACGACTCGTTGTCTGCGGTGTCAAACGTCCGCAGATGGAACCAGTGGTCGGCGCCGTCGCTCAGCGGCGGGCTGGTGTCGAAGTTCACCTCGATCTCGACGATGTCGTCGGGAACGGTGGCCGGCGACTGATCCCACACGATGGAGTAGATCACCGCGCTACAACTGTCCACGGCGTGGTCCCACGTCAGGTCCACGGTGGTATCCTGTGAACAAACGCCCACCTGGTGGCTGGTGCTGGCCAGGTTGGCAGGATTCGTCGGAGCCTGGGTGTCGACGGTGAACGAGTAGCAGGGCGTCCACGGGCTGATGAGGCCGCACTCGTGATGCATGCGGTACCGCCAGTAGTACGTGATGCCTCCCTGCAGGCCGTTCACCGGCACTCCGGTGTTGGTCGTACTGACCTGTGTCATGCCAGTACCGCACGAGGTCCCGTACTCGACGTCGTAGCTCGCAGCTTCCGGGTTGTACAGCCACAACAGGCTGGAGGATTCGTTCTCGCACGGCGACCCGTCGAACGGTAGGATGAGCGCCGGAGCGGTCACCGCGACGGGTATGGTCTTGATTTGCTGGCACCAGCTCCAGCTGGTCCAGTCGCCGCAGTCGGTCTTGGCCCGAACCCTCCAGATGTACTCGGTGTCCGGAAGCAGACCGGGGACCTGATAGTTCAACCCGGTCGTCGTGTAGGCGGGACCCTGTCCACACAGCGGGCCTACCTGTACCTCGTACTGGGAGACGTTGGGGAGGGCCGCCCACGCCAGGGTGACGTCGATAGGTACGCAGTGTGTCCCGTTGACGGGCGAGATGGGCACTGGCTTCACCGCGACAGGCTGCTCGGTGCTGAACGTCCAGCACCCGCTCCAGTTGCCCCAGCCACCACACGCGTTCTTGCCCCGGACCCGCCAGAAGTAGTTCGTACCAGCCTGCAGTCCGTAGTAGGTGTACTGGGACAGTCCATTGACCGCGATCACCTGGCCCGAACCGCAGCCGGTCCCGATCTGCAGCTCGTAGTCCGAACCCACGCCGAGATCACTCCAATCGAACGTGAGGTTCAGCGGCATGCAGACCGCGGCTGGGAATGGGTTCGAAAGTGTCGGCACGCTGGAGCCTGGGCAACTCACGTTGATCGACCACGCGTCCACCCCGTGCGATCCGTTGTTGTTCGTGTTGGCGTCGTTGTAGGTCAGGTACACGCCGAGGAAGTACTGCCCCGACGCCACGTCCACGGGGATCGACGGTAGATTGCCCATCACCACGCTGGCCGTGCCCTTGGGAAAGAAGTTGGCCGGGAACGACCCACCGCCCAGGTAGATATCATTCTGCGAGATGTACGAGTTGGTCGACAGGTACACCTCGTACACCCACGTCCCGTTCTGGCTCGCGCTCGAGTAGTTGTGGGCTGCGAAACTCAAGTTGGCCAGGGGGCTCCCGGAAATACCTGTGGCGGGCCCAGTCACGTTCATGGCCACCAGATCGAAGCTCCCGGGGGTGTTGCCCGCGATGAGCGCCTGGGTATCGGCGAACTTGGTACTGGTGAGCTGTGCATCGTTGGTCACGGTGACCCGGTCGCTGTTGGAGAGCACGGCGTACACATTCCCGCCTCGCTCAGCCCCGGAGCCGCTGGACCCACCGTAGGACGGCATGTTGAAGCCAGCGACAGAGCCCCCACAACCGTCGAAGTTCCCGACGTTCTGGAACATGGTCAAGCCGTTGAATCCATACTGGGCCTCGGCGGGGTAGCCCGCGTGGGTCCAGGTACCCTGCTCGAACCAATCGCAATCACCGTTGTAGCCATAGCCCCACCAGCCGGTGATGGCGCCGATGGGACGATCCAGCTCGATGATCCCCACGTCTTCGTCGAAATCCTCATCCTGGGTCCAGCCGGTCCAGGAGTGCACGGCGACCCCCTGCGCGGTCCGGAACGGATTGTTGTTGTTCTGGAACGCCGGCGATACCACCACCGAATCTGTAAAAGCTTCGAATATGTACCCTTGCGCCGGGTCATCATGGGAGTACACGCAGTGGCCGGCAGTGATCACGTGCTTGGAGTCGATCAACGTTCCCGAGCACGTGTACGTCCGCCGGATGTTGTTCTGATCCCAGTAGCCCATCCAGATGCGCACGCGCTTGGGGTAGTTGCCTGTCGTGGGGTTGCCCACCGCGCTCCACCCGTTGAACGCCTTCGCAACCTCCTCCGGGCGGTCCAGGAGATCCTCGAGCCCGAACCCGCCCTCGACGTAGCGGTGGCCGATCAGGTCCTCCAACTCGACGCCGGTCCGGGTGGTGATCTCGCCGGTCCTCAGGTTTCGGGAGATCAGCCGGCCCTCCACCCAGCCGTCGTTGTCCGGCCCGGAAGAGGGCGGGCCAGGCATGGGCAAGGGCATCGGCATCGCGTCGGGAAATCTCTCCTCCACGGGCCGGCGGGCGGCATCCCAATATTTCACCAGTTCAGGGGGCTCGCCGCTGCCGTCACCGGCCCGCTGGGATTCCTCCGCGGCGGAAGCGGCTCGATCGACCCCGGCCGCGGCGAGGAGCATCAGGGTTGAGAGCACGCCGATCAAGACCCGTAAGCTGTTGTGCAAGTGTAATTTGTGAATGTGACCCATTTTTGGGGCTCCTCGTCGAGAGATGGGGCCGCCGGCGATGTCCGCGGCTCTCAACAGGTAGACGATTATACCAAGCCGTTCTGCACACCCGGTGACCACGGATGATTCCACTCGCCGTCGAGGTGGCCATTCAGGCTGGGGGTGATCTTCCGGGCAGCATCGAGGGCTGGGCTCGGAATCACGGACGAACCTACCAACGGCTCGCCAGAGGTCTTGCCGCGTGGAACTCACGCCTCGGCTTACTCGCGTCCTCTGATCGCTCTCAAAGCGTCGGAGAGGGCTCCCAGGACGAGCTTGTCCTTTTCTCTCCCGGGCGCCTTCTTGCTGACGATGATGCGTTCGAGCTTCAGAACGAGGGCTTTTGTGCGGCCGAGAGGCAACTTGATCGTGTGCTCACGTTGGTCGTCGAACTCACCAAGGTCGTGGCTGGGATGCAAGGGAGGACCGACGGAGAGTCGGAAGAGGACGCCCGTGTCTTCCATTCCGTCGACGCAGCCGTCGAGTCAGTGCGTCTGCCATGGGAAGCGTTGAAAGACCAAACAGCGGCAGGAACGTTACGGCGCAAGGCCCCCGACTCGTTCCGGCCGGGAGCCTTTGTCGACTCAGTTCGAGTAGTTCGTCTTGATGCGCGACAGACTCGAACTCTCCGTCGCGACGCTACCGGCGAAGAGCATGGCGCTTCCCGTTGGAAAGGTCGCGCTGACTTGATTGTCCATGCCGATGGACATCATGCCCACCCCATCGGTGGGAACGGCGCCGGCCATGGGTTTGAGCTGAAAGGGATTCGGGTTGGGATCGGGCACGGGTTCGACGCTGAGCACCGCGAGGAAGTTACCGTCGGCGAGATCGAGCGTGGGACCGCAATGAAAGGGCACGAAGTCCTGGCCGGGGAACGGCGGCCCGCCGCCGTTGCAGCCGGCCGCATCGATGTCCATCATGGTCGCATCGCCGAAGGTTCCGGTGGAGTATGGCGTCGGTCCCGCGGATGTATCGACGACCCAACCTTCGTACTGCCAGTTGGGACCGATGTCAGGCAGGTTCATGAGGCCGGCCACGGGGCCAGGTGTGGTCAAGAACCAGATGCCCATCTCGTCATTCGCTGCGCTCGCCGCGTTATCGCTCGGTGTTGCCAAGATGAAGGCGCCTGTGGCCGAACTCTCCAACGTAGAGAAGTCCGGAAGACCTGTCGCGAGGCTAGCGCGCTTGAGCGAGACGGCGCCGCCCAAGATGATGTGAGGCGCCGGCACGGTATCGTTATCACCGACGGGCTCGATGGAGATCTTGATGTCGGTGGCCGAAGTGATGTTGGTGCCTGCGTCGAACTCCGCAATGGGCATTCCGCTGCCGAGGGCAACGGGCATTCCCGACGCGTCGACGTTGAACGTGCCGGTGCTGACCGGCGAGCCGCCGACGATGGCCCAACCTTCATAGTGACCGTCGACGGCTTCGTCGAGGGTGGCGAGATTGCTGAAGCTGAGGACGAGCTTATTGGCGTCGGATTGCGCCAGCGTCACGCCAGCGATCAGAATGATCACGGCGCTTGCCATTGCAAGGCGCAAGAAAGCTCGTTCGATCTGGAGCCCAGAAGTCATGAGGTTCACCTTCTACTCGTTATGGAAGATAAGGGTGCGCACCCCATGTCCGCGTCGTGGGACGAGGAACAGAAGCGAAGTACGGAGTCAGTCGCGATCCGTGACAGTGCTGCTTTCCGGCAACGAATGTGCGATACTTCGACGGTTCCTCCGTACTTGCCAAGGAGATCGCCTTCGCGGTTATCACGATGTCGCAGCCGGCCCCGCCATTCGAATCGAAGCTGCTCACACGAGTCCAAGGCCGTGATCCCGCGGCGATGGAGCTCTTCTTCGAGCACTACTTCGATCGAGTCTACGGATATGTGTTGCGGCTGCTCCAAAATCGTGATGCCGCCGAAGATGTCTCTCAGGAAGCTTTCTTACGCATGGCGAAGGCCCTGGATCATTTGGATCCCCATCGCGAGCCTTCGGGCTGGGTCTTTCGAATCGCCACGAATTGCGTGCGCGATCACTGGAGATCCAGGCATCAGAGAAACGCGAAGAATCGAGTCGAATTCGATGAGCTCTGGAACGCAGCGCCCGCGAGCGCTGCGCCCAGCACTCTCGATGTGATCGTTCGCGATCAGGGCAGCGCGTTGATCCACCAGGCGATGGCCGAGCTTTCGCCGTCCGACCGGGAGATCATCCTGCTGCGTTCATTCGAGGAGTTTTCCACGCAGGTCGTGGGCGAGTGCCTCGAGATCACGGCGGAGAGTGTGAGGCAACGCCATTCCCGAGCCGTTCGGCGCTTGGGAGTTCATTTTCGACGCATCGCCGGAGAGGATTCCACCTCGCCATGAGCGACGAACGCCACGATCACACGCCCGAAGAGAGAGAGGCGCTTCAGTCTCTCGCCTCTTCGAAGCTAAAGGACGCGCGTCCCGTGGTGAGGGCCCGCGCTCGCGCGGCGTTCATGGGCAACGAGCTGCGTGCGCAACAGCGGACACCTGCGCCCCGACGCAGGCCGGCGCCGTGGATCTACCTCGTCGCGGCCGCCTCGCTCGCCGGCTTGCTGTTCCGCATGGCGAGCGAGCCGGTCGATGCGTGGAATGTCGTCGAGTTGATCCAACCCGAAGGCATCGTCGCGGATCAGGAACTCGTGGTCGGCGAGAGTTTTGACGGCGGCGAACTTCGCCTCGGCGCTGGCTCCGAGCTCGAATTGATGCTTGGCAATCACCTGCGCCTGCGTGTTCTGGAAGACACGGTCGTGGAATTACCCCATGGCCCCGGCCGATGGATCAACAGGGAACGCACGCTGCGACTGCTCCAGGGCGAGGCGTTTGGCAGCAGCCATGAAGGCGGCCTTGGATTCACCCTGAATCTGGATACGTCCGAGGCGAGGGCCACGTTGACAGGCACCAGCTTCGCCGTGATCCGTAACGCGGAGGCGACTTGTTTCTGCCTCTATCGTGGCGGCCTCGAGATTCGCGCCACGGGAAGCGATCAACTGATCGAGCTTCCGGTCGAGCACAGAGTCTTCATCTACAGGGATGGGCGGCCGCCGGAGATCATGCCCATCGACGGCGGCGAGCGAATGAAGTTGGAGATGATGGAGAACTCTCGACCCGAAGACTAGCGAACGCCGCCTACAGCATGTCTCCGATCGGCCCGAAGAGGCACCGATTCTCGACCCGGTCGACCCGGATCCGCATCTCCATCTCGTTCACGTTGCGCCACGGGCCCAGATGGCGGATCGCCTCGTTCAGGGCAAGAACGCCTTCGTATTCCCCAGTTTCCGCGGCAGATATGTGTCGATCACATAGTTCAGCCCATGCTTGGCCAACGCCTGCTGCTCTACACGCACACCCATCTTGATCTGCTTCTCCAAGGCTGCGCGCCACGGCTTGTGGTGCTGGATGAAGGGATCATTCTTGATCGCATCCTTCGCCCGTTTGATATCGACGTCCTTCAGCGGATGCGTCGGCAGCTTGTACTCCTCGATGTCCGAGGGCGTGACGCCGAGGAATCGCGCCTGGGGGACACAGAAGAACTCGTTCAGATGGGCCGCGTTGCCGCTGCCGACCTTGAGCGTCCGATAGATATTGGAGTAGCCGTAGGGATCGCCATCGACGAACACATATACGGGGATGTTCTTGGAGTCGGCGAGGCGCCGGATGAAGCGGCGACAGGCCCGCGTGGGAACACCGCCGAGGGAGATCAGGATGCAGTTGGCCGTGCGCCAATAGGTGTGTTTCACCAGGCGCTGAAACATGCCCGCGGTCTCGATCGCCAGGATGAACTTCGCTTTGGTCTCGAAACTTAGATCTTCCACCGAGATAGGAATCGAATACGCACCGCTCCCGAAGCGCGTGCAGTCGATGCGCAGTTCCTCGCCGGTCTCACGGTCGCTGTCGATGACCACCAGCTGGCCCGCGACATCGCCGCCCTTCTCCTCGGGAATAAAACCCAGTTGCTCCCGGTTGACACCGAAGAGTGCTTCGACATCGTCCATCACCGCGTCGCTCTCGGGCTGTTCATTGAAGCGCGCGTCGTCCCAATTCTTGCTGACGTAATACGCCTCTCGCTTGGTTGCGATGTCGTCGGTCTCGACCAGTTGCTTGCTGAGAGCCATCATGCGCAGGGTCTGCGCGAAGGTCTTCACGGTGCCGACGGTAAGCGTGCGTTCCTTCTTCTTGCCGCGCATCTGGAAGTAGCCCTTGGCGGGCCTGTACACGACGTTGGCGAGGCTGCGAATCGGGAACTTGAGGCCGGGCGTCTGTTTCTTGAGGATCTTCTCCTGCACGGACTTGGCCTCGGTCTTTATGCTGCTGACGACGTTCTTGGCCATGGGTTCTCCACGGGAAGCGAGCTCGGCCGCATTGTGTCCAGACGCGGTGGCCCGTGCAAGGGATTAGTCTACATAGCCGAGCGCCTTCAGGCGCTCGAGTTTCTCGGGTCGCAGGTCTTCGTCCGCCGTCGGCCGGTAGTGTGGTTCGATCTTCTCCCACGCGGCCCGTAGGGACTCGGTCAGGTCGATGACGGTGGGCAGCGAGTCATGTGTGGTCGGCGACTCGTCATAGCTGTCTTCACGCCAGCGATAGACGGTGGGTCCATCGTCGAGTTTCTGGCTGTGGAGGACGACCTTGAGCGAATCGTTCACTGCGATCAGGTACGGCGCGCTGAATATGACATGCTCGCGCTTTGCCACCTGCTCAGGGAGTCCGCCCTCGGTTCCTTGGGCGAACGCCAGCGCGATGTCGGCCACACGGTCGAGACCCGTGAGCGCCGAGACCCTTCGGCCCTGCGGCTTGCGCGGATCGTGCACGATCAAGGGCACCCGCAGCGACGCGTTGTGATAGCCAAAATGCTTACCCACGCCCTCGTGCCCGTGCTCGGCCAGCGTTTCTCCGTGATCGGAACAAAGGATGATCACGGTGTTGGCCCGCGTCTCCTCGTCCATCTTCGTCAGGAGTTCGTGGAGCAGACGATCCGAGTAGGCGATCGAGCCGTAGTATTTCGCGATGAAACCGGCGATCTCGTCATCGGTATAGTCCGTCGTGTTGCGCAGCCGCCCGTCTTCTAGCCTGGTGCGAATGGCGGCGACGCGGGCCGGCGTCGCCCAGCGATCCGCGTCGATGTAGGGGTCATGCGTGTAGAGAAGCTGCACGAATCCAAACCAGGGCTCTCTGCGTTCGAAATGCAGGGAGGCCCGCAGCGAGATGGGCTCGACGTCGGCGATCTTGATGAGTAATTCGACGACGGGCAGGGCCAGCAATGCTTCGCGCCAGGGCGCCGCGCCGCGCCCTCCTTCGGCCCAGGACCAGTAGTAATCGAAGCCCCGTGCGAAACCGGCCGTGGCGTTGATGAGGGGATTCTGGCAGATCCCGAAGCTTCGATAGCCGCTTTCGCCCATGCGCGCGGCGAGGGAAGGCGGCATCCCTGTGGGCAGGTCGGAGCGATTGGAGGGCGCGCCGTGTTCGGCGACGCCGCAGCCAAAGAGGAGGCTCGCATGCCCCGGCACGCTGCTGCTCGAACTCGAGAACGCGGTCTCGAAGAGCATTCCCTCCTCAGCGAGTCGGTCGATGTTGGGTGAGACGTCGAAGGAATTCCCGTAGCAGCCGAGGGCATCGGGGCGCAGCGCGTCCAGGACGACCAACAAGACGTTGGGGCGCTCGACGGGCGCCTGCGGACGTGCGGGTGACGGGATCAACTGGGCGAAAACGACGGCCAGTCCCCCTGCGACCGCGCTGCCGGCGAGGATGCGCCGATGTGGAAAGCGCCCCACGCGCGAGACCAGTAGCACGAGTAGCAAAGCGAGGATCGCCGCCGCCACGAGGCTAGCGACGAAGGTCGCGTCGCGCGTGCTGCCGCCAATCCGCCGCGCCGAGACGAAGCGATGCGCGAACAGGAGTCCCTGGGGCGCCAGCAGAAAGAAGAGCGGCAGGGAGGGGCGCACTGGCTCGAGCCGCCGCGGCAGCCTTCGCGTTGGTACTTCCAGAAGCAGACAGAGCGCGAGGGCGAGGGCGAGGTTACCCAGCAACAGAAGCCCGGCGTTGCGAAGCTGCGCCGGGCTCCAATCCGAGGGGCTCCCCAGCGCCAGCCAGAGCTGGGGGACGATGGTCAGAAGGCCGATCCAGCCCGCGTGTTTCCAGAGAGTCTTCACTCGTGTTCGGATCGAGCCAGATGCGTCGCCGCGCTGAGGATGACGGCCGCGGGGATACGGACCTTGTGATCGGGGTTCACGTAGCTGAAGACGATCGTCCCCTCCGCGTCCAACAAGAAGGCCGAAGGGACAGGCAGCATGGGGTCGTCGCTGCCCAGCCGCTGCTTTAGCATCTTCAGATAGCCCGGATCTTTCACGCGATACGCGATGCCGAACGCGCTGCCAGCCTTCATGGGGAGATCGGAGTAGAGATCGTAGCTCAACGAAGCCTCGCTCCGTGCGCCCTGCAGCAGCGCGACCGTGTCAGGACAGATGGCCACGATCTTGTAGCCGAGTTGGTCGAGATCTTCCGTGATTTCTTGGAGCTCACCGAGCTGCCGATTGCACCATGGTCACCAACCGCCTCGATAAAAGACCAAGAGCGTCGGGCTACCCAGGACGACATCCGCCAGCGGGACGCTCTCTCCATCCAGGTTGGTGATCTCCACGTCGGGAAGCGCGCTGCCGATGAGCAACGGCCGGACCTGATCCGGCGCCGTGGGTTCGGTGGCCATTGCCGTGGTGGCGAAGGCGCCACAGAGGAGTCCCGCGAGCAAGACCGCGAAGACCCGGGTCGAGAGGATTCTCTTCATCTTCAACCTCGATGGGGGGTGGTTTCGATCGTCGATCCTCGGCACGCCACGTCTCACGTCTTGCGGCTGCGCTCGAGTGTATCGGTGAGCGTGTCGACGACCTTCTTCTCCTGTCGGTCGGTCAGACCGAGGATCTCCTTGAGGGCGATGCCGATGTGCGGAATGTACTTCTCGATGTACTTGCGCTTGCGTTCATCATCGGCGATCCGTTTGCCGCGTTTGATATAGCGCCCAAGGCGGCGGCCGGCCTCCTGAAACGCCAGCTTGAGCTCCTTGATGATCTCGTCATAGCTGGCCACGGCCTCCTTGCTCTCGCTCGTGAAGGGCACCCACACGCTCGCGACGTGGACCATGATCACGAGCGGGCCCGTCGGCAGCGCGCCGCGGCTCTGCTGCAGCCCGTAGCTGCGCCAGTTCGTCGCCAGCACCGCCTTGAAGGCCGCGCAGGCACCCTGTTGATATTGCAGGGGGACCCGATTGGCATAGCGATAGAGCGTCGCGAGTTCGTCGGCGCCGAGATCACCCCCGTAGGCGAGGCCGACTTCGACCTGGAACGGGTTGCCGCGATAGACGGACGGTGAACGCGTTACGGCGGTGTACCAGTCGGCGTTCATCTGCAGCTTCAGACTCGCCTCGATGCGCTCCTCGCCGATGGGCGAGAGGCAGTTAGTGGGCGGCGCCGGAATCTTCGTCTCGCGGATGGTGGCGATCAGCGCCTCTGCGCGCTCGGCGCTGACGCGGCGTGGCGAGGTCGTGGTCGATAGTCCCGAAGCCTCGATGATCGACGTGGCCGACTTTGGCCCGACGCGGCTGAATTCGGATTGGAAGAATCCCTTGAGTTGCCGGCTGTTCGTGTCCTTGAGCATTTGCAGCAGCATCCCGACTTCGACGCCGTAGGGATGGGGCTTGATCTCGAGCGCTTCCTCTGGAAGCGCGTTCGATGCGCGTTCGATGCGTACCTCTTCCTCGCCTGGGCCCTTATAGAGGATGGTGACGTGAGGATTGGCCAGGACGGTCTGCCGCAGATAGGCCTCGACGCCGTGCTTGCCGCGCTTGTAGACACCCTCGAGTTCTATCTCGACGCGCGTGCCCTGGGACTTTCCCCACTCGATCTCACGATCCTTCTTGACTACGGGTTCGTTTCTCTGTGTGTCGATGACGAGCGTATAGTGATGCGCCTTTTTGCGTTTCCCGGCGCGGCTTTCAATGACGATGGGCTTGCCCGTCGTCAGCTGTCCGTACATGCCGGCGGCGCTGATGCCGATGCCCTGCTGCCCGCGGCTCTGGCGCAGGCGATGAAACTTGGAGCCGTACAGGAGTTTTCCGAAGATCCTCGGGATCTGTTCCTTGACGATGCCGGGCCCATTGTCCTCGACGATGACGCGAAAGCGATTCTCGCTGACGGGCACGATTTCCACGAGGAGATCGGGGAGGATCTGCGCCTCCTCGCAGGCGTCGAGCGAATTGTCGACCGCTTCTTTGATCGTCGTGAGGAGGGCCTTGGTGGGCGAGTCGAAGCCGAGCAGATGGCGGTTCTTCGTGAAGAACTCGCTGACCGAGATCTCCCGCTGCTGCTTGGCCATGCTCTGGGCGGTGGCTGGACTGCGGCTGGATGTCTTTTTCTTGGCCACACTGTCGACCCGTGCGAGAGACTGGATTCTCGCCGGCAGGGTAGCGACTTCTCAATGCATTGTCACTAGTGCCTAGCGCGCGGTGGAGCCCTCGACGGGAAATTCGGAGGAGTTGGCCAGATGGAGGGAGGACATGACGTGGGCCAGTTCCGACTCACCGAAGTCGTCGTTCCTCTCGTCCCATTCAAACCAGAGGAAGAACTGATACCAGCCTCGTCCTGCGGTCCGGAGCTCAAATCTCCGTGTCTCCCCTGCGCCGTGGCTGATGCCGCTGATGCGCCACCCGTCGAGGCCAGCGATGGTCGCTGGGCCACTCACACGCTCTTCGAGCATGGACCCGCTCATCATCGCTTCACCCATGAGAATCTGGGCGTAGCTCTGCGAGTCCGGGAAGCCCCAGAAGCGTGGCCGCAGGATGAGACGCATGGCGCTGTGCTCGGACATGTGGCGGGCGCGCACGAATTCGTCGTCCGGGGCAGTGGTGAAGCTCCAACCGGGGGCGTTCAGTTCGAGCTGCACGCCATAGTCGCTGTTGCGGTAGTAGGGCTCGACTCTCAGGCTCTGGCGCTGATTGACCTCCATGGCCGAGTTGATGCCGCTGCCCACGTAGTGCACGAAGCCGAAGAGCGCGAGCTGGACGACGCAAAACACGCCGAGCGCCGGGATCAGCCAACTCGGCGTGGAGTCGGCCCTGCGGCGGCGGGGCTCGAAATCCAGGCTCTTGGTGTCGCGCGGCAAGGCCTCGTCTGCGGCCATCTTGTAGCCGTGCAGCGCCAGCCCGGCGACGCCGATCTCCGTGAGGATCCGCAGGAAGATGTGGGTTTCGCCCACCAAACCGTGGAGCAGCGTGCCGAAGGCGATGGCCACCCAGGCCCACGCCTTCTGGTCGAGCTGCCAATAGCCAAGTCCGTAGAGCACGAGATTGCCAAATGCAGCGTTGCGTGGGCGGACGTCACTACGGTCGTCGCGCCGATCGCCGATCTCTACCTGGAGCAAGGCCGCATCGACGACCCCATAGAGATAGATCAGGACGAGCGCCCGCATGGAAAGCCAGGAGAGGGCGCCCACGCCCAGGAAATGAGCGGCGGCGGCGGCGATCTGGCCGAAGAAGAAGCCTCCGAGGAGCCAGAGGCCTTGGGGCTTGCGACCCAGGGACAGATGGCCGGCACCTGGCAGGATCGAAGCCAGGATCAGGACCACAATCAGCGAACGGGTCTTTTTTCGTGGCTTTAACACATTGTCATCAAATAATTTAACAGAATCCAATGCCCGTACTCCCGGCTCGATCGTCGCGGCCATGGTCCTCTTGGAATCCCCCAGGAAGAAGCGTACCAATCGCCTCAAGACATTGATTTCGGCGAGTTTGCGCTTCTTTCACACCCCATTGCCGCCACGGGGTATCTTGCTCGCTATACTGTCCATGCTCCCTGAGACCGTCCCCCGAGCGAGGCTGTGAGAGCATGCGTCCGCGCATCGACTTCCGCAGAATCTGGATTGCGGCCCTCGTCACCGTGCTTTTGCCGGCAGCGGCTTTGGCCGGCGGCACCCAGTGCTCCTCTTCCGAGGCCGCCGAGAGTCTCGTGAGCTGCGATCACTGCCAGCAGTGGAAGGAATTGTTGGGCCAAGCGTCGGCGGTTTCCGTCGAGCTGACGGTCCACGACCTCGATCGAGGCGTCATCATCGATCTGAGCGCCCACGACGCAGCGGGCCTGGCCTTCGTGCGTTCTGCCGTCACGGAGCTCTGGGGGATCGGCAGCGAAGGCGGGGTCGCCCGCGTCACGAATTCCTGCTCTTTTTGCGAGGAACGGAGCCGCCAATTGCAGGCCGTCGGACGGGATCATGCCATCACCGATCGCGGTGCCTTCGTGATCCTGACCAGCGACGACGACGCGCTGGTCGAGTGGTCACGGAAGGATGCGCGGACGCTTCGGACACTGATCGAGCGCAGCGCCTCTTCACACTGAGCGCAGCACAGCTGCGGAGGCGCCATTGATTCGCCCGCGCTGGGTTCTGGTCTTCACGCTGCTGTCCATCGTGCCCCTTGTTATTCTGGGAGATCAGGCGCGCCAGCGCATCGGCCGCACGATGGAGGAACGCGCCGCCTCCGATGCGAGCAGCGCGGCCTATTCAGCGGAGCTGGCGCGAGCCTTCATCGACGCCCGGCTCCAGGAGCTCTTCCGAGCCTCCCAACAGAAGCTCATCTATCAGCATCTACTCGGCGAAGAGGACTTTCGTCGTGGCTTGCGCCAGCTATTCCTTACCGATCCACTCCTCGAGCTGCCGGAATTCTTTTCGGAGGCCGCGCTCGAACAATTCGCCCTCGAGCCGGCGCAGGACCCCCATGTATCCGCCCACGGCCTCGGTGGCGCGAGCGGTAAGGCCTTCAAGTCGGCGCTCCTCAAGCGACTCCAGGTGCAGCTCCTGGCGGAGGCGAAGGTGCACCTCGGCTACGATGAACACACGAAGATGTTCAAACGCTCCTTCGCGGACATCGACCAGAGCGAGGCCTTTCCGATCGACTTCGAGTGGATCGCGCTGCGACTGCGTGGCCCCGGCGGCGAAATCTGCGAACAATGTGTGGCCTGGGCCAAGAAGATCGGCTATCCGGTCGAGGGAGACCGCTTCGACTTCTTCTGCGTCAGTTTCGCGCTGCCCGGTGGAGATGAAACCGACACGGGGATTTTTGGGGCCATCGTCCCCATCGGCGCCCTGATCGACGGCGTTCTCATCCCGGCGCTGAGCGACTGGGTCGTCACGGGCTCGCGCGTCATGAGCGGCGAGCATGCCTCGATGGCCGCGAGCGAGTTCAACGCCCGTCTCCGCCTGCGCGTGCGGGATCTCGAAGGTGCGATCGTCTTCGATGCCGGTTCTCTCGACGAATGGCAGAAGGATGCGGCAGGCGGTAATTCGGAGGAAGCCGAAGGGCCGTCTCTGCTGCGAGTGCCGCTCCTCGGCGCCGACTCCCCGTGGCAACTCGAGCTGCGCTCGGCCAGCATGATGAATCTTCACGAGCTCGAACGGGGTCATCAGCGTTGGACCCTCTACTTCTTCGCCGCGACGGCCATTCTGATTCTCGGCGCGCTACTCTTGAGTCGTGAGCTGCTGCATCAACTCGAGCATTCGCGCCTGCGGAACCACTTGCTCAGCAATATCAGCCACGAGCTGAAGACCCCCCTATCGCTCATCCGGCTCTACGCCGACACACTCGAGGGAGGTCGGGTCGAGGGCGAGGAGCAGCGCATGCGCTTCTTGGGGATCATCAGCCGCGAGAGCAAACGCCTCAGCCACCTCATCGACAACGTGCTGGACATCCAGCGCATCGAACAGGATCGCAAGAGCTACAGTTTCGCTCAGCTGAGGCCCGATCGGATCGTCGAGCAGACGGTCGAGGCCTATCGCTTCCAGCTGATCGAGGCCGGCTTCGACCTGCGCCTGGACATGGATCAGGAACTGCCGCTCATGATGCTCGATGCAGGGGCCCTGGCCCAGGCCCTCATCAATCTGCTCGACAACGCGGCGAAATACTCGGAGGCGATCAAGGAGATCCGAATCGGTTGCAACCGGAGGGATGGCGAAGTCCGTATCTCGGTGAGCGACCGTGGTGTCGGTATCGCCGCTTCCGAGCAGAAAAAGGTCTTCGAGAGCTTTTATCGCGTCGAAAAAGGACTCGTCCACGACGTGAAAGGCTCCGGACTCGGGCTCGCGGTCGTCCAACATGTCGCCGAGGCGCATGGTGGTCGCGTGGAACTGGAGAGCACCGTCGGCAAAGGCAGCCGTTTTACCCTCTGCCTGCCAGAGAACTTCGAGCCGGCCGTCGCGTAGGAGCGGGCCGGGAGGTTGGATTCGATGAACGACAAGAAACCCATCATCCTGTTGATCGAAGACGAACCCGCGATGCGCGAGGGGATCGTCCACAATTTCCAGTTCGAGGGCATGGAGATGCGGGCCGCCGTCGATGGCCCCGCTGGCCTCGCCGCGGGGAAGGATCCAGCGATCGATCTCATCATTCTGGATGTGATGCTCCCAGGCATGGACGGCTTCGAAGTGCTGCGAAAGCTGCGAGAGGCCCGTGTGAAGACGCCGGTCCTGATGCTGACGGCCAAGGGGATGGAGAGTGATAAACTCGCGGGCTTCAAGCTGGGCGCCGACGACTACGTGACCAAGCCCTTCAGCATTCTCGAGGTGGTCGCCCGGGCGAAAGCCCTGCTCCGCCGCACGGGCGGCGAGGGGAGGGGGCTCGAGCGCTACAGCTTCCGCGACATCGAAGTCGATTTCGTCAGCATGGAAGTGCGCAAGGCCGGTATGGTGCTCGATTTCAGCCTGAAGGAGCTGGAGATGTTGCGCTTGCTCATCGACCGAAGGGGGCAGGCGGTGAGCCGTCCTGACATCCTGCAGATCGTCTGGGGCTACGACCCGGATTCCATGCCGACCACGCGGACGATCGACACGCACATCGCGAGAATCCGCAACAAGTTGGGTGACGATGCGGGATGCGACTTCATCCAGACGGTCCACAAGGTTGGCTATAAGTTCCAGCACGCGTGAGTTTCGCTGTAACAAAACAGCTCGCGATGTTATACTGTAGTCCTACATCCCTCCTTGTGTGATCGATTCAGCCGGAATCCGTCACGGCCTACCTCACATCTTCTCGCCGCTTGCTTGGCTTCGGTGCTTTGGCTCCGGAGCCACTGGTCACGCCGTGGACGCCGCGCTGGCGCACCGTGAGCGTCCGTCTGGCCCGGGGAGAAAATATGATAGTTCGGGCATTGATCGCATCGAGCGACGCTTCCGCGCGCCATCAACTGCGTGAACTCCTCAGGGCCTACCCCTGGCTCGACTGTCGTTGCGAGTGCGAGGACGGCCCTGCCGCGCTCGCGGCCATGGACGCCGAGCGACCCGACCTCCTGTTCGCGGACGTCGATCTACCGGAGATTGGCGGGCTCGATCTGATCGCTCTGAGCGCACATGGCGCCGAGGTCATCCTTCTCAGCGGCGACGGAGCCCATGCCGAGGCGGCCTTCGAGGCCGACGCACTCGATTATCTGGCCACACCCGTGCGTCCGACGCGGCTGGCGAAGTCCATGACGCGGGTGCGTCGGCGTTTCCGGACCGCGTCGCCGGCGCCCACGCCACGCCTGTTCCTGCGCCTGAAGAAAGAGCTCATTCAGGTCGGCAGCGACGAAGTCTCACGAATCGAAGCCTGCGGCGACCATGTCAACGTCCACGTGCGGGGGGATCGGCATCTCATTCATCTGAGCCTCA
>Ga0214472_10001950_pt1 | contig 22436 bp, 17 predicted proteins | sample RVTome_6_FD_207662 | JGI IMG/M metagenome (GOLD analysis project Ga0214472, IMG submission 207662) | Soil microbial communities from uranium-contaminated site in the Upper Colorado River Basin, Wyoming, United States - RVT140D175 | ecosystem: Environmental > Terrestrial > Soil > Contaminated >...
CGACTGTTCGTGGCCTGCGGCCTGGTGAACTTGTTCATGGCCCGGGATGCGCTATTGAAACCGACGTAGGAGAGGTGCGTCCGGAATCCGCAGTTGACCGGGATTGACCACCGGATCGGGTCGGAGACGACCCATTAGCCGGGCTATCTGGCTAAAAACCCGCCCTGATTTCCCGCTGACCGTATCGAACACCGTCATCCGTCGCTTTCAACACGGATTGATCAGACCTTCCCTAAGCCGAAGACCTCTTCGACGCAGTCGAGATTGGAAGGCGCGCCGAGCCAATCTGACGCACCACCTTCGGACTCGATGCGGTGGTTGTGCTGGACATTCTCCGGGTCCTGGTTGAACGCGAAGGTGGCGGATCGCATCGGGATTGGTGCGTTCCGCTCTGGCCGAGTGACACCGGGGAACTCCTTCAACTCGTCCGACAACCGTGACCATAGGATCCTGTCGCCCTTCGACATGATGATGGCGACCGGAAGGTCTGTAAGCGTCACGAGCCGGATTGCCGTCGCCGTCAGCGACATGTTGAAAGCTTGCGCGAGATGGAGCACGCCGTCGAGGCCGTCCGGCGCGCGCTTCATAGCCGCCCGGAAGAGCGTCGCCGGCATCAAGAGGTTGGAGGCGAACTCGTCGGCTGATCTTCCCCACCAACAACGGACACGCTGTTAAGCACTTGCCAGTGCCTCGAACGCCATCGGGCTGAGGTTGCCGCAGGCGCTGTGTCGGCGGGTTCGATTGTAGTCTACCTCGATGTACTCGAACACGATCTGGCGCATCGCATCCCGGATGAGGATGCGCTCACCATGAATCGCTTCGACCTTGAGGCTGTGGAAGAAGCTCTCGGCACAGGCGTTGTCGTAGCAGTTGCCCTTGGCGCTCATGCTCTGGCACAGCCCATGGGCGCTGAGCAAGCGTCGATACGCGGCCGAGCAGTACTGGCTGCCGCGGTCGGAGTGCACGATTACCCCGCGTGGGAAGCCGCGTCGCCACAGGGCCATCAGCAGCGCGTCACCGACCAGCTCGGCGGTCATCCGCACCGACAGCGCCCAGCCGATCACCTGGCGGCTGTACAGGTCCAGGATCACGGCCAGATACAGCCAGCCCTCGGCGGTCCACAGGTAGGTGATGTCGCCCACCCACTTCTGGTTCGGCCCGGTCGCCGTGAAGTCCTGGCCCAGCAGGTTGGGCGAGACCGGCAGCGCGTGGCGGCTGTCGGTGGTGGCCTTGAACTTGCGCGCTGCCTTGGCCCGTAGGCCCTGACGCCGGAGGCTCGCCGCCACCGTCTTGGGGTCGCGGCGGAGACCCCGCGCCGCCAGCTCAGCGGTGATCCGCGGTGCCCCGTAACGCCCCTTGCACCGCTCGAACACCCCCTTGACCTGCCGGTCCAGTGCCTCCCGGGCGCGCTGCCGGAGCGACGGACCGCGCCGACACCAGGCGTAGAAGCCGCTGCGCGACACCTTCAGGACCCGGCCGGAAACCGTGTGGCTCAACCCCGACAAGGAAACTCTGGAACAGGCAGTCGCATAGAACGACTTCAGGCGACAACTACTTTGACAACCACCGGGGGCGCTGATCCGGCGAATCTGGATCGAAACGCTGGTCATGCCGAGGGGTGAAGCCGGACCGATGAGTCAACGGGTCCGGGAAAGGACCTAGCCCAGCGGCCAGACCCTGGGGATGATGGCCAGTGCCGTCGCGCCCACCACCAGGTTCAGCGGCAGGCCGAAGCGCAGAAAGTCGGTGAAGCGGTAGCCACCGGGGCCGTACACCATCAGGTTGGTCTGGTAGCCGATGGGGGTCGCGAAGCTGGCCGAGGCTGCGAAGGTGATGGCGATCGCGAAGGGCATGAACTCCAGCCCGTTCGACTGCGCCACGGCATAGCCCAGCGGGAACATCAGGGCTGCCGCCGCGTTGTTGGTGATCATCTCGGTCAGCACCGCAGTGCTGATGTACACCGCCGCCAGCACCATCAGCGGGTTGTCGCCGGTCAGCGAGAGCACGCTGCTGGCGATCGCACCGGCCGCACCGGTGCGGGCCAGGGCTTCGCCGAGTCCGAAGGCGCAGGCGATCACCATCAGCACGTCCACGTCGATCGAGCGCCTGGCGTCCGTGCCGCTGCAGCAGCGCGTGGCCACCATCAGGCCGGCGCCGGCCATCGAGGCGGTGAGCATGTCCAACACACCCGAGGTGGCGGCGGTGACGACGGCAGCGAGGATCAGCCAGGCGATCCAGGCGCGGTCGTGGCGCAGGGTAGCGGCACCCTCCAGGGGCTTGAGCAGCAGGAAGTCGCGCGCGTGGCGGTGGCGCTCCGCGAAGCCGGCATCGGACTCCAGCAGCAGCATGTCACCCGCCTGCAGCCGGATGTCACCGATCTTGCGGGCGATGCGCTTGCCTTCGCGCGATACCGCGATCACCACGGCGTCGTAGCGGTTGCGGAAGCGGCTCTCGCGCACGGTCTTGCCGACGAAGTCCGCGCCGCCCGCGACCACCGCCTCGGTCAGGGTCCGGCTGGAGCGCTCGGCATCCAGCTTGAACACCTGGTCGGTGGCGGGCACCAGGCCGTTGATGCGCTGCAGGTCCGCGATGGACTCGGTCACGCCCGCGAAGATCAGGCGGTCGCCTTCCTCCAGGCGCTCGTCCGGCCCCACCGCCGGGATGGTGCGGCCGCGGCGGTCGATCTCCACCAGGTACAGGCCGGGCAGGTGACGCAGGCCGGCCTCGACGATGGTCCGGCCCACCAGCGGGCTGGCGATCTCCACCAGCATCTCCACCGTGTACTCGCGCGGGTTCTGCAGGGTCTCCGCCGGGGGTACGCGATCGGGCAGCAGCCAGCGTGAGGCCACGGCCACGTAGGTGAAGCCGATGATGGCGGTGGGGATGCCGAGCCAGGCCAGCTCGAAGAAGCGGAAGCCGGTGCCCACCTGCGCCACCAGCAGGCCGTTCACCACCAGGTTGGTGGAGGTTCCGATCAGGGTGCAGGTGCCGCCGAAGATCGCGGCGTAGGACAGCGGGATCATCAGGCGCGACACCGAGACGCGGTGCTTGCGCGCCCAGTCGCTGACCGCTGGCACGAAGGTCGCGACCACGGGCGTGTTGTTCAGGAAGGCCGAGAGCAGGGTGACCGGCGCCATGATGCGCATCTGGGTCATGGTGACCGAGCCGCTGCCGCCGAACATGCGCGCGCTCATCACCTGGATGCCGCCGGTCTGACGCAGGCCCGCTGCTACCACGAACAGCGCGGCGACGGTGAGCAAGCCGGTGTTGGCGAAGCCGCTGACCGCGACCGCAGGCTCGATCACCCCCGACAGCATCAGCAGGGTCAGGGTGGCACCGAAGATCACCGCCGGGGCGACGGCCGTCGTGACCAGCGCCAGCAGGCACAGCCCGGTGATGGCCAGGGTCAGGATCGCATCTGGGCTCATCGCTGCCTCCTGCGGGGGACGCGCGGCTACTGGTCCCGACATGGCCGGGGCAGTACCCTCCGCCCAAGCATTATCAAGGCTCCATGGGCCCACCGCTAGGGTCAGGGCCGGAGGTGAGGACATGCGAGCCGCTGCCGTCTTATGCACCCTGATCTGCAACCTATCGGTACCCATCGCCGCCATGGCAGCTGACCGCGTCACCGGCCTCCCCTTCGCGACCCGCTCGGTGGTCATCGCACCGCATGCGATGGCGGCGACCTCGCAGCCGCTGGTCACCCAGATCGCGCTGGATGTCATGCGCGAGGGCGGCTCGGCGGTGGATGCGGCGATCGCTGCCAATGCGGCGCTGGGCCTGATGGAGCCCACCGGATCCGGCGTGGGCGGTGACCTGTTCGCCATCGTCTGGGATGCCGAGAGCCAGCAGCTGTACGGCTTGAACGCCTCCGGGCGTTCACCTCGCCGGCTCAGCCTGCAGTGGTTCCGCGACCAGGGTTACGCGCAGATCCCGAGGTACGGTGTGCTGCCGATCTCGGTGCCCGGTGCGGTGGACGGCTGGTTCGAGCTGCACGATCGCTTCGGCCGCCTGCCGATGAGCGAGGTGCTGGCACCGGCCATCCGCTACGCCCGTGAAGGATTCCCGGTCAGCCAGGTCATCGCCTACTACATGGACCTGAACGCGCGCCGCATCGGTGATCAGCCGGGCTTCGCCGAGGTGTTCATGCGCGATGGGCACACGCCGGTCGAGGGCGAGATGTTCACCAACCCGGGGTTGGCCGACACCTACCAGGCTCTGGCCGAGGGTGGCCGCGATGCTTTCTACCGCGGTGAGATCGCGCACCGCATCGCCGACTTCGTGCAGGCGAACGGCGGTTTCCTGAGCTACGAGGACCTGGCTTCGCACCATTCAGAGTGGGTGGAACCGCGGTCGGTGGACTACCGCGGCTACACGGTCTGGGAGCTGCCGCCGAACGGGCAGGGCATCGCGGCCCTGCAGATGCTGCAGATCCTCGAAGGCTACGACCTCGCTGCCATGGGTCAGGATTCGGCCGAGTACCTGCACCTGTTCACCGAGGCCAAGAAGCTGGTGTTCGAGGACCGTGCGCGCGCCTACGCCGACCCGGACTTCGTCTCGATCGACACCGAGCGCCTGCTGTCCGATGAGTACGCGGCCCAGCGCCGGGCGCTGATCGACCCCGAGCACGCCGCCGACAGCTACCCGCCCGGCGACGGCATCCTGGAGGACGGTGACACCATCTACCTGACGGTGGCGGACGAGGCCGGCAACATGGTCAGCCTGATCCAGTCCAACTACCGCGGCATGGGGTCCGGGATCACGCCGACGGGCCTCGGCTTCGTACTGCAGGATCGCGGCGAACTGTTCAGCCTGGACCCGACCCATGCCAACGCATTCGAGCCCGGCAAGCGGCCGTTCCACACCATCATCCCGGCTTTCGTCACCCGCGACGGTCGGCCTTGGTTGAGCTTCGGTGTGATGGGCGGCGCCATGCAGCCGCAGGGCCATGTGCAGATCCTGGTGAACCTGATCGACTTCGGGATGAACCTGCAGGAGGCGGGCGACGCCGCGCGGGTGCAGCACTTCGGTTCCAGCGAACCCACCGATTCGGCCGGCGAACGCATGAGCGACGGCGGCTACCTGTCGCTGGAGTCCGGCTTCAGCCAGAGCACCCTGGACGGCCTGCGCGCGCGCGGGCATCGCCTCGGGGATGAACCCGGCGGCTACGGTGGCTACCAGGCGATCCTGTACGACGCCGAGCAGGGCGTGTACTACGGCGCATCCGAGTCCCGTAAGGACGGTCAGGCGGCGGGTTTCTGAGGGAGCGACGATGGAGATCGAGGAACCGTTCAGCGTCCGCCACAGCTACCGCCAGCGCTTGAACGCGCGGCCGGAGAAGGTGTTCCCGCTGCTGTGCCCGGTGCGTGAGGCGGACTGGGTGGACGGCTGGGATCCGCTGTTGGTGCTGACCCGCTCCGGCATCATCGAGCCCGGCTGCATCTTCATCACCCCGGGTGACGAGGGTCACGATGCGATCTGGGTCACCACGCGACACGAGCCGGAGGACTGGCTGGTGCGCTTCGTGAAGGTCACACCGCTGCACACCGTGGGGCGCATCGAGATCGTGCTGGAGGATGCACCCGACGGCGGCACCTTCGCCTACGTGACCTATGCCTACACCGCGCTGTCCGAGTCCGGGCGCGCCTTCGTCGAGGCCTTCACCGCCGAGCGCTACGAGGCTTTCATGCAGGGCTGGGAGGAGGCGCTGAACTACTACCTCAGCAACGGCAGCAAGCTGCCGAACCTGGGGTAGGGTCAAGACGCTAGACGCGAGCCGCGAGCCGCGAGCCGCGAGACGCCCCTCAGCCCGCCTTGCGCTTGCGCGGGCGCTTGGCCTCCGGACCACCTTTGAGCAGGCGCGCCAGGAACTCACCGGTGAAAGAGCCGGGCGTCGCCGCGACCTCCTCGGGCGTGCCCTGCGCCACGATGCAGCCACCGCCGGCGCCACCTTCGGGACCCAGGTCGATCACGTGGTCCGCGGTCTTGATCACATCCAGGTTGTGCTCGATCACCACCAAGGTGTTGCCGTCATCGCGCAGGCGGTGCAGCACGGTGAGCAGCTGCGCCACATCGTGGAAGTGCAGGCCGGTGGTGGGCTCGTCCAGGATGTAGATGGTGCGGCCAGTGGCGCGCTTGGACAGCTCGCGTGACAGCTTCACGCGCTGCGCCTCGCCACCGGACAGCGTGGTCGCGTTCTGCCCCAGCTTCACATAGGACAGGCCCACATCCAGCAGGGTCTGCAGCTTGCGCGCAATGGCCGGGACGTTCGCGAACAGCTCGGCTGCATCCTCGACGGTCATGTCCAGGACCTCGTGGATGTTGCGACCCTTGTAGCGCACGTCCAGCGTCTCGCGGTTGTAGCGCATGCCGTGGCAGACGTCGCAGGGCACGTAGATGTCGGGCAGGAAGTGCATCTCAACCTTGATCACGCCGTCGCCCTGGCAGGACTCGCAGCGCCCGCCCTTCACGTTGAACGAGAAGCGCCCGGGCTGGTAGCCGCGTGAGCGCGCCTCCTGGGTGCCGGCGAACAGCTCGCGGATCGGGGTGAACACGCCGGTGTAGGTCGCTGGGTTCGAGCGTGGCGTGCGCCCGATCGGGCTCTGGTCGATCTCAATGACCTTGTCGAGCTGGTCGATGCCCTCGATGCCATCGCTGGGTGCCGCGGTCACCGCCGCGTCGTTCAGTTCGCGCGCGCAGCTGCGGTACAGGGTGTCGTTGATCAGCGTGGACTTGCCCGAGCCCGACACGCCGGTGACGCAGGTCATCAGGCCTAGCGGGATCGCAACATCGATGGACTTCAGGTTGTTGCCGCGCGCGCCACGGATCATCACCTGGCGCTTGGGATCAGCGGCCTTGCGCTGACTGGGGGTGGCGATGCTGAGCACGCCCGACAGGTAGCGGCCGGTCAGCGACTCCTCGTCGGCGCAGACTTCGTCCGGCGTCCCCATGGCGACGATGCGGCCGCCGTGCACGCCGGCGCCGGGGCCCAGGTCCACGACGAAGTCGGCCGCACGGATGGCCTCCTCATCGTGCTCGACCACCATCACGGTGTTGCCGAGGTCGCGCAGGTGGGTGAGGGTACCGAGCAGGCGCGCGTTGTCGCGCTGGTGCAGGCCGATCGAGGGCTCGTCCAGCACGTACATCACACCGACCAGGCCGGAGCCGATCTGGCTGGCCAGGCGGATGCGCTGCGCCTCGCCACCCGAGAGCGTGTCCGCGGAGCGGTCCAGGCTGAGGTAGTCCAGGCCCACGTCCACCAGGAAGCGCAGGCGCTCGCTGATCTCCTTGACCACCTTGCGCGCGATCTCGCCGCGCCAGCCTGGCAGCTCCAGGGTCTCGAACAGTTTCCGCGCATCACCCACCGAGGCGCCGGTGATCTCGGGGATGGCGCGCCCATCTACGAACACGTTGCGCGCGGAACGGTTCAGGCGGGTGCCGTCGCAGGTCTCGCAGGGCCGATCGGACAGGTACTTGGCCAGTTCCTCGCGCACCAGATTGGATTCGGTCTCGCGGTAGCGGCGCTTCATGTTGGGGATGATCCCCTCGAAGGGATGCTTGCGCTTCACCTCGCCGCGACCGCCGCGGTAGGTGAAGTCGATCAAATCCTTGCCACTGCCCTCGAGGATCGCGTCGCGCACCGCGGCGTCCAGCTCCTCGAACGGTGTCTCCACATCGAAGCTGTAGTGTGCGGCCAGCGACTTGATCATGTGGAAGAAGTAGGCGTTGCGGCGGTCCCAGCCGCGCACCGCACCGCCGGCCAGCGACAGGTGCGGATGCGCCACCACCCGCGCGGGGTCGAAGAACTGCTTCACGCCCAGGCCGTCGCAGCTGGGGCAGGCGCCCACCGGGTTGTTGAAGGAGAACAAGCGCGGCTCGAGCTCGGACAAGGAGTAACCGCAGGTCGGACAGGCGAAGCGGTCCGAGAACAGGATCGGCGCGCGGTCCGGCTCGTCCAGCCATGCGACCTGGGCGACGCCGTCGGCAAGCTTCAGCGCGGTCTCGAAGGACTCGGCCAGGCGCAGGCGCAGCTCTTCGTCGGGCCGGAAGCGGTCCACCACCACCTCGATGTCGTGCTTGCGGCGCAGGTCCAGCTTGGGCGGCGTGTCGAGCTCCACCACCTGGCCGTCGATGCGGGCGCGCACGAAACCCTTGCTGCGCAGCTCGGCCATCAGCTCCTGGTGCTCGCCCTTGCGGCCCTTGACCACCGGGGCCAGCAACAGCAGGCGCTCGCTGCCGTCCATCGCCAGCACCTGGTCCACCATCTGACTGACGCCCTGCGCTTCGAGCACCGTGTGGTGGTCCGGGCAGCGCGGGATGCCCGCGCGGGCGTACAGCAGGCGCAGGTAGTCGTAGATCTCGGTCACGGTACCCACGGTGGAGCGGGGGTTATGCGAGGTGGACTTCTGCTCGATCGAGATGGCCGGCGACAGGCCCTCGATGTGGTCCACGTCCGGCTTCTCCATCATCGACAGGAACTGCCGGGCGTAGGCCGAGAGCGACTCCACGTAGCGGCGCTGCCCCTCGGCGTAGATGGTGTCGAAAGCCAGCGAGGACTTGCCGGAGCCGGACAGGCCAGTGAACACGATCAACCGGTCCCGGGGCAGGTCCAGGTCGATGTCCTTCAGGTTGTGGGTGCGGGCACCGCGGATCTGGATGTCGGCCATAGGGGGGTCGAGCGAGTCGGGGCGAACCGGTGAGTCTACGCCCGCGCCGCCGGGCGCGTCGAACCGCCGCGACACCCTTTCAGGGGGCCTATGAGCGCGCCAGCCCATCATCCGGCGTGAGTCGGGGGGCCGCAGCAGCTAGAATATGCGGCTCTACCGGTACCGGCGGAGCCGCGGGAAGGACCCCGCTGCCTACGGATCAAGGACGGACGGAGGAGCTAGCATGGCACGAGGCGTAAACAAGGCGATCCTGGTCGGCAACCTGGGCGCGGACCCTGAGGTCCGGTACATGCCCTCCGGTGCAGCGGTGGCGAACATCCGCATCGCCACCAGCGAGCAGTGGAAGGACAAGCAGTCCGGCGAGGCGCAGGAGCGCACGGAGTGGCACAACATCGTACTGTTCGGGCGCCTGGGTGAGGTCGCGGGTGAGTACCTGCGTAAGGGATCCCAGGTCTACATCGAGGGTCGCATCCAGACCCGCAAGTGGCAGGACAAGCAGGGCAACGATCGCTACACGACTGAGATCGTCGCCAACGACATGCAGATGCTCGGTGGCCGCGGTGGTGCCGGTGGTGGTGCTGGCGGCGGCGGTGGCGGCGGTGGTCGTACCCAGGATCCGGGTCAGGACTACGGCAACCAGGGCGGCGGTGGCGCCGCGCCCGACTTCGACGACGACATCCCCTTCTAGGCTCGCCCGCGGGGCCAGCGCCGGGCCGCAGCGGGTGCCCCGCTGCGGCCGGACCAATCTACTGAACCATCGAGATCATCCGAACTGACCTGGAGGTCGAACGCGCATCATGAGTGAGCTCATCACACCCCATGGAGGGGAACTCAAGGACCTGTACCTGGATGCGGACGCTGCGGCGGCTGCCAAGCGCGAGGCCGAGGGTCTTCCCTCCTGGGACCTCACCGAGCGCCAGCTGTGCGACCTGGAGATGATCCTCTCCGGCGCGTTCTCGCCGCTGGACGGGTTCATGAGCGAGGCCGACTACGAGGGTGTCCTCGCTGGCATGCGCCTGAGCTCCGGGATCCTGTTCCCGCTGCCGATCACCCTGGACGTGACCGAGGCCTTCGCCGAAGGCGTGAAGGCTGGCAGCAGCCTGGCGCTGCGTGATGCCGAAGGTGTGGTCATCGCGCTGCTCGACATCAGCGATGTGTGGACGCCGGATCGTGCCGACGAGGCGCGCCGCGCCTTCGGTACCGATGATGTGAAGCACCCCGCGGTGAACCATCTGCTGAACCAGTCCAACCCCGTGTACCTGGGCGGCAAGCTGCGCGGCGTGGAAGCGCCCTCGCACTACGACTTCCGCCACCTGCGCGAGACCCCGGCCGAGGTGCGCGCGCGCTTCGAGAAGATGCGCTGGTTCAAGGTCGTGGCCTTCCAGACCCGCAACCCCATGCACCGCGCCCACGTGGAGTTGACGCACCGCGCCGCGCGCACCGAGGAAGCGAACCTGCTGATCCACCCGGTGGTCGGCATGACCAAGCCGGGCGACATCGACCACTACACCCGCGTGCGCTGCTACGAGCACGTGATCAAGCGCTACCCCGAGCAGAGCACCACGCTGTCGCTGCTGCCGCTGGCGATGCGCATGGGCGGCCCGCGCGAAGCGCTGCTGCACGCGATCGTGCGCAGGAACTACGGTTGCACCCACCTGATCGTCGGCCGCGACCATGCCGGTCCCGGTAAGGATTCCAAGGGCGCCGACTTCTACGGTCCCTACGATGCGCAGGACCTCATGCGTGAGCATGAGGAGGAGCTGGGCATCCGCATGGTCCCGTTCCAGATGATGGTCTACGTGAAGGACCGCGCTGAGTACGTGCCGGTGAACGAGACCCGCGATGGCGAGGAGGTCCTGGACATCTCCGGTACCGAGTTCCGCCGTCGCTTGCAGGAGGGCCTGGAGATCCCCGAGTGGTTCTCCTACCCCGAGGTCGTGGAGGAGCTGCGCAAGACGCATCCGGCGCGCGCGCAGCAGGGCGTCACCCTTTTCTTCACCGGCCTGTCCGGCTCCGGCAAGTCCACCATCGCCAACGCGCTGATGGTCAAGCTGATGGAGCTGGGTGGTCGTCAGGTGACGCTGCTCGACGGTGACTTGGTGCGCAAGCACCTGTCCTCGGAGCTCGGCTTCTCGAAGGAGCACCGCGACATCAACATCCGCCGCATCGGCTACGTCGCCAGCGAGATCACCAAGAACGGTGGCATCGCGATCTGCGCGCCGATCGCGCCGTACGCGGCCACCCGCCGCCACGTGCGCGAGATGATCGAGCCGCTGGGTGGTTTCATCGAGATCCACGTGGCGACCACGCTGGAGGTCTGCGAGGCGCGCGACCGCAAGGGCCTGTACGCGTTGGCGCGCGCGGGCAAGATCAAGGAGTTCACCGGCATCTCGGATCCCTACGAGGCCCCGCAGGACCCCGAGCTTTCGATCGATACCGCGGACTGCACGCCCGAGGAGGCGGCGCACCGCGTGATCCTCAAGCTCGAGAGCCTGGGCTTCATCAAGTGATGTCGTGACGGCGGCGCGTTACCGGGGCATCATCCTCGCTGGCGGTTCCGGCACCCGCCTGCACCCGGTCACCCGCGTCATCAGCAAGCAGCTGCTGCCGGTCTACGACAAGCCGATGATCTACTACCCGCTCAGCACGCTGATGCTGGCGGGGGTGCGCGACATCCTGCTGATCTCCACGCCCCAGGACCTGCCGCGCTACCGCGAGCTACTCGGTGACGGCGCCAGTTGGGGCGTGAGCTTCAGCTACGCGGAGCAACCGCAGCCGGGCGGCATCGCCCAGGGCCTGTTGATCGGCGGGTCCTTCCTGGATGGCGGTCCGGTAGCACTGATCCTCGGCGACAACGTGTTCTACGGCCACGGCTTGCAGCAGCAGCTCGCTGCGGCTGCGGCGCGCAGCAGCGGTGCCACCGTGTTCGCCTACCGGGTCAGCGACCCGCAGCGCTACGGGGTGGTAGAGCTGGATCCCGATGGCCGCGCCATCAGCATCGAGGAGAAGCCGACCAAGCCGCGCTCCAACGATGTGGTCACCGGCCTGTACTTCTACGACAACCATGCCGTCGCGATCGCGCGAGGCCTGCGCCCCTCCGCGCGCGGCGAGCTGGAGATCAGCGACGTGACCCGCGCCTACATGGAACGCGGCGACCTCGAGGTGCAACGGCTCGGCCGCGGCACCGCCTGGCTGGACACCGGCACCCATGATTCGCTGCTGCAGGCGTCCAACTTCATCGAAGCCATCGAGTCGCGGCAGGGCCTCAAGGTCTGCTGTCCCGAGGAGGTGGCCTGGCGCATGGGTTACATCAACGATGCGCAGCTCGCTGGCCTCGCCACCGAGCTCGCGGGGACCAGCTACGGTCAGTACCTCGCCGGGCTCTGCGGGGACGCGCGCCGGTGAGGTTCCTGCCGATCGAAGGGACCGGGCTGATCCTGATCGAGCCCGAGCTGCACCAGGACGAGCGCGGCTGCTTCGCCGAAGTGCTGCGCCAGGACCAGCTCGCTGAGCACGGCATCCCCACCGACCTGGTGCAGGAGAACTTCAGCCGTTCGACGCGCGGTGTGCTGCGCGGGCTGCACTACCAACACCCCCATGCGCAGGGCAAGTTGGTCCGCTGCATCAGCGGCGCCATCTACGACGTAGCGGTGGACCTGCGCCGCGGCTCGCCCGACTTCGGTGCCTGGACCGCGGTGGAGATGCACGCGGGTGGCCACCACACACTGTGGATCCCGCCGGGCTTCGCGCACGGCTTCTACGCGATGAGCGAACTGGTCGAGGTGACCTACCACTGCACCACGTACTACCGACCGGAGCAGTCGCGCACCATCGCCTGGGATGATCCGGACCTGGCCATCGAGTGGCCGATCGAGCGAGTCAGGGACGGCGATCCGATCCTCTCCGAGGGTGACCGCGCCGGTAGCGCCTTCGCCGACGCCGTCCCCTACGAGGCGAACTGAGCATGCGCCGGCTGTTGGTCACGGGTGGTGCTGGCTTCATCGGCTGCAACTTCGTGCGCTACTGGTGCCAGCGCCACCCCGATGACCGCGTGGTGGTGATCGATGCGCTGACCTACGCGGGGCACCAGCGCAACCTCGCGCCGGTGGCGAGTCATCCAGGCTTCCGCTTCGTGCACGGCGACGTGCGCGACGAGGAGGTGATCGATGGTCTGTTCGACACCGAGGAGATCGACACGGTGGTGCACCTCGCCGCCGAGTCCCATGTGGACCGTTCGATCGAGGGCCCGGACGAGGTCGTGATGACCAACATCCTCGGCACCCACACCCTGCTGAAGATCGCGCGTGCCCGCTGGCTGCGGCCCGGCGCAGCGAGCGCTGTGCGCTTCCATCACGTCTCCACCGACGAGGTCTACGGTTCGATCGCCGAGGGCGCTGCGCCCGCGACCGAGCGCCACGGCTACGCGCCGAACTCGCCCTACGCCGCATCGAAGGCGGCCGCCGACCATCTGGTGCGCGCCTACTCACGCACCTACGGTTTGCCGGTGACGGTCAGTAACTGCTCGAACAACTACGGGCCCTACCAGTACCCGGAGAAGCTGATCCCGGTGGTCATCTTCAACGCGCTGGCCGGACGGCCGATCCCCCTCTACGGCGACGGGCGCCACCGCCGCGACTGGCTGTTCGTGGACGACCACTGCAGCGCCATCGCGACGATCATCGAGCGCGGCGCCACCGGCGCCTACTACAACGTCGGCAGCGGCAGCGAGCTGAGCAACCGCGAGCTGGTCGAGCAGGTGTGCGCGCAGCTCGATACGCTGCGGCCACGCGCTGACGGTGGTCGCTACGAAGATCTGATCAAACGCGTGGCGGATCGACCGGGTCACGACCGCCGCTACGCGATCGATGCCGGGCGCCTGATCCGCGAGACCGGCTGGACCCCCAGCATCGGGATCGAGGAGGGCCTGCGCCGCACCATCGCCTGGTACCTGGACAACGCTGCATGGTGCGAGGCGGTCGGGGCCGATGTGGTCAGCCGGGAGCGTCGTGGCCTCACCTGAGCGTCTGCCTCCAGCGTCGGACCCTGCGCTGCTGCGCGCGCTGCTGCGCCGCGATCCACTGCCCTTCGGTGATGCGGACGAACTGGCGACGCTGCGCGATCGCTGCGTACTCATCACCGGTGCGGGCGGGTCCATCGGGTCCGCGCTCGCGCGGGCGGCGGCGCGCGATGCGCGCCGAGTGGTGGCGCTGGACCGCAGCGAGACGGGACTGGGAGCGCTGGGCAGGGACCTGCGAGCTACTCACCCTGCACTGGACCTGCGCTTGGTACTCGCAGACATCGGCGACCGGACGACGATCGTGCGCTTGTTGGACGATGTCCGCCCCGAGCTGATCCTGCATTGCGCCGCGCACAAGCACCTGCCCTTGCTGGAGCAGCAGCCGCTGGAAGCGCTACGCAACAACCTGCTCGCCACGGCGACGCTCGCGGACGCCGCGGTCGCCAGTGGCGTCGCCACCTTCCTGCTGCTGTCCACCGACAAGGCTGCGGCCCCGATCAGCGTGCTGGGTGCGAGCAAGCGCGCGGCCGAGATGCATTGCTGCGCGCTCGCCGGGCGCAGCAGCACCCGGTTCGTGGTGTTGCGCTCAGGGAACGTGCTCGGATCCTCGGGCTCGGTGCTCGAGGTGTTCATGGCGCAGCTGGCGCGCGCCGAGCCGCTCACCGTCAGCCACCGCGATGCACGACGCTTCATGCTCACGGTGGACGAATGCGTCGCCGCCGTGCTCCGCACCCTGGCGTTGGCTGCGGACGGCGACCTGTTGGTCGTGGACGCCGGTGACCCCATCCGGATCGAGGAGCTCGCGCGGCGCCTGATCCGTCACCTCGGCAGTGACATCGGGCTGCGCGACACCGCACTCCATGCGGGTGAGAAGCTCAGCGAGGTCCTCACGGGTCCCGATGAGGTGCTGGTACCGACCGCGGTCCCCAGCCTGATGTTGGTACGGGCTCGGGCCGTGACCGACGCACCGGATCTGGCGTTGGCGCGTGAGGCGATCCGCTCAGGCTCCGAAGCCGCTGGCTACCGCGCGCTGGCCCAGCTGGTGCCGGGCTACGCGCGACCTGGGGCGGACCCTGAGTAGAGGGGCGGGGGCGCAGGGAGTATCTTTACCGGCCCTGCGCAACGCTTCGGCCCAGCCCATGCCCGGCAAGATCTACGTCAAGACCCACGGGTGCCAGATGAACGAGTACGACTCCGCCAAGATGGCGGACGTGCTGGGGGCATCGCATGGCCTGGTCCTCACCGATGACCCGATGCAGGCGGATGTGCTGCTGCTGAACACCTGCTCGGTGCGCGAGAAGGCGCAGGACAAGGTCTACTCCCAGCTCGGGCGTTGGCGCGAGATGAAGGCGGAGCGCCCGGAGCTGATCATCGGCGTCGGTGGCTGCGTCGCCAGTCAGGAGGGCGAAGCCATCCTCGACCGCGCACCCTATGTGGACCTGGTCTTCGGTCCGCAGACGCTGCACCGTCTGCCCGAGATGGTGGACGCTGTGCGCCGCCGCGGGCGCGCGCAGATCGACGTCTCCTTCCCGGAGATCGAGAAGTTCGACTCATTGCCGGCGCCACGCGCCGAAGGTCCCACCGCGTTCGTCTCGGTGATGGAAGGTTGTTCGAAGTACTGCACCTTCTGCGTGGTGCCCTACACGCGCGGTGAGGAGGTCAGTCGCCCCTTTGAGGATGTACTGCGCGAGGTCGAAGCGCTGGCCGCAGAAGGCGTGCGCGAGGTCACGCTGCTGGGTCAGAACGTCAACGCCTACCGCGGTCCGATCACCGAAGGGGCTGCGATCGGCGAGGAGGCGGATCTCGCGACCCTGATCGGCTTCGTCGCAGCGGTCCCGGGCATCGGGAGGGTGCGGTTCACCACCTCGCATCCGGTGGAGTTCGACGACGCGCTGATCCGCGCCTACGCCGAGGTCCCCGAGCTGCCCGACTACCTGCACCTGCCGGTGCAATCCGGGTCCGACCGCATCCTCTCCGCGATGAAGCGCAACCACACCGTGCTCGAGTACAAGGCGAAGATCCGTCGCCTGCGCGAGGTGCGGCCCGGCATCTCGCTATCCACCGACATCATCATCGGGTTCCCCGGTGAGACCGAACGCGACCACCGCGCCACCATGGACCTGGTGCGCGAGATCGGCTTCGACCAGAGCTTCAGCTTCATCTACAGCCAACGCCCGGGTACCCCGGCGGCGAGCTTCCCGGACGATGTGCCGATGGAAATCAAGAAGGAGCGCTTGGCGGAGCTGCAGGCGCAGCTCGAGAGCCAGGCCAGGGCGATCAGCGCGGCCATGGTCGGCACCGTGCAGCGGGTGCTGGTGGAGCGCCCCTCGAAGAAGCGTGCGGATCAGCTCGCTGGGCGCACCGGCAACATGCGTTGGGTGAACTTCGATGGTGATCCGCGCTTGATCGGGCGCTTCGTGGATGTGGAGATCACCGAGGCGCAGCCGAACTCGCTGCGCGGCCGCATCCGCGCGGTCGAAGGTGAGGCCCTCAGCGATCATGTGGTACCGACGCGGTCGGCCCGGAGCTGACGCGCGTGAGCCGCAGCGTGGAGTTCGAGCTGGCACCCGCCGACAACGCCAGGCTGGCCAACCTGTGCGGTGAGTTCGACCGCCACATCAAGGAGGTCGAGCGCCGGCTCGGCGTCGCCATCCGCAACCGCGGCGGCAGTTTCCGGATCGAGGGCAAGCAGGCCGGCGAAGCGGCCGATGTTCTGCGACGGCTCTATTCGCAGGCCGAGGATCCGCTGGACCCCGAGACCGTACACATGGCGCTGACCAGCAGCGCGATCGCGGCCGGCGACTCGGAGTCCACCGAGGTGCGTACCCGTCGCACCCGCGTGCGCGCCCGTGGCTCGCACCAGCTCGGCTACGTGCAGGCCATCCACGATCACGACCTGGTGTTCGGTGTCGGTCCGGCGGGTACCGGCAAGACCTACCTGGCGGTGGCCTGCGCCGTGGAAGCGCTGGAGCAGGGCAGGGTGGAGCGCTTGGTGCTGGTGCGACCGGCGGTAGAGGCCGGCGAACGCCTGGGCTTCCTGCCGGGTGACATGGCGCAGAAGATCGATCCTTACCTGCGGCCGATCTACGACGCGCTGTACGAGATGCTCGGCTTCGATCGCGTCATCGGCCTGATCGAGCGCAGCGTCATCGAGGTCGCGCCGCTGGCCTTCATGCGGGGCAGGACGCTGAACGAAGCGTTCATCATCCTGGATGAGGCGCAGAACGCGACCGAGGAGCAGATGAAGATGTTCCTGACCCGCATCGGTTTCGGTGCCACGGCCGTGGTCACCGGCGACCTCACCCAGACCGACCTGCCGCGCGGCAAGGGCTCCGGGCTGGAGCACGCGCTCAGCGTGCTGGCCGGGATCGACGCCGTAGCGACGGTGCGCTTCGATGCTGCCGATGTGGTCAGACACCCATTGGTCCAGCGCATCGTCACCGCTTACGAGGAGCACGACCGCGATGTCGGTTGAAGTCGTACTGCAGGACGAAGCCGGCGCCAGCGCACCCGCTGAGACGGACCTGATCCGCTGGATCACCGCGGCCGTCGCGGGGCGGCGCGAGCAAGCGGAGGTCACGGTACGGCTGGTCACCGAAGCGGAGAGCCGCGAGTTGAACCTGCGCTACCGGGAGCGCGACTACCCGACCAACGTGCTGTCCTTCGAGGCTGATCTGCCGCCGGGCGTGGAGCTGCCGTTCCTGGGTGATGTCGTGATCTGCCCCAGCGTGCTGGCGCGCGAGGCCGAGGAGCAGGGTAAGCCCGCGGATGCGCACTGGGCGCACATCACGGTGCATGGAGTGCTGCACCTGCTGGGATATGATCACGAGGATGATGGGGACGCTGCGGTGATGGAGGGCCTGGAGGTCCAGATCCTCGCGGCGCTGGGATACCCTGATCCCTACGCGCCCACTGGCGCTGCGGACCGGGGCTGAGGGGAAACTGCATGGATGATGGGCGACCTCCGAGTACCGACGGCCAGGCTGAACGCGCTTGGTACCATCGCCTGCTCGATCTGTTCGGCGCTGAGGTCCAGGACCGCGAGGACCTGCGTGAGACCCTCCAGCAAGCACATGAGAACGGCCTGGTGGACCGCGAGGCGCTGTCCATGCTGGACGGTGTGCTGGCCGTATCGGAGATGCAGGTACGCGACATCATGGTCCCGCGCTCGCAGATGGTCGTGATCGACCGCGACGCGCGGGCCAAGGATCTGGTGCCGATCATCACCGAGTCAGGCCACTCCCGCTTCCCGGTGATCATGGATGATCGCGACGAGGTCGTCGGCATCCTGCTGGCCAAGGATCTGCTGCGCGTGCTCGCGGACGACAACGATTCCTTCGACATCAGCGAGTGCCTGCGCCCAGCCTCGCGGATCCCGGAGAGCAAACGGTTGGACGCGCTGCTGCGTGAGTTCCGGACCAACCGCAACCACATGGCGATCGTGATGGACGAGTTCGGCGGGACCGCGGGCCTGGTCACCATCGAGGATGTGCTGGAGCAGATCGTCGGCGATATCGACGATGAGCACGACCTGGATGAGGATGACACCATCACCCGCGACGGCGAGGACCGCTGGCTGGTGCAGGCGCTGACGCCGATCGAGGACTTCAACGAACACTTCAGCGTGTCGCTGCCCGACGATGAGTTCGACACCATCGGCGGCCTGGTGATGCACAAGCTCGGTCATGTGCCCCGACGCGGCGAGCGACTGCGGTTGGGTGACTTCGAGGTGCGGGTCGCACGCGCGGACCGTCGTCGCGCGCAGACCCTGATCGTGCGCCGCCGCCCGGTGAAGCGCAGCAAATCGGGGCAGGACGCCGGGTGACGCTGGCCCTCCCGGCGCGGTTCACCGCGCTGCTGCGCTCCGAGCGAGCGCGTATGCTGCTGGCGACTGTGGTCGGCGCGAGCATCCCGCTGGGCTTCGCACCCTTCGGCATCTGGCCGATCCCCATCCTGGCACTCGCTGCGCTACTGCTGCTGCTGGAGGAGCGCAGACCCGGCGGAGCCGCGCGCATCGGCTTCGCCTTCGGTGCGGGCTGCTTCCTCGCCGGGACCTACTGGCTGTACCACTCCCTGCATGTGCTCGGCGGTGCGCCCCTACTGCTCGCCCTGCTGCTGATGCTCGGACTGGTCGCGATCATGGCGCTGTATAGCGCCGGCTACGCTTGGCTGCTGCGGCGGTTGGGCTTCGGCCGATTCACGAGCTGCCTGCTGCTCGCCCCCGGGGCCTGGACCCTGATCGAATGGTGGCGTGGCTGGTTCATGAGCGGCTTCCCCTGGCTCAGCCTGGGCTACGCGCAGATCGATTCCCCGCTTGCTGGCCTCGCCCCCGTACTCGGTGTCTACGGCGTCAGCCTGGCCTGCGCACTGACCGCCGGTGCGCTGGTCGCCTGTCGCCGCGGCGGCCTGCTGCCGATCGGCAGCGCGGCGACGGTCCTGGTCACCGTATGGGGTGGCGCAGCGCTGCTCGGTCAGCAGACCTGGACCGCACCCTCCGGCGCACCGGTGCGCGTGGCCATGGTGCAAGGGAACGTGGCGCAGGAGGATAAGTGGGACCCCGCCTACCTCTACCCGACCATGGACCTCTACCTGGAACTCACGGACGAGCATTGGGATGCGGACATCGTGATCTGGCCGGAGGCGGCGATCCCCGCGCTGATGCATCAGATCGATGACGACTACCTGCCGCTGGTCGCCGCGCGGGCGGAGGCCAGCGACACCGAAGTGATCCTCGGAATCCTGCGGCGGGAGCAGGGCCTCTACTACAACAGCCTGCTGTCGCTGCGCAGCGGCGAGGTCTATTCCAAGCGGCACCTTGTGCCTTTCGGCGAGTACTTCCCGGTACCGGACTTCGTGCGCACCTGGATGCGCCTGATGGATCTGCCCTACGCGGACATCGAATCCGGCCCCCAGGGCCAGAGCCTGCTGCGCGCCGCCGGACTGACCCTAGGCGCGACGATCTGCTACGAGGACGCCTACGGTCAGGACCAGCTGACCTCGGTGCGCGCGGCGGACCTGTTGATCAACGTGTCCAACGACGCCTGGTTCGGGACCAGCATCGCGCCGCACCAGCACCTGCAGATCGCCCGCATGCGCGCGCTTGAAGCCGGGCGCCCGATGCTGCGGGCGACCAACACCGGGATCACAGCCGCCATCGGGCCCCGGGGCGAGGTCATCAGCACCCTGCCGCAGTTCCAGACCGATGTGCTGGTGGTCGAGGTCCAGCCCTACGGCGGCCGCACCCCCTACGCGCGCTGGGGCGACACGCCAGCCATCCTGCTGGCGCTGCTTCTGGTCGCCCTGGCCTGGGTCGCCGACCGCCGTCGCTGAGCCCGCCGCCCGGCCCTGGAGCGAGCGACTCGCGACTCGGGACTCGGGCCTGGCGACCGTCCCTTGCTATCCTTCGCGGCTTGCGGACGGCTGTGCCGTCCTCGCCACCATGTATGGACGGAACCCGCAGCGCCCATGGACGAGCAGTACCACCCAGACCGGATCGAGCCCGAGGTGCAGCGCGCCTGGGATGCGGCGGACGCGTTCCGCGCCGTTGAGGACCCCGCGCGCGAGAAGTTCTACTGCTTGTCGATGCTGCCGTACCCCAGCGGCAAGCTGCACATGGGGCACGTGCGCAACTACACAATCGGCGACGTGCTCACGCGCTACCACCGCATGTGCGGCCGCAGCGTGCTGCAGCCCATGGGCTGGGATGCCTTCGGCTTGCCGGCCGAGAACGCAGCGATCGCCAACGGCGTACCGCCCGCCGCGTGGACCTACGACAACATCGCCTACATGAAGGGGCAGCTGCGTCAGCTCGGCTTCGCGCTTGACTGGGAGCGCGAGCTAGCGACCTGCCAACCCGACTACTATCGCTGGAACCAGTGGCTGTTCCTGAAGATGCTGGAGTCGGGGATCGCATACCTCAGGACCGGGACGGTGAACTGGGATCCGGTGGATCAGACCGTGCTCGCCAACGAGCAGGTCATCGACGGTCGCGGTTGGCGCACCGGCGCGCTGGTCGAGAAGCGCGAGATCCCGATGTACTACCTGAACATCACGCGCTACGCGGACGAGTTGCTCGCTGCGCTGGATGGGCTGGCGGGTTGGCCCGAGCGCGTGAAGCTGATGCAGGCGAACTGGATCGGCAAGAGCATCGGTGTGCGCCTGGCCTTCCCGTATCAGATCGACGGCCGCGACGAATTGCTGTGGGTGTTCACCACCCGCGCCGACACCCTGATGGGGACCACCTTCGTCGCCATCGCCGCTGAGCACCCGCTGGCGACGCACCTCGCGCAGGAGCGGCCCGAGCTCGAAGCCTTCATCCAGGAGTGCAAGCAGGGCGGCAACACCGAGGCTGAGATCGCCACCCAGGAGAAGCTGGGCGTGGACACCGGCTTCACCGTGACGCACCCGCTCACCGGCGAGGCGGTGCCGGTCTGGATCGGCAACTACGTGCTGATGGCTTACGGCGACGGCGCGGTAATGGGCGTGCCGGGGCACGACGAGCGCGACTTCGCCTTCGCGCTGAAGTACGGGCTGCCGATCCAGCAGGTGGTATCGGTCGCCGACGGCGACTACGACGACCGCGAGTGGCGCGAGAGCTACGCCGCCAAGGATCAACGCTGCGTGAACTCCGGTGCCTACGATGGCCTCAGCTACGAGGACGCGGTGGAAGCGATCGCGGGCGACCTGACCACGCGTCAGCTCGGCGAGCGAAAGGTGCAGTGGCGCCTGCGCGACTGGGGCATCTCCCGCCAGCGCTACTGGGGTTGCCCGATCCCGATCGTGCACTGCCAGGCCTGCGGCGCGGTGCCGGTGCCCGAGGACCAGCTGCCGGTGGTGCTGCCTGAGGACCTCGAGCCGGATGGCTCGGGCAACCCGCTCAATAAGTGTGCAGCTTTCGTCGAGACCGTCTGCCCGAAGTGCGGCGGCGCGGCGCGGCGCGAGACCGACACCATGGACACCTTCGTGGATTCGTCCTGGTACTTCCTGCGCTACTGCTCGGCCGGCGCCGCGACCATGGTGGATGAGCGCGCCGCCTATTGGATGTCGGTGGACCAGTACATCGGCGGCATCGAACACGCGATCCTGCACCTGCTGTACGCACGCTTCTGGACCAAGGTGATGCGCGACATGGGCCTGGTGACCGCCGACGAGCCGTTCGCCAACCTGCTCACCCAGGGCATGGTGCTGAACCACATCTGGACGCGTCGTCCGGCCGAGGGCCGCGTGCAGTACTTCAACCCCACCGAGATCGAGCCCACGCGCGACGAGGATGGGCGGATCGTGGGCGGCACGCTGCGTGCGGATGGTGAACCCGTCACCTTCGAGGGCCTGGGCACCATGTCCAAGTCCCGCAACAACGGCGTGGATCCCAACGACCTGGTCGCACGCTACGGTGCCGACACCGTGCGCCTGTTCATGATGTTCGCGTCGCCGCCGGAGCAGACCCTGGAATGGTCCGATGCGGGCGTCGAGGGATCTGCGCGCTTCCTCAAGCGGGTCTGGAAGCTGGTCCATGGTCACGTCGCTCAGGGTCCGGCACCCGCACTGGATGCGCAGGCGCTGGATGCTGCGCAGCGGGACGTCCGCAGGCAGGTGCACGCAACCACGCTCAAGGTCGGGGACGACATCAGCCGGCGCATGAGCTTCAACACCGCGGTGGCCGCGATGATGGAGCTGGTGAACGCGCTGGCCCGATCCGAAGATGGTTCGCCGCAGGGACGGGCGGTGATGCAGGAGGCCCTGGAACATCTGAC
>Ga0214472_10001951_pt1 | contig 22435 bp, 18 predicted proteins | sample RVTome_6_FD_207662 | JGI IMG/M metagenome (GOLD analysis project Ga0214472, IMG submission 207662) | Soil microbial communities from uranium-contaminated site in the Upper Colorado River Basin, Wyoming, United States - RVT140D175 | ecosystem: Environmental > Terrestrial > Soil > Contaminated >...
ATGGTCGATGGCTTCCTGACCGTTTGTCGCTGTTGTTACCTCGAAGTTGTTCTTTTCGAGGACCCAGCCGATCGAGGCAAGGATGTTTTCTTCGTCATCAACCAGCAGAATCGATTTATTGCTCATTGCTTTCACTGTTGATGGGCAGCAATACTGAAAATCTTGATCCCTTACCGGGCTCACTTTTCACATCTATACGGCCACCATGCTTTTTAACAATGCCATAACTCACGGATAAACCAAGACCAGTGCCTTTCATCTCCGGCTTCGTGGTAAAAAACGGCTCAAAAATATGGGCGATATTTGCAGAACTTATGCCGGTACCGTTATCTTCAATATGCATCGCAATGTTCTCTCCGATTACTTCAGTCGTAATGGTGATAACACCGCCGCCGTCACATGCATCTGCAGCGTTATTAACGAGATTGAGAAGAACCTGTTTCAGTTGATCGGCCACCGCCATGATTGGGGGAATATTGTTGTCAAATTTTTTAACAATCGTAATGTTACGGGTGTGAAAATCTTTTTTACTGAACAAGAGGAGAGCATCGATCGCAGCATGAAGGTCGACCTGGGTGCGCTTATCGGAAGTAGGTTGGAAAAAATCCCTGAGATCGGCAATCAGATTCTTCATCCTGTGGCATTCCTGCAGAGCCAGCGCGACGAGTTCTTCTTCCTTTTTTTCCAGGGAAGCGTATTGTCCGATCCCCTTGATAATGGTCATGACACTCTGGAGAGGGTTGTTGAACTCATGGGCTATGGAGGCCGAAAGATTGCCCACAGCGGCAAGTTTTTCTGAATGGAGCAACTGTTGGTGCGACCTTTGCAGTTCAAGGGTACGTTCGGTAACCCGTTGTTCCAGCTCATCACGCGCTTTTACCAGAGCTTCTTTGGTCTTTTGTTTTTCCGTAATATCAAAGAGGTAATGCAGATAGTGTTCTCCATCAACCGGGGCCCAATAGGCATCCCAGTAAATACCCATGGCCCAGAACTGGCTGTTCTGAGGTTCACCCGTTGACCAAAGTTTTGGGGCAAGGCACCAGGAGCAGGGACTCTCTTTTTGCACGCAGGTTGCATAACATTGTTTGCCGGGCACAGCTCCCGCCGCAAGTGCAGCCTTGTTGAAAGCAACTATCTGCCGGGTTTCGGATTTCAGCAGCAAAGCGATGCAAGGTAAAGCGTCCAGGAAGAGCTGCCGCAATTGAAACTCATTTTGCAATTTTTCTTTCGCATCTTTGAGTTTTGTGATATCCCTGCCGACAGCCTGGTACTCCACAAGCTCCCCCGCCCGATCATATAAAGCTCTGCCGCACCACTGCTGCCAATATACCTGCCCGTCCGCAAGATACACCCGATGTTCAATGGTTTTGTCCGGCTTAAGCGGAGTGAGATCCTTGAAATGATCCCTCACCAGCGGCAGATCGTCTTCGTGTATATTGGGCAGAAAATTTGTGCCGAGTATATCCTGATATCTGACGCCAAAATAGCGACAATAGGCATCATTGACAAAGGTAATCCTGCCTTCTGGATCAAAGCGGCAAATCAACTCATTCTGATCCATGACAATAGCACGGTATCTGTTTTTCATCCGGCGAAGTTCTGCCGGCTCTTGCTCTTGCCGGATGTTGCGTAGCTCTTCGTTTTGCAACTCCAGTTCGATCCGACAGATATCAAGGTCATGCATCAGCTTACGGACATCCTCCTGAAGCATGTCCGCCTGTTCCGGTTCTGTCGCAAGGAAGGTACGGGCGCGTAGCCGCAGCTCGGAAAATGTATTCTTTCCGGACTCCTTTTCCATGCTAACCTCCTGTTTCAAGATAAAGCCCGGTGGCTTTTTCATCTGTTAAAAGAGATCTACATTATCGCCAAATTCAGAATCAGAGCTATTGGTGTTGGGTTCTTTCGGTCTTTGGTTTATCGATAATTCCATTCCGTGCTTTTTAGCTATGCTTTCATGGATGCGTCGTTCACTTTCCATCGTATATCGCTCTGCCATACGACGGAGGTCCTCTTTAAATGCGCTGCCGGCCGGGTAGAGCTCGCGAGCCTGCCTAAAAATCTGCTGAAGATTACCCAGCACTCCATCGGCCATGGCCTTGGCACGTTCGTGGACATTAATACCGCTGGTGATTTTCTCAATCTCCGCGGTAAGCGAATTGACCTTGTGTTGAAGCTGAGGAAGCAGAGAAATCAGTTCGGCCCCAACATTTTTAAGGATGAGTAGTATCTCACTTAGTTCAACCATCATGCCGGACATTGCAACATCGAGAAATTTCTCGTTGCTGTCTGTTTCGATCGAGAGTTTTCCCGTGGCTGACTGGATCTCCGTCAGGGAGGCAATAATACTATCCGCACTCTGCACGGCGTCATTGGAGAGTTGACCGACTTCTTCGGACAGCGCAGACAGAGAAGCACCATGCGTACCAGTGCAGGCGGCCTTGATTCTGGAATTAAGTGCTATCTGAGTAATTTCATGGCCAATGTCTTCAATGTCGGCAACAAATCCCGTGATCTCATCGACTGCGGCGGTTACTTTTCTGGTGATTCCGGCCAGTTCTTTATTGGTAGAGGCACAGCTGGTCAGCAGGTTGGTTATCGAAGACATATGTTGAATGACGTCATCAATAAATGAGGTGTTGGAGGTCTTATCGATTCCCCCCGTTTTCTGATAAAGATCCTGGCCCAGCTGCTTCTGTTTGGTGCCGATATTACGTAAGTTGGTCACAATAGAAGCAACCGCTGTATACAATTCTGAGGAAGCAAACTGCAATTGCGCCTCTTGAAGTTCACAAACGTCACCGATATTACTGATTAATTTCTCTTGGCCGATATCCTCCTGCAGACTGTTTTTATCACGCATGCCTGAGAAAGCCGGCATCAATCCTTCCAATGCTTCAATAATATGCTCTAACTGCTGCCGATAAATATCGTGAAATTGCATGGACTGGACAATTTCACTGATATTATTGGAATTTTCCTCTGAAACAGCTGAGATCGCAACTCCAAGAGTTGAAAAACCTTCGTTGACAACCTCGAGCTTGGAGAGACTTGCCCGAGTATCGTTTATTACCGCCTTAATTCTAGTATCCTGGTACGTTTGTGCAGCATGAATATCAGCTATGCTTTGCGTAATCACTGAAGATAATAACAGGCGATGGTCATGAACCGTATTGGCTTTTTCTTTTATTTGATGCGAGAGTTTTTTGATATCCTGAGCGAGATTAAGAAATTCACTGCCCATATCTCCTAAATAGGTGCTCTCAATTTTAACTGACACTTCAAGAATATAAAGTTGCTTGCTCATTTTCTTGAATCCTGCCAATGGCTCAGCAACCTGTATTAACAGAGTTCCCACTTTTTCCAAGGCACTGCAGCTGTTCAAGTTTTGTTTATGCGCTTTTTCAAGGTAGGTCTCCATCTCCTGAAGTATCTGCCGCAGCCGGTCCATCAATGTCCGAATACGCTCTCCGGAGGCCGCCTCGACAAGTTGACGGGCTGTCTCGGACAGAAGAGTTGAATGCTGATAAATCCCCTGCATCTGGGAGCCGATCTTTAAAAAATCATGCTCGGTAGCGCCTGCAAGCTGCTGGAGTGTGGTGAGGACGGATGAAAATCGTGGTTGCCAGGTATTAAAAATATCTGCTTGTTTTGCGATAGTATTGCTCCTGCTCAAATGGTCTGAAGACAGCCGCACGTCCTGGCCATGAGCTATAGCAGTTTTCAAAGGAACCTTTGCCGTTGATGTTCGATTGTGAACCATAACTACGTTTCCTTTACTGCGTTTTCCAGTTTGTTACCGTCGAAGGTTCTATGATAATGAAAATATGCATCTGTTACAATCCCCTTATACAGGTTTTCAGCGCAACACTTTCTTGATCACGGCAATAAGTTGTTCCGGTTTAAAGGGTTTGACGATCCAGCCGGTGGCACCAGCGGCTTTACCTTCTGTTTTACGGGAATCCTGAGATTCAGTCGTCAGCATGACGATCGGAATAAATTTATTAAGTGCCCCCGCCCGCACACCCTTGATCAAGCCAATACCATCCATATTGGGCATGTTCAGGTCGGTCAGCAACATGTCGACTTTCTGCGCATTCAGTTTATTCAACGCATCTCTGCCATCAACCGCTTCAACAACATCGTAACCGTTCTGCTTTAGGGTAAATGTTACCATTTGCCGCACACTTGCCGAGTCATCGGCCGTCATGATTACTTTTGCCATTACTTCGCTCCTTCCAGTAGGATACAGGGAAATATTTCCCTTTCAGATATAGATATACGAAAATCACACTCGAAAACTGCGTTTACCTTGTGAAGACAACCAGAACAGCAGATGCCTGGATAAATCCTGAAGCGGGACAATTTCATCGACACCCCCACGGGCAATCGCCTCTTTCGGCATGCCGAATACAACGCAACTCTGTTCGTCCTGGGCCAATGTATAGGCTCCAGCCTGATGCATCTCCAGCATGCCGGCTGCGCCATCATCTCCCATGCCGGTCATGATAATACCGATGGAGTTCCTGCCCGCATAATTGGCTGCAGAACGAAACAGAACATCGACTGAGGGCCGGTGGCGATTGACGGGGGGACCGTCGGATAACCCGACCATATAGTTGGCACCACTCCTTTTCAGCAGGAGATGACGATTGCCTGGGGCCAGATAGGCATGTCCCGGCAGGATACGTTCGCCATGCTCTGCTTCTTTCACGGCTATTCTGCAGAGACCGTCGAGCCGCTTGGCAAAGGTCTTGGTAAATGCCTCCGGCATGTGCTGGGTAATCAGTATTCCAGGGCTATCGGCAGGCAAGTCTACCAGAAATGCCTTGAGCGCTTCAGTACCCCCGGTGGAGGAACCCACCAAAATGATCTTTTCCGTTGTGGAAAAGTCGCGATGCTCGGCAGCCAGCACAACATCCGCATTATTTTTGGGATAGACATTTTTTTGGGCAACGCTTCGAGAAAATGTTGTTTTCAGCCGTGCCCTGGTCGCTCCGCGAATTTTATCGGTTAACTCTTCGGCATATTCCGTCAGCCCGTTACGAATATCGAGTTTTGGTTTGGTAACATAATCAAAGGCACCCAACTCCAGCGCCTGCAAGGTTATGGAGGAGCTCTTTTCAGTCAGGGACGAAACCATCACCACCGGCATGGGCCGCAGCCGCATCAATTTTTCCAGAAACACCACGCCGTCCATCTTGGGCATTTCCACATCCAGAGTCAGCACGTCGGGATTGAGAGCCTTGATTTTTTCCCTTGCAACCAAAGGGTCGGGAGCGGTCCCGACTACTTCCATGTCCGGTTCTCTATTTATAATTTCCGTCAACAGACTACGAATGAGGGCCGAGTCGTCGATAATGAGTACTTTAATAGTCATTAGGATATTCCTTTTGGCTTCGGCGTATAGACTGTTTTGCCGTGAACTTTAAAAAGATCGGCTGCCTGGTGAAAGTTTTCCGAATGACCGGCAAAGAAGAGTCCGTGTGGCTGTATGCAGGAATGCATTTTTTTCAGGATTTCATACTGAGTGGATTTATCAAAATAAATCATTACGTTTCGACAGAAAACAGCATCAAATTTTTCACGCACTCCCCAAATTTCATCCAGCAGGTTTATTCGTTTGAAAGTGATCATCTGTTGCAATTCGGGGCGGACTTTAACGAGGCCGGCATTTTTACCACAGCCCTTTAAAAAAAATCGTTTAATTTGACTTGAAGTAAATGTTTGCAGCTGAGAAAGAGTATATCGTCCCTGTTTGGCTTTTTCCAATACATTGGTGTCAATATCCGTTGCGAGAATCCTGACCGGCGTGTTGAAGCTCTGGAAATGTTCAACAACCGTCATGGCAATGGAGTAAGGTTCTTCGCCGGTGGACGATGCACAGGTCCAGATGTGAATGGGGGCTGATTTCGATAGAGTTTCCAGGTGCTTTGCAAGAATCTGAAAATGGTGGGCTTCCCGGAAAAAAGAGGTCATGTTGGTTGTGAGGGCATTGGTAAACTCCTCGCGTTCCTGCATGTCGCCTGATTCCAAAAGCTGGATATATGCATTGAATGAATCTATCTGCCTGACCCTGAGACGACGGGACAGGCGGCTGTAGACGAGGTCCTTTTTGGAGGGAGAAAGGGATATGCCGGCAACCTGGTAAATCAGATTTCTGATGTACTGGAAGTCTTCGCTGGTGAAAGGAAAGTCATACAGTTTTCTTTGACCGACCATTTTCCTGGGTCCCAGTTGTTGAGTTACATGTGCAGTCGCCATTGCCTATTCTCCATCTCCAATTTTATTTCCGAAACTGCAAGCAATCAGAATTCCTGCCAGTCGTCATCCTGTTCAGTGGCTTTTGGTGCAGGTACTGCATTGGAAGCATTCGTTTTTGTCTGTTTTTTCGGGGTTGGCTTACCCACCTTTTTAGCGATATTCTTCGAACTCACGGCTTCTGCCCGTGACGATTTTTTTTCCGGCATAACCTTCTGAGGCTGACCATTCTCTTCCAGCTTGAAACGGGTAACGACCTGCACCATCTGCTGCGCCTGTTCCTCGAGCGATTCGGCTGCCGCGGCAGCCTGTTCCACCAGGGCGGCATTCTGCTGGGTAACATCATCCATTTGGGTAATGGCGGTATTGACCTGCTCGATACCACTGGACTGCTCAATAGAGGCCGCTGAAATTTCAGCCATTATATCTGTTACCCGCTTAATGCTGGTGACAATCTCCTGTGTCGTATTTCCTGCCTCTTCAACCAGCTTACTGCCATCCTGAACTTTATTGACCGAATCCTCGATTAATGTCTTGATTTCCTTGGCCGCGGCTGCACTGCGCTGGGCAAGACTGCGTACTTCAGCTGCAACTACTGCAAAACCGCGCCCTTGCTCACCGGCCCGGGCTGCCTCGACGGCAGCATTTAAAGCCAGGATGTTGGTTTGAAAGGCAATACCGTCAATGACGCCGATGATATCGGAAATTTTCCGGGAACTGTCGGTGATCGATTTCATGGTGAAAACAACCTTGTTGATGACTTCCCCGCCTTTGACCGCAACTCCACTGGCACTGATCGCCAGTTGATTGGCCTGTTGGGCGTTATCGGCATTCTGCCTGACTGTGGAGGTTAACTCCTCCATGCTGGAAGCGGTTTCCTCAAGGGATGAAGCCTGTTCCTCGGTGCGCTGGGAAAGATCCGTGTTACCTGCCGCGATCTGTTCGGTGGCTATGGCAATGGAGTCGGCACCGCTGCGGACCTCGCCGACTATCTTTGCCAGCCCTCTGTTCATCTCTTTCAGTGAACCCAGCAAATGACCGGTCTCATCCTGGCTGTCAATATCTATTTGACCTGTCAGATCGCCGTCTGCAATCATCTCTGATACTTTAATGGCTTTATCGAGGGCCTTCTTGATGCGGCGCGAGACTAACCAGGCAAAAGTTATGATTACTAAAGAGAGAAGGAGGGTGCCGCCAAGTATTTGCCAACGCATAACTGCCACCTGGGCCTCAACATCGTCGACGTAGATCCCGCTGCCCACGATCCAGTTCCACTCCTTGTTCAATTTGAGATAGGAAGTTTTATCAACCGGTTTTGTGGCGCCGGGTTTTGGCCACTGATACGAGAAAAGAGTTTCTCCTTTTTCCTTCACCGCCTTGACCATTTCAACAAATAGATTTTTGCCATCCGGATCCTTGATGTCACCGACATTCTTACCGATCAGATCGGCATTGGCTCCATGCATAAGCATATTGGGCTCAAAGTCCATGACCCAGAAATATTCATTGCCGTGATATTTAAGGAAGCCTATGGCTTTTAAAGCTTCACTTTTGGCTTTTTCAAGCGTGATTTTGCCGTCTGTTACATCTTCCTGGAGACTGGCCATGATCGATGAGGCCACTTCTACGACCGCTTTGGTTGCCTGCTGTTTTTCTTCAAGCAGACGATTGGCCATAAAAGGGAGAATATAAAACATGACTCCTAATATCAGTAAGGTGATGGTCGAGATCGAAATACTCAAGATTTTGGAGAGGATGGTCCAGTCTTTAAAGGTCTTAAATTTCATAGTGTTTTCCGCCTTATTTGTTAGTCAATCAGTGTGAATGATCAATGAGCTGCATCTCTTCACTGCTCATGAGTTTTTCAATATCCACCAGAATCAGCATCTGGTCATGCTGGGTGCCGAGCCCGGTTATGTAATGAGTATCCAAAGCCGCGCCCATTTCCGGAGCCGGTCGAATCTGCTCCGGCGTGAGCGTCACTACATCGGAAACACTGTCCACGACCATCCCGATGACCCTGTCCAGAACATTCATGATGATGACCACCGTGAACTCGTGATACGTAGGCTCACCCAGGTTGAATTTGATTCGCATATCAACGATCGGAACAATCACCCCCCGCAGGTTGATAACGCCCTTCATGAAATCCGGCGCATTGGCAATATGCGTAACTGTATCGTACCCACGGATTTCCTGAACTTTGAGAATGTCGATCCCGTAAGTTTCGTTGCCGAGCATAAAGGTGAGATACTCCGAAACCACTTGTGTTGTTTCACTGTCTATCTGCATGATTCCTCCAACCTCCAACATCGTAGTTATTGCAATACCGCGTTCTTTTTGTGCATCTGAAGCAGGGAGCCCACATCCAGAATCAATGCCACCCGCCCGTCACCGAGAATGGTTGCACCTGCCGCACCTTCTACCTTACGATAGTTTGTTTCTATACTTTTGATCACCACCTGGTGTTCATCCAGCAAGGCGTCAACCAACACGGCAGCTTTTTCTCCCTCGACATCTATCAGGATTAAAATTCCCTTTTCCGCTTCCGTCACACGCGCCTGCAGGTTGAACAGGCCGAACAACGGGATGATCGGAATGTAATCGCCACGCACATGGACAAATTTTGTACCGTTAACAGTCTTTAAATTATCAGCGACCGGCTGCAGTGATTCGATAATCGAATTAAGCGGAATAATAAATTTCTCATCACCAACGGCGACCGAAAGTCCATCCAGAATTGCAAGTGTCAACGGCAGGCTGATGGTCACCCGGGTCCCTTTGCCCGGTTCAGACGAAATAGTTACCCTGCCATTCATGGATCGCACATTGCTCAGCACCACATCCATGCCCACCCCGCGTCCGGAGATGTCCGTCACAGCTTCCGCCGTGGAAAATCCCGGAGCAAAGATCAACTGCCAGACTTCCTCGTCGGTCATACTCTCCGAGACCGGAATCTCCCGCTCAGCGGCCTTGCCGAGTATTTTTTGCCGATTGAGTCCCGCGCCGTCGTCAATGACATCGATTACGATCCGGCCTCCGATCTGTGAAGCCCGCAGGATGATCGTTCCGCCGGGTTTTTTTCCCGCTGCAAGCCGGATATCCGGCGTTTCAAGAGCGTGATCCATGCAATTGCGTACCAGGTGTGTGAGAGGATCGGTGATCTTCTCAATCAGTCCCTTATCCAGCTCGGTTGTCTCCCCGATCATTTTCAGCTCTACCTGCTTGCCAAGCTTTGCGGCCAGTTCACGCACCATACGCGGAAAGCGCGAAAAGACGATACTGATCGGCACCAGTCGTATCGACATGACGCTCTGCTGCAGATCACGGGTGTTGTGTTCCAGCTGCTGCAGACTGCGGTGAAGATTTTCGTAGAGGACCGGGTCAAGCGCAGCTGCGGTCTGGGCCAGCATGAGTTGAGTGATAACCAGTTCCCCGACCTGATTGATCAATTGATCTACTTTGGTGACACCGACACGGATTGAGGATTCGGACTCTCCGGTACGGCGGCCGTAAGCACCGGGTGCGAGGTCGTTTTTATCGTAGACCCTGCGTCCGATAGAAATATTGTCGTTAGCTTCGTCGGAAACAACCGGGCCTGCGGGACCTGATTTTTTTACTTCAGGCTGCAGGTCTAGTGACACGGGTTCCTTCCGGGAACCATCCTCGGTGACATCGGAGATCTGAAGTTGACCTTCATCCGCTACAAATTCGAAAATTTCCCGTATTTCAGCTTCTCCGGCACATGTCTCCAGGGAAAGATGCCAGGAAGTGAGACAATCTTGCGGATCGAAATCGCCGAGATCTCCGGGATCAGCCACCTGAACCCGCACCGTCAGGGTTCCCAGTTCAGCCAGATCCGCCAGGAGATTTTCCAGCCTGACGCCACGCTTGAAAATATCAATATCAGGCGTGAAGATCAGATCGTATCGATGGTCGGTACAGGAAACACCTGAGCCGCAAACCGGTATGGCTGTTTCCAGAGGCATACCGACCGGCAAAACAACAGCATCGACACTTCCTTCGCTCACCAGCTGCAACTTGCCTCGAATGCGATCAACCGCTTCCTGGCTGACTTCCGACCCATCACGATGTCCGGACAATTGCATGGCGATGACGTCACCTGCCTCAAGAAAAAGATCTATCATTGACGATGAAAACGGAATTTCATGGGTACGCAGCTTGTCGAGCAGAGACTCCAGTATGTGGGTAACGATGGTCATGTCGTGAAATCCGAACATGCCGGCTCCGCCCTTTATCGAGTGGGCTGCTCTGAAAATGGCATTCAGCTGTTCATCATCCGGGTCGCAATCGCCAAGTGAAATGAGAATTTGTTCCATTTCAGCCAGATGTTCGACACACTCTTCGAAGAACACCTGGTTGAATTGCCCCAAATTAATTTCCAGTTTATCCTGATCCTGTTGATTCATGAACATTCCCCTGCAAAAATTTCCTCAGCAAAACCAAGCGAGCGAATTTTATCCCGCTCATCATCGCTAAGTTTAAGGGAAAAACTTGCTATGCCCCGCTGTCTGAGGCTGCGCAAAAGGACTGCAAGCAATTGACAGCCGCATGTGTCCAGAACCTGCACTCCACTTAAATCAACTTCATAGGGGAGACCCCGGTTAAAGGCTCCAGGAACAACTTCAGCCACTCCGGCGAGGTGTTGTGCAAGAACTGAAAGCTGCTCATTTACGCCGACAATCGAAAAGTCGCCATTGAGGATGAGTTGGTTCATTCCCTTTTGCTCTTTAATCAAGATGTTACCTCCATGGTTCTGTTCATCTTCCTGGGCGGTAAAGGTTTCGCAGGTTAGAAAGAGGTCGACAAGGGCGGGGTCAAGTTCCTTACCCTTCATAGAGACAACGATTGCGAGGGATTCCTCCAGAGACAAGCCCTTTCTATATGGCCGATCTGTGGACACGGCGTCAAAAACGTCGGCGACTGAGACAATTCTTGCCTCTATGGGGATGTCCTCTCCACATAACCCGTTGGGGTAGCCGGTTCCGTCAAAGTGTTCATGATGGCACAGGATTACATTTATGATCACCGCGGAAAGATTGGCCTTTCCGGCAACATCCGCCCCCCAGGCCGGATGTTTTTTTATAAGATCGAATTCCTCCGCTTCGAGCTTGCGGTTGGCGTTAAGCACCAGTTCCGGCACACCGATCTTGCCGCAGTCATGCAGCCAGCTGCCGTGTTTTATCTCTCGCTGCATATCCGTGGACAAATCGAGATTTCTGGCGAGCCGGACAGCAAGATTCGCTACTCTGTCGCAATGTCCGCGGGTGCTGGGGTCCTTCAACTCGATGGTCTGGGCGAGCGAATGGAGTACATTCTCGCTCTCCCGATGGAGAACCTGCAAGGTATGATAACGGCGCAGGGCATCGGTGACGGTATCGAACATGTCTTTCGGTTTCCAGGGCTTGGTAATAAATTTAAAGACCTGGCACTTATTGATTGCACAGAGCGCCATGGGCAGATCGGTATAGGCGGACATAAGGATTTTAACCGTTTCCGAGGAGACACTATTGGCTTTTTCAATCAACTCCAGGCCGTGCATGACCGGCATGTTGTTATCGGAGACGAGAACCGCAACTTCCTCACGCCCGAGATACTCCAGGGCAGCCACCGGATCGTTCATGATGACCACCTGGCAGCCTATGCTCCTCAACGCATGCTGGGCAAAATCAAGCATGGAGTTATCATCATCTACAACGAGTATTTTTTCCGACATTTGCTTTCTTCTCCGAGATAGGTGTACAACAAAAAAACTACTGGTTGCCGGGTCCCCTCAGGTGGAGCCCTTTTTAAAAATCAACAGTTTGGTAGATAAGGATTCCCGGCTTGGGTTCTCTTAATGGAATCATCTATGGTTTCCGCAATTAACTTCACCAGCAAGTAATCAATGTTACGCAGAAACGACAGCTCAGCCACCGAGAGAGAAAATCCATTACAGTAACAGGCGCTTTCCAGCGAATCCGCGGCCCTGGCCCTGAAGTCTTCATCGGTTATGATCCTGCCTAAAAAACGCTCTACTTCGATTTGTGACATTTCGTACCCCTTCGTCCTCTGTCCATGAATAGGACATTGTGTTTCTGAAAAGACGCTCTTGGGAATACTTAAGGCAAGAAAGATGCCAATCAGAAAATCTCTGTGTTTTAGGTGAGTTGGATGATTTATGCGGTAAAGGCGTTGTCCCTTTCTACCACACTGTGTCCGTAGAAGGGACAGCTCGGTCTAGCGGTAGAACATCTTGCGATTAACCTTGAGGAGTGCAGCTGCCTTGGATTTGTTGCCGTCACAATGCCGGAGAGCGATATTCAGAATTTCCATGGTGAGGGCATCCAGCGAAAGTTCCTTTGGAGAAAGACTGAGGTGAAAATCTACCTTGGCAGGATCGGGGGTACCAGGAGATGACTGGGGAGTTGAAAGGCGGAGATGCTCAGGTCTGATAAGTTCATCGGAAGTCATAATAGCGGCATATTCGAGCACGTTGCGTAATTCACGAACATTGCCCGGCCAGGAGTATTCGACGATTCTATCCATAGCCTTTTTTGATATTCCGGGAAGCGACTTCCCCTGATGCTGGCGAAAGATGCCAAGAAAAAATTCGGCCAGAACCGGAATATCCTCTTTTCGTTCCCGAAGCGGTGGAATAGCAATGGGTACAACATTGATACGGTGGAACAGGTCTTCCCGGAATGTCCCCTGTTTGACCATCTCGGCAAGATTGCGATGAGTTGCCGCAATGACCCTGAATTCAGCCTGTATTGGCGTATTCGAACCAACCCTTTCATAGGTTCGTTCCTCCAGAACCCGCAAAAGTTTGGCCTGGAGCGGCAAGGGCATATCACCGATTTCGTCCAGCAGGATTGTTCCGCCGCGGGCCAGGCTGAACTTTCCCTCCCTCTCCCGCTCGGCACCGGTAAATGCTCCCCGTACATGGCCGAACAGTTCGCTTTCCAAGAGTGCTTCTGGAATAGAGGCACAATTGACTGCCATAAAAGCGGTGGGCGAGCAGCCGGACTCGAAATGAATGGCCCGGGCCAGTACTTCTTTGCCGACACCACTTTCACCGGTCAGGCTGATGGTGGTTCTGGGTGACGCAGCCACACGCGCTGCCTGCTCCAGCGTTTGATGCATGACCGGCGACTGGGTGACAATGTTGTGAAAGCTGAATCGTTCCTGGAAATGCTCACGAAGTTGGGCGTTTTCATTGGAGAGACGTCCATACTCCAGAGTGCGCTGCAATACCACATCGAATATCTTGGCATCAAATGGTTTTTCCAGGTAGTCAAGGGCTCCCTGCCTCATGGCATACACCGCACTTTCGATACTTCCTCGAGCCGTATAAAAAATGAAATGAAGCTTGGGATATTGCTCTTTGGCCGCTAGCATCAGTTGAATCCCATCCATTTCCGGCATGACGAGATCGGATATCACCAGGTCCACCATTTGCTTTGCCAGCTGGGAAAGCGCCTCCCGGCCACTGAAGGCGCAGCTGACAGCATAGCCCTGTCGCAATAAATGTTTCTGAAGCATTAACAGGGAAACTCTATCGTCATCAACAATCAAAATGCGGCTGGTATGATAAGGCATATTCTGTATTATCGGCAGAGATGGAGCAAACGTTATCCGGACCGGCGGATCCAATATAGTACATTACAGATTGTTTTCTTGTTTTTTGCAAGAAAACAATCTGTCTAAAGGTTATAAGGTTATTATACCTCCTCGAAGGGGGGACTGAAAAGAGTACCCTCTTGTGGGGCGTTTGAATAAATAATCGGATCAAGAATCAACAAAACGGAGGTGTCTTGTGTTTGAAACAGTTCTTGTTGAAATAACAGAAAAACATGTCGGCATAATCACCCTGAATCGTCCGGAACAGTTAAACACTTTCACCAGTCAGATGGCGGGTGAACTTCACGCGGCACTCCTGGCCATGGAGACAGACAGCAAGGTTCGCGTCATCCTGCTAAAAAGTTCCGGACGGGCATTTTGTGCCGGGATCGATGTAAACGAGCTTACCGGTAAATCGGCAACGCAATATCGGGAGTGGATCGAATGGATGGAAAATCCCCTGGTGACCATTTCCACCATGAGAAAACCAGTGATCGCGGCGCTGCAAGGGGTTGCCACTGCCAACGGCATGGGACTTGCGGCAGCGGCAGATTTGGTGATTGCCTCCGATCGGGTGAAAATGGGCCTGACCGCAATCAATGTCGGCCTCAACTGTGTCGGGCCTATTCTTCCGGTTGCCCGTTGCGTGGGCCGAAAAAAAGCCCTGGAGCTATTGCTCTATGGAAATCTTCTAAAAGCAGAGGAAGCCCTCAATCTCGGTCTTATCAATAAAATCGTCGCCCATGAAGACCTCGACGAGGCTGCGCTGGCCTGGGCGGAAGACCTGGCCAAGAGAAGTCCCCTCGCCGTACAAATTGCCAAAAGTGCCTTTTATCAATCCGAAGACATGGATTATCAAAAACAGTTCCAATATATGAACGAGGCCTTTGCCAGGCTCTGTACCACCGATGACGCAAAAGAAGGGGTTGCTGCCTTTTTGGGAAAAAGAAATCCCGAGTGGAAGTTGCAATAGGAGTTAATCGATGTTTCGGCCACCAGGAAACCGCAGGAGATTGGCTATACCTGACAAGGGAAGTGAAAAAGAAAGGGACTTTGCCGCTCCCTTTCTTTTTTCCATGTCTTCCCGGCAGCGAAGATCAGTAATTTAAAACAGCTCGAATCAGACCAAACCGCGTGTAGTGGTCACTCCCAGTGAATCGTATATCTGACGAGTGGCGTTGGATTTGTTAAGGGTATACAGGTGGACCCCTTTGGTATTATGATCGATGAGATCACGTACCTGCTCAGTAGCCCAGTGGATTCCGACCTTAGCCTCATACTCTTCATCTTCGGCACGTTGCATGGCCTTGATTAAACGCGCTGGAAAACGGGTGCCGGCAGAAACTTCGGCCATCCGTTTCATCAGCTTTACCGAGGTAATCGGTGCAACACCAGCCACAATTGGAACCCGTATGCCGGCCAGTTCGCAGCGTTCGCAAAAGTCATAAAATTCATTGTTATCGAAAAAGAGCTGGGTACAGATATAGTCGGCACCGGCATCAACCTTAGCCTTGAGGTGATCTATCTCCAGCAGCCGGTTAGGGGTTTCGGGATGTCCCTCCGGGAAGCCGGCCACGCCGATACCCATCTGGGGATAATTCTTACGAATGAATTCTACCAATTCATACGCATACCTGAAACCACCCTCCACAGGCTCGAAAGATCCCTGGCCTTGAGGTGGATCTCCGCGCAGAGCCAGAATATTCTCGATCCCGCTGGCTACGTAGGTATCCAGAATCGACTTAATTTCATCCCGGGTTGAGCCGACGCAAGTCAAGTGGGAAACCACGGTTAAATCGGTATCTTTCTGAATACGCAATATCAAATCATGGGTCAGATTCCGGGTTGAACCACCGGCGCCATAGGTGACACTCACATACGACAACTCAAGTGGTGAAAGATCGCTGATTGTAGCAAATAACTGTTCAGCGGCCTCCTTACTTTTTGGGGGAAAAAGCTCATAGCTGAACGCAATCGAATTGCGCTTGAAAATTTCCGAAATGTGCACTGTGTTTCTCCTTGTACAAAAATAATAGCTACGGAGGCGACACTCGACAATCGAATACGCCTGACCGTAGAAAAATATTAGAATAAATTTCTGCTAAAACGCGGGATGATGAATGATGAATAAAAATTTTACCTGGACGAAAAACTCAGGGAAACCACATGATGTTCAGAGGAAAACGCAAACCTGCAATTTACAATCTACACCAACTTCCTACCACAGCTCAACTGTGCAGCCTCGCTTTACAGTCAATCGACCATCCATCTCTCTACCACCGACACCGGATAAGAAAATATCAATTTTTAAAAAAAATTCAACAAATAGTTAAGTAAAAGTGAATTTCTTTTTCTGTACCATACTAACGAATTGTAATAATGAACGTTTACAGGTTTCCCGGTCCATATTTGGAGGGTTCTGAAGGCGATTTGTCGCTTCAATAAAATGATCCTGCTTTTTTGACAAAGCCCTGGAAATAACATAAAATAACAAAAAAGCACACCATAGGTACTGGCTTTGCCATATCTCCACAGCTAGCTGTTGTTCGAAGAAATTTACTGACGATAGATAAAGAGTCTCAGGAAATAATAAGAAAAAGGATAAAAAAATGAAAATTACATCTGTTCGATCAAAAATTGCCGGCATAGCAGGAGCTTGTCTTATCTTCTCCTCTGTTATTCTGGTCGGATACAATCTTTATTCTGCCAAATCCGCCTTAAATCTCGTGAATACACGGGTCTCAAGCCTTATTGAGGCAAGATCGCTGGACGGTCTCAAAAACCTGGCAGGTCATTACGCCGGACAAATTCAAGTTGAATTTGTTGTTGCGCTGGATGCGGCCAGGACCATGGCCGACGTTTTTATGCTGTCGAAATCAGACGATAATAGCGGGCTGGAGCTGGGACGGGATCAACTCAACGGCATCCTGCTTAAAGTCCTCAAGGACAATCCCAATTTTAACGGTACCTACTCGTGCTGGGAACCAAACGCGCTGGACGGGCAAGACTCGAATTTCGTCTCGACGGGAAATGGAAATAATGCAGTAACCGGTCGGTTTACCCCATATTGGAATCGTGACGAAAATGGCAACATTGCGGTCCAACCCTTAGTGGAGTACGACACCCAGGATCGCCATCCTAACGGCATTCTCAAAGGGGGTTGGTATATCAACCCCAGTAAAGATCATAAAGAAAGCGTGTTGGACCCATTCCCTTATATCGTTCAAGGCAAACAGGTCTGGCTGACCACGCTATCCGTTCCTATTTTGGTCAACGATAAATTTTATGGAGTCGCAGGAACGGATTACAATCTTGATTTCGTTCAGGAAATGGCTAAAAAAGTCGATCAGGAACTGTTCTCCGGCCAGGGTGAAATCATTATCATCAGCTATATGGGATTGGTTGTTGCCCACAGTGAGAAGCCGGAACTGATAGGGAAATCTTTCAAGGAAATCATGGCAGGCAACGCGGAAAAATATCTGGCGGATATTCAGGATGGAAAAAACATGGCTGCTCTGAACCCCGAGGATGGGCAGTTCGAGGTTTTTTCCCCTATCGAATTGGGCCGTACCGGCAAGCCCTGGTCGGTGATGATAAGGGTTAAGAATGACACTGTTCTAGCCGATGCCATTGTTCTCGATAACGAACTCGCCGCGGCAGGAACGACCAGCACTATGTGGCAGATTCTGGTAGGTCTGGGAATCATCGTTCTCTCGATTTTGATTCTGTGGTTTGCGGCCGGCGGGATAGTTCGTCCCATCCGTGTGACCGTCGATATGCTAAAAGACATCGCTCAAGGCGAGGGTGATCTGACGATGCGGCTCGATGCAAAGTCCAAGGATGAAATCGGCGAACTAGGATTCTGGTTCAATACCTTTATCGAAAAACTCCAGGGCATTATCAAACAGATTGCGGAAAACTCCAAGCTGGTCAATGCTTCATCCAGCCAACTCTCATCAATAGCCGGGGAACTGTCCGCAGGGGCCGACGATACCTCGCGGCAGGCGGCCAATGTGACCAGCGCTTCAGAGGCTATGAGCAGCAATCTCAATAGTGCCGCCGCAGCTATGGAACAATCTTCGACCAACACCAATATGGTGGCCTCCGCCGCGGAGGAGATGACCTCCACCATTAATGAAATTGCCGAGAATGCAGAGCGGGCCAGGGGTGTTTCCGGAAAAGCCGTGATCCAGGCAAAAAGTGCTTCCGAGAAAATGGAGGAACTCGGCCTGGCGGCCCAGAAAATCGGCAGGGTAACCGAGACGATTACCGAGATATCCGAGCAGACCAACCTTCTGGCCCTCAACGCCACGATCGAAGCAGCCAGGGCGGGTGAGGCCGGTAAGGGCTTTGCAGTTGTTGCCAACGAAATAAAGGATCTGGCCAGGCAGACAGCCCAGGCCACCCTGGATATTAAGAATCAGATCGATGATGTCCAGCGCACCACGAAATCGACCGTCACGGAAATCGATGAGATTTCCAATGTAATCAGGGGAGTCAATGAGATCGTAACGACGATTGCCGCGGCGGTTGAAGAGCAGAGCGCAGCGACGAAGGAAATTGCCAATAATATTGCTCAGGTTAGTGAAGGTATTCAAGAAGTAAATGAGAATGTCAACCAGAGTTCAGTGGTGGCTGGCGATATTACGAATGATATTGCCAAAGTTAATCTTGCCGCGGCAGGAATTACCAAAAGCAGCAGGCAGGTTCAGACCAGTTCCGAAGACCTGCAGCATATGGCTACCGAACTGAATAATATTGTCGGCAGTTTCAAGATCTGATCATAGCTCACTCTGCAAACCATCAAGTTGCCGGATCCATAAAGGTTGCACCTTTGGATCCGGCAACTTGAACCTTTTCATAGAATATTTATTCATCTTCCTCTACAACCTTTACCGGCACTCTGCGCGTAGTGGACGCAAAGGGTTCTGCGGAACATCTGCCTGCCGTAAATCACCCTTCCGGCACCATCAAAATTCCCTGCAAAATTCTTTTATAACTTGATTCCCTTCACCCCAATCAATATTGTGAAATTATCCAAGAAATTTTAGGGTATTAACCAGGGCTCAGGCTTATTTTTTCCACGGTAGGTAAAATATACGGGCTGCTTTTGCTGCAAGCTATGAAAGACAAAGAAATTACTTCTACTGAAAACAAGCAGAGAGCACTTCGGGAAAGGTCGTCGTCCGGCGAGATAGCTTTTTTTCTCAAGGCTGCCAGCGAGGCAAGCCTGGCCCAAAGAGGGAGATTGATTTTCGCACTGGATGCTACCATGAGTCGGCAACCGACCTGGGATAGGGCTGCGACTATCCAGGCTTCGATGTTTGATGCGGTGGGCAAGGCAGGCGGTTTGTCGGTTCAATTGGTGTTTTTTCGAGGCCTGGATGAATGTCAAGCCTCGAAATGGGTCATCAATGCTGCGGCACTGCGTGATCTGATGCTCGGCATCCAATGTAGAAGTGGCCAGACACAGATTGCCAGGGTCCTTAACCACACCTGTCGTGAAACAACGAAACTGAAAGTCGCGGCACTGGTTTTCATCGGTGATGCGATGGAGGAGAATATCCAGTTGCTCTGCCAAAAAGCCGGTGAACTTGGTTTAAAAGGAGTGCGCTGCTTTTTCTTTCAGGAGGGAGAAAACATGCCGGCTGAAAGTGGTTTTCGTGAAATGGCCCGTCTTACCGGGGGCGCCTATTTTCGGCTCGGAGTCGATTCGGCAAAAGAGCTTGCCGAGCTGCTCGGTGCGGTTGCCGTTTATGCAAGAGGAGGATTGAAAGCCCTCTCAAACTGTGACAGACGCGAAGCGCGTTTACTCCTTGAGCAAATGGGAAAATGATCTCCCTTTCCGTCTGGATAGTTGAATGGTCTTTTATATAATATTCCTGTTATTTGTGGTAATCGGTCTTTTCTGGTTGATTCTCAATACTCCAGCTAAGCAAAGTGCGGCTCTTCTGGTTAATGCCGCGCCGCTCACACTCATAGCAGTTGGTGGCGTACTGACACTTTTCCGGCGTGGGGTGATTGGGGTGCCCCTGATTATAATCGGGATTTCCTGGTGGCGGCGCAATATTTCAAGGAGATCGGCCACCTACCCTGGCGGACGAAAGTCCACCGTCCGCTCGGCAAACCTTGAGATGGAACTCGATCACGATACAGGCGATATGGACGGCAGAGTGTTGACAGGTCATAGCGAGGGTGTCCGTCTTTCTTCGCTGACAGAAGAAGAGGTGCTGTCGCTCTACCGGGAATTCAGTGCCGATGCAGACAGTGCCGCCCTGCTCGAATCTTTCCTTGATCGCTACCACCCCGACTGGCGGGAACATGTCGATCCCGATTCTTTCAGGAAGCAGGGCGGTCCATTCGGCGGCGACGTTATGACCAGGCAAGAAGCCTACCAGATACTGGGCGTTGAACCAGGTGCCTCGCAGGAAGAGATCCACCAGGCCTGGCGACGTCTCATAAAAGGAGTTCATCCCGACAGCGGAGGTTCGGAGTTTCTGGCCGCAAAAATCAATACTGCCAGGGATATTCTTCTGGATTAGGGAGAACAAAGGTAATTTCTCGCTAACCCCGATAGAAGGAAAATAAGTCGGGATAAGTACCTTCACGAAATTCTTTCCCAAAGTGCAGGAAAAGAATTTCTAAGGTACTAAAGAAAGGAAGATACCAGCTATGATGACCGCATTAAAAATGTTCGGCATCCTCGTTCTGATCTATGGAGGGCTGTCACTGATGTTGGTGAGCTGCCAGCGAAAAATGATCTATTTCCCGAGTAATGACTCGGAGAAAAACCTCCTGAGAGAGGCACAAACCAAAGGAATGACCGCCTGGCGGAATGCGGGAGGTGAACTGATCGGCTGGAAAGGGTCAGCACAGAAAAATGGCAGCGGCCGGATCGCGGTCGTGGTTTTTCACGGAAACGCCGGTTACGCACTGCATCGCGACTATCTTGTCCGTGGATTTTCGGCTTTGGATGATCAGAATACCTGGACCATTCATATTTTTGAATATCCCGGCTATGGCGCCAGGCAGGGCTCGCCCTCGGAAGAACTGTTCAAAGCGACCGCAGGTGAGGCGGTGGCCAGCCTTTTCATCGAGAACTATGACCGCCTGTATCTGGTGGGAGAATCTATCGGCACGGGTGTGGCCACCCACCTGGCGGACCAATATTCCAAACGCATCGACGGTCTCCTGTTGATTACACCCTTTACCAGCCTTGTTGATGTGGGCATGAAGCATTACCCCATATTCCCGATCGGACTGCTCCTGCGGGAACGGTTCGATAATGTCAAATCGCTCGAAGGCTACAGCGGGCCGGTCGCATTCCTCATCGCCGAAGCCGACGATATTGTTACCGCATCCCTCGGCCTCAAACTGTATGAATCCTATGCCGGTCCAAAGAAAATCTGGATCCAGGAAGGCCGCGGTCACAACAACCTCAATTACGATCCAAGGGCCCCCTGGTGGAACGAAGTTGTGGACTTCCTCAACAATCTAAAATAGGGACACTCCCCTTATATAAATTTGCATTTTCGCGCCCACTCCTCTATCCTTGCCGTATGCCAAGAATCGCTAGAATAATTGCCCCCGGTTATCCCCACCATATCACTCAACGGGGCAATAATCGCGCTACGGTCTTTTTTGACGATGAAGATCGCCAGACTTATCTTCGTCTACTCTCTCAATATTCCCAAAAGTTTTTCCTGCAAATATGGGCATACTGTTTGATGGACAACCATGTCCATCTCCTTGTGGTTCCTGAAAAAGAAGAGTCTCTGGCTCGTGGCGTCGGATTAACCAATCAGGTTTATACTCAATACATTAATCGCAAACGAGATCAGAGTGGCCGGATCTGGCAAAATCGTTTCTATTCCTGCATTGTAGAAAATGATGCATATCTCTGGTCTGTCGCTCGTTATATTGAAAAAAATCCACTGAAAGTCGGTATGGCTGACAAAGCTGAAAATTATCGATGGTCCAGCGCCAAAGCGCACCTTGCCGGCACGGCTAACCCTCTCCTGCAAACACCCTCCTGGCTCGAACCGCAACAGAGAGAAAGTTATTGCAAATTCATGCAGGAAAATGACGAAAAGGTATATAACGATATTCGCAAGGCGACCAGCACAGGGCGGCCGTTTGGTTCAGAGACTTTCATTGAAAAAATGGAGTTTCAACTGAACCAATCTCTTCGCCCCCGAAAACCTGGCAGACCAAAAAATAAAAAGGGGAGTGTCCCTAATTATGACCTGTTGTTGCTTTCCATAACTATAAAATGTATCAAAAGAATCGGTAATTTTTACATTCGGCTTGCGACAACTCCAATTGAGTATTAAGACAATAAACCGAATTGCCATCTCCCAAATAAATGGGAGTCATGGCTTTTGTTAAAATGTCAAATTTTGATGAGAGCTTGAGCTCACTTTTTACACAGGCGTTTATTATTGCATAACTTATTAGCTTCAGGAATTAAATAGAATGAAATTGTTAAAATATTTTCTAGAAATTTCCCAAGGAAAGAGAGAAGTATCAACAATAAAAATTATTTTGTTTACCT
>Ga0214472_10001953_pt1 | contig 22426 bp, 17 predicted proteins | sample RVTome_6_FD_207662 | JGI IMG/M metagenome (GOLD analysis project Ga0214472, IMG submission 207662) | Soil microbial communities from uranium-contaminated site in the Upper Colorado River Basin, Wyoming, United States - RVT140D175 | ecosystem: Environmental > Terrestrial > Soil > Contaminated >...
CACAGCAACACAAGCAGCACGCCGAGCATCGCGGCTTGCAGCCCTGCGAGCACGCTGAGCTTGAACAGGCCCAAAGACTCACGTCGCTGAAGAAGGCTCACACACAGACCGGCCGTGCCGAGGATCGTCAACGCGATCAACAACCACAGCGGCCAACCGGAGGCAAACAAGAACTCGCCGTTCTCGAAGGTCGCAGGTGAATATTTAAAGAGGAACTCGAACAACTCGGCCGATCCGCAACCCTTGGACCTGAGTCTTGTCAGACTCCCAATCAGTGGAGAAGTGCCGGCCCGAACGGCCGCGCGCCCACCGGGCAACCAGTCGCAGGGATGGTATCATGATTAATTTGCGCGGCTACGCTACGGACCTTGGGGCTCCGCCTGCCCCGGGCGGCGTTGTGCCGTTCTGCGAAGACCCGAATCACCGCGATGCATAGCTTCAAGACTCTCGTTCCAACGCTCGCGATAGTCTTTTTGGGTGCCTGGGCAGCGACCGAGGCTCAGGAAACCGGCTGGAAAAGCAAGCAGCCGACGTCCGAGTTCCACTTCGTGCGTCTCTTGTACAACGGCACCTTCGATTGCTATTCCGGAGGCGGCTGGGGCCGAGGCTCCGCTTGCGTCGACTGGCCGGATGCCGAATACCATTTCATGCAGGGGATCAACCGTTTGACTCGAGTCGACGGTGCCGTCGTGAGCCGCTACAACGGCGACGGTGCCCCCGAGATCAGCCTCGCCGACGACGCCATCTTCGACTACCCGTGGCTCTATGCCGTGGAAGTCGGCGATTGGTATCTCGATGATCACGAAGCCGCGCGCTTGCGGGAATATCTGCTACGCGGCGGCTTTCTGATGGTCGACGACTTTCACGGCAACCTCGGCTGGCAGCGTTTCTACGAATCCATCGTGCGCGTGTTCCCCGACAGGCCGATCATCGACATCCCCGATGACGACGAAGTCCTGCACGTTCTCTACGATCTCGATCAGCGCATTCAAATCCCGGGGCGGCGGGCGCTGTTCAGCGGCAGGACTTGGGAAGGTGGGCCCGACGGCAAACCGCCGCACTGGCGCGGAATCTACGACGACGAAAGCCGGCTCGTCGTCGCGATCAACCACAATATGGATCTCGGCGACGCCTGGGAGCATGCGGATACGCCGGGTTATCCGCAGCCGATGACGGCGCTGGCCTATCGCTTCGCGGTCAACTACGTGATCTACGCGATCACGCATTGAGTTGCGCCCGCGGCCACCGGGTGCCGCGTCAACGACTCGAAGCCGAGGCGTAGACCCCCTCTTTACGGATATGCCAGGCCACGGCCCCGGCCAGCGCCGAGCAAGTGAGCCCCGCGAGCCCGGTCACCAATCCGAGGCCCCACGCCTCGGCGGCGGCGCCGAGCAGAATGCTGCCCAGCGCCGGCGCCGAGAACGCGACGGCCGCCCAGATACTCAACACACGACCGCGCATGAGCTCCGCGACCGCGGTCTGTATCAATGTCTGTGAGCCGATGCCCACGAGCGTCAGGCAGAATCCCAGCACGGCGACGATCGCGATGCCGGTCGAATAATCGTCGTTCGCTCCCAGCACTGCCATGAGCACGCCGGTTGCGACCGTGCCGAGCACGGTCGACCAGCGCAGCCGGTTCTCCGCCCCGAGCCGCGAAAGACAGATCCCCGCGAGCACAGCGCCGGCCCCCGATACGGAGGTCAAGGTTGCCAGCACGCTGCTGTCACCGTCGAAGATCCCGCCCGCGAAAGCCGGCAACATGACGATCGTCGCCCTGCCGAACAGAGCCGATATTGCAACGATGATCAGTTGCAGGCTGATTTCGGGATGCGAATGGGTATAGTCGAGCCCCTCCTTGAACTCGACGAGAAAATGCCTGTTCGGCCCGCGCTTTTCCCTGCTGCGCAACTTGAGGAACAACAGCGCGGCTATCATCGCCAGATAAGAAGCGGCGTTGATCGCGAACGGAGACCACAAGCCGAAGGCCGCGATCGCAACCCCGGCAATGGCAGGGCCCAGAAATCTCGAGACATTGAAGACTATGGACTGTGCTGCGACGGCCTCGGACAAGAGCTCGCGCGGCACCAGGCTCGGAATCAAGGACAACCGGACGGGCTGGAACGCGCTGCTGACCACACCGAGCAGCGCGGTGATGACCCAGAGACTGGCGATCGTGATCGCGCCAAGCGCCGTCAACACGCCGAGCAAGATCGACAGGACGATGTTGAGGCCGTTGGTGACATAGGCCAGGGTCTTGCGGTCCAGCCGATCGGCCCATACGCCGAACAGCGGTCCGAACAACACTGCAGGCAACAGCTCCGCCAACGCCAGCAGCCCGAGCCAGGCCTCGGATCCGGTGAGCTCCCAGGCGAGCCAGCCGATCGCGACCCGTTGAATCCACAGCCCATGCAGGGAGAAGGTGCTGCCGACGAGATAGATGGCAAAGTTGGGCTGTGACAGAACCCGAGTCAGCATCCGCGTCGCCGGGTTCTAAAGCGGCCCGAGACCACGGGCCTCGGCGAGGCGCTCCGGCGTTCCGACGTCTCGCCAGACGCCCTCGTATAGGGTCCCGCGCAGCAGTCCCTTCGCGATCGCCGATTGGAGTATTGGCAACAGCGGCTGCCTTCCAGGCGGCACCGCAGCGAACAGCTCCTCGCTCATGACCGAGATCCCGCTGAACGTCCAAAGCGGCGGCTCGAGGGACACCCGCCCGGACGTGGTCAGCCCGAAGTCGCCGCGCGGATTATGCCGTGGATTCGCGACCAGAACGAGCAGCGGATCCCGAGGCTGCTGGAGGAGCCGCGCAAAGTCGAAATCCGTATAGATATCCGCGTTTACCACAATGAACGGTGCCGGTCCGAGCAACGGCAGCGCATTGACGACGCCGCCGCCGGTTTCGAGCGGCGGCTCGCCTTCGTCACTGAACGCGACGTTCTGCCCCCAGCGCGTCTTCTCCCCGATGAAATCCCGCAGCATCGCGGCCTTGTAGGAGAGATTGATCACGATCTCGGTGATGCCCGCCTGCGCCAATCGCCTCAGATGACGCTCGATGAGCCTTTCGCCGCAAAGCTCGAGCATCGGCTTGGGCTGTGCGACGGTCAAAGGGCCCATGCGGTCACCCCTTCCCGCGGCAAGCAGCATCGCCTTCACGGCGATGATCCGGTTCTTGAGGAACGGCCGAATCGCGCGCTGAAAACTAGTTCAGATGTCACTTGCAAACACATTTTCAATTCGTTGAAGCAATAGTGAAATTATGCCATTGTAGTGCTTTCATCCAATTGAGCTCCGTGGTTCCCGGGAACAGCGTACGTATCCTTTTCTGGCTGCTGGCGTTTGCGCCGATCGTGGCGCGGGGCGTCGAACCGCTGTGCCTGGTGCCCGCCGAGCCCGACACACGAGGCGCACCCGAGCGCTCCGACGAGTCGAGCACGTCCGAGCGCATCGAGATCACCGCTGGAGAGGTCGATCTGTCCGGCGAAGACGGCGTCGATTTCTTCGGTGAGGTCCAGTTTCGCTACGGCGAGCGGAGCATCTCGGCCGAGAGCGCGACCTACGACCGCGAGAGCCGACGCGTCCGCGTAAGCGGCACCGTAAGCTATCAGGATCCCGACCTCACCGTCTACGGCGAGGACGCCGAGGTGGACACGGAGAACGAGGAAATCACGTTCGTCGGCGCAGGGTTCGACATACCGCAACGCCCCGCTCGCGGCTCCGCGGAAGCGATCCGAATTCGCAGCGATCAGACCATGAGCCTGACGGGCGTTCAGTTCACGACCTGTCCCGCCGAGCAGACCGATTGGGAGCTCATGGCCTCGGACATCGATCTGGACATCGACGCAGGATTCGGCACCGCCAGACGCGTGAAAATAGAATTCAAAGGGGTGCCGATTCTGTACGCCCCCTATCTGAGCTTTCCCATCGACGAGCGTCGCAAGAGCGGTTTCCTGACTCCAAGCTTCTCCGAGCGGGACAGGATTGGCTTGGACATCGCCGTCCCGTATTACCTCAATCTGGCGCCGAACTACGACCTGACGCTCGAGCCACGCCTCATGAGCATGCGCGGCCTGCAGCTCAACACCGAATTCCGCTACTTGCTGGAGTCCGGCGAAGGGCAGCTGGACTTCGACTACCTGCCCAACGACTCCGACGTCGATATTACGCGGCATGCGTTCACGCTTCGGCACCGAACCTTCTTCGGCGAAGGCTGGCGCATGCTGACCAATATCGAAGACGTGTCCGACGCGGCTTACTTCGAGGACCTCGGGGACAGCCAGACGCTCGCGAGCCAGACGCATCTGGATCGCTACCTGGACTTCAACCATCGCACGTTGAACTCGTCATTGAGAATCAGGCTGCAGGGGTTTCAGACGATTGATACGTCGATCGTCGACGAAGACCGCCCCTACCGCAGGGTGCCTCAGATCCTCTACAGAGGCCGTTGGTCGGGGAACCTGCTTCGATTCGAGTCGCGCAACGAGCTGGTGCTTTTCGATCGCGACGTCGGCGTCACGGGATGGCGCATGGACTCGATCGAGGAGATCGGCCTGGACTTCGAGCGCTCCGGCATGTTCCTGAGACCGGCCGTGGCGCTGAGGCAGACGAACTATTGGCTCGACGACATCGGCACCGGCCAGGAGGACACCTTCTCTCGCACGCTGCCGGTCTCGAGCCTCGACGGCGGACTCATCTTTGAGCGCGACCCCGGCGAGGCAGGCCGCTGGATCCAGACCTTGGAGCCGCGCATGCTGTACGTGCGCGTGCCGTTCGAGGACCAAAGCGGGCTGCCGGTCTTCGATACCATCATCCCCGATTTCAACCTCGTGCAGCTATTTCGAAAATACCAGTACGTCGGCGCCGACCGTGTCGCCGATTCGGATCAGCTCAGCGTAGGCATCACGACGCGGCTCATCGACAGCGACACCGGAGAGGAACGACTCGCGGCGACGCTGGGCCAAACCCGCTATCTCAGCGACCAATCGGTCGCGCTTCCCGGTGCTCTGCCGAGCACCGCCGATGCATCCGACTACATCGCGGAGGTGTCCGCGACCATCGCCGACGCGTGGAAAGTCCGCATGGACTATCAATGGAACAGCGAAACCAATGAAACGGCGCGTGCCGAGATGAGCTTCCAGTACGCCCCGGAACCCGGGCGGCTCGCCGGGTTTTCCTACCGCTACCGGGACGGTCTACTCGAGCAGGGAGATCTCTCGCTCGTTTGGCCGATAGGGCAGAGCTGGCGCATCATCGGCCGCTACAGCTTCTCGTTTCTCGACGACGAGCCCCTGGACCGTTTCCTCGGCTGGGAATACGAGGCTTGCTGCTGGCGTCTGCGCGTCATCGGCAGGCGCTATATCAGCCGCCGCAGCGGCGAGTCCGACAGCTCGATCTCCGTGCAACTCCAGCTGAAGGGGTTCTCCGATCCGGGCGACCCCCCGGAGCTGCTGCTGGATCGTGGTATTCTTGGGTACCAACGGCTTTGACGTCTACAGACTCTTGAAATCCGCACGCACACTGATTCTGCTTCTCGGCGGCTGCTCGATCGCGGGTCAAGCCTTACCGCAAACGCGCGAGCTCGGCGGCAGCGGCGAGCTGCTGGACGGCGTCGCAGCTATCGTCGATAGCGGCGTCGTGCTCCGCAGCGAGCTGGCGCTGCGGCTCGACGTGGTCATAGCAAACCTCCGCGAGGCGCAGCGCCAAGCGCCCGCCGAGCAGCGCAGACCTCTGCCGCCCATTTCCGTGGTCGAGTCCCAGGTGCTGGATCAGCTCATCCTGCGACAGATCCAGCTGCAGCGCGCCGAACGCTTCGGCATCGTCGTCAGCGACGAGATGCTGAATCGCGCCATCTCGCGTATCGCCGAGGACAACGGGCTGACCCTTGAGCAGATGCCGGCCACGATGGCCGCCGAGGGAATCGACTACGCGATGTTCCGTCAGGAAACGCGCGAGCAGCTCATCCTCGATCAGCTCTTGCAGCGCGAGGTCATCGCGAGAATCTCGGTAGCGCCGCGCGAGATGGAGCAATGCCTCGCGCGGAGCGCGAGCACGCTTGCCGAAGACGTCGATTACAACATCTCGCATATACTCGTCGGCCTGTCGACGACGGCGACGCGTGAGCAAGCCGACGCCGCGCGCGCCGAGGTCGAGGAAATCTATTCGCAGCTCGGAAACGGCGCCGATTTCGCCCAGCTCGCGATCGAGCATTCGGACGGGCAAGGCGCTCTCGAGGGAGGCTCGCTGGGCTGGCGCAAAGGCTCGCAGCTGCCGACCTTCTTCGCGGATGCAATCATTTCGATGTCGGCGGGTGATGTATCCGAGCCGATTCAAAGCGGTAGCGGCCTTCACATCGTGCGGCTCAACGAGACTCGCGGCGCGCAGCCGGTGATCATCGACCAGATCCGCGTTCGCCATATCCTCATGGCGCCGAACGAGATCTTGGACGACGCGGCTATCGCGCAGCGTCTTCGCGGGATCCGCGAGCAAGTCCTCGCCGGCGACGATTTCGGCGCGATCGCTCAGGCCCTCTCCGAGGATCCCGTATCCGCGGCCGAGAACGGCGACCTCGGCTGGGTCGGGCCCGGCGACTTCGTGCCCGAGTTTGAGCAAGTGCTGGCGGGCCTGGAAACGGGCGAGCTCAGCGAGCCGTTCCGAACGCGCTTCGGTTGGCACATTGCAGAGGTCACGGACAGGCGCGTCTACGACACGACCGAAGAGCTCAAGGAACAACGTTGCGCGGAACAGATTCGCGCCAGCAAGCTCGAGGAGCAGCAAGAGCTTTGGCTTCGCCAAATACGCGACCAGGCTTTCGTCGAGCGTCGGATATAGCGCGATCGCGTCGGGCGCTTCGCCCCGAACGGCTCACATCTTGAACATCGCGTCCCGCGCCGTCGTCGTAAGCACCGGTGAGCCCGCCGGCATCGGGCCCGATATCTGCATCATGCTCGCCGACGGCGATCTGGCGGGCAAACCGCTGTTCATCGGCAGCGCCGGCGTGCTCCGAGAGCGCATCGCGGCGCTGCGGCGGTCGACGAGGATTCAGACCTTGGCCGCCGCCGCTGACGCTGCAGCGCACCGCGCCGGCGTGCTGCAGCTTCTCGACGTCCCGGCACCGGCCGAAGTCGTCGCCGGACGGCTCGATCGAAGAAACGCCGCTTACGTGCTCGAGCTGCTGCGGCAAGGCACGGAGCTCTGCCTGCGTGGCGAGTGCGCTGCGCTCGTCACCGCGCCGGTGCAAAAAAGCCTCATCAACGAGGCGGGGATCGCGTTCACGGGGCACACAGAGTATCTCGCCGAGCTCACGCGCTCGCCGACGCCTGTCATGATGCTTGCGAGCGGCGCGCTGCGGGTCGCGCTCGCGACCACGCATCTTCCGTTGAGCTCGGTCGCGCACGCGATCGAGGCCGAGCGGCTCGAGCGCGTCTTGACGGTGCTGGACCGCGATCTCAAGCAGCGCTTCGGCATCGTCGAGCCGAGAATTCGGGTGTTGAGCCTCAACCCCCATGCCGGCGAGGGCGGCGCGCTCGGCCGGGAAGAGATCGAGATCATCGAGCCCACGTTGCAGCGCATGCGTGCGCGCGGCTTGAAGCTCTCGGGCCCGACGCCCGCGGACACGGCGTTCACACCAGAAGCCCGCGAATGCGCCGATGCCGTGCTAGCGATGTATCACGATCAGGGCCTGCCGGTCATCAAGGCATTGGCCTTTGGCGAGGTCGTCAACATCACCTTGGGCCTGCCCATCATCCGCACATCCGTCGATCACGGCACGGCGCTCGATCTCGCGGCAAGCGGGCGCGCCCGCCCGGACAGCCTGGCGCAAGCGTACCGGGTCGCGATGGAGCTCGCCGAGAGGCAACTCGGTTGAGGCCCGCGCGCGCCCGCAAGCAGCTCGGACAGCACTTTCTCCACGACCCGGCGGTGATCGCCAAGCTCGTCGCGGAAATCGCGCCGCAGCCGGACGATCTAATCGTCGAGATTGGCGGCGGGCGCGGCGCCTTGACCTATCCGCTGTTGCGGCAGCTGCGCCGGCTGCACGTGATCGAGCTCGACCGCCAGCTCGCGGACTATCTGCGAGAGCATTGCCCGGCGGGCGGTGAGCTCGTGGTGCATCAGACCGATGCCTTGAGCTTCGATTTCTCGGCGCTCGCCGAGGAAACCGGCAGCCTGCGCGTCGTCGGCAACCTTCCCTACAACATCTCGACTCCGCTGCTGTTTCATCTCCTGAGCCACCGTGCAGCGATCGCCGACATGCATCTCATGCTGCAAAAGGAGGTCGCAAGACGTATCGTCGCGAACCCCGGAGGTAAGGAATACGGCCGACTCACGGTGATGCTCGCGGCCTGGATGGATGCGGGGATTTGCTTCGACGTCGGACCCGGAGCGTTCTCGCCGCCGCCACAGGTCTGGTCCAGCGTGCTGCATATCCGGCCGCACACCGCACCCAGCTTCGCCATCGGCGACGAGCGACGGTTCGCGGAGCTCGTGGCGCGCGTCTTTTCGATGCGGCGCAAGACGCTGGCGCGCGCGCTCAAAGGCGTCATCTCCAAGGAACAGATCGAAGCCTTGAACATCGACCCGACGGCGCGCCCCGAGACGCTGCGACCGGCGCAATTCGCCGACCTCGCCGCCCTGCTCCAGTAGCCGCCGCTGCGTTCATTCGCGCTCTGCCGCTTTTGGCAACCTACAATATGCGGACCTGAGGCAATTCGGATGTCGGCTCGATGACCGTTTACGCAATCGGCGACGTGCAGGGCTGCGCAGATGCCTTCGAGCGACTGCTCGCCGCGATCGAGTTCGATCCGGAAGCGGACCGGCTTTGGCTCGTCGGTGACCTCGTCAATCGCGGCCCCGACTCGGCCGCCGTGTTGAGGCGCGTCATGGCGCTCGGAGACAGCGCGATCACGGTGCTGGGAAACCACGATCTGCATCTGCTCGCCGCGGTCGCCGGGATCCGCCCGCCGAGCCCTGGCGACACCCTCGAGCAGGTGCTGGCGGCGCCGGATAGCGACAAGCTCGTCGATTGGCTGCGCCGCCGCCCGCTGTTGCACCGCGATGCCGCGAGCCGGCGGGTCCTCGTGCATGCCGGGTTGCCACCCGCTTGGACCGTCGCCGCGGCCGAGAGCGCCGCTCAAGAGGTCTCCACGCAGCTGCGAGGACCGCGCTGGCAGGCGGCCCTCGCGCGCATGTACGGCAACGAGCCGCGAGCCTGGGCTGCCGATCTCGACGGAGACTCGAGACGCCGTTACACGATCAACGCCCTGACGAGAATTCGCTATTGCGATGCGCGAGGAGCGCTGGATTTCGAGCACACGGGCCCGCCCGGGACTCAGCCGCCGGAGCTCGTGCCGTGGTTCGATCACCCTTTGCGGCCGCGCGAGGGGCTCAACATCGTTTTCGGCCATTGGTCCTCCCTGGGGATTCTGCGCCGGGAGGACATCACGGCCACGGACAGCGGCTGCGTCTGGGGCGGCAAGCTCACCGCGATCCCGCTGCAACCCGCGCGCGACCCGATCATCGTCGACTGCGTCGCGCAGCGAGGCGTTTAGGCAGCCGCCGGCTTCATACCGCGACCGGAGCACGGATGTGGCCGTGCGCCTGGTAGTCGAGCAGCTCGAAATCCTCGTAAGCATAGTCGAAGATGCTTTGGGGACGGCGGTTGATCGTGAGTCGCGGCAACGGTAGCGGCTCGCGTCGCAGCTGCTCGTCGGCTTGCTCCAGGTGGTTGAGATAGAGGTGGCAATCGCCTCCGGTCCAGATGAAGTCGCCGAGCTCCAGATCGGTCTGCTGCGCGACCATCTGCGTCAACAGAGCATACGACGCGATATTGAACGGCACGCCGAGAAATACGTCGGCGCTGCGCTGGTAGAGCTGGCAGGACAGCCGTCGCTCCGCCACGTAAAACTGAAACAGCGCATGGCAGGGCGCGAGCGCCATCTCCGACAGCTGGCCGACGTTCCAAGCGCTGACGATGATGCGCCGGGAATCCGGGTCGCTGCGCAGCAACTCGATCGTCCGCGCGATTTGATCGACGGGCCGGCCGTCGGCGGTCGGCCAGCGCCGCCACTGGGCGCCGTATACGGGCCCGAGATCGCCGCTGTCGTCGGCCCATTCGTCCCAGATGCTGACTTTGTTCTCGTTGAGATAAGCGATATTGGTGTCGCCGCGCAGAAACCAGAGCAGCTCGTAGAGGATCGAGCGTAAGTGCAACTTCTTGGTCGTCAACAGCGGAAATCCGGCGCGCAGATCACAACGGAATTGATGGCCGAATACGCTCAGCGTGCCGGTGCCGGTTCTGTCGCTCTTGCGGACGCCCTGCGTTCGGACCGTGCGGACGAGATCGAGATACTGCTTCATGACGTCGCTGGCTGCACGTAGCGGCGTTGACGGTAGGCGATCCAGAAAAACAGCGCGCCGATGACGATCATCGGCGCCGAGAGCACTTGCCCCATCGTGATCCAGCCGAAAGCGAGGTAGCCTCCGGCCGCTTCGTTCATGTGCAGGTCGGGCAGCCGCACGAACTCGACGCCGACTCGGAAGGCGCCGTAGAAGAACAGGAACAATCCCGATACCGCCATGATCGGACGCGCTTTTCGTGAAAACGACCACAGGATCAGGAACAACAGCAGGCCTTCGAGGACGGCTTCATAGAGCTGGCTCGCGTGCCGCGGAACGCCGTCGACGACGACTGCCCAAAAGGCATCCGCGCGGGTTTCCGCTCCCCACAACTCGCCGTTGATGAAGTTGCCGATGCGTCCGAGCCCCAAGCCCGGCGTGACCCAGGGCGCAATGAAGTCGGTTACGGCGAAGAACGGCTGATGAACGCTCCGCGCAAACAAGCCCATCGCGATCAGCACGCCCGCGAGGCCGCCGTGAAAGGACATGCCCCCCTCCCAGACCCGGAAGATCGCGAGCGGGTTGTCGAGCAGGGTCGGCAGGTTGTAGAAGAGCATATAGCCGACGCGTCCACCGGCGATGACGCCGATAGCGACGTAAAAGACCAGATCGTCGACCCGAGCCGGCGAAATCGGGCTGTCGCTGCGCTTGGCCCGCGATCGCGCGCCCAACCATCCGAGCGCGAACCCGGCAAGATACATGAGGCCGTACCAGCGCACCTGCAGCGGGCCAATCGCGAACGCAATGGGATCGATGTCCGGATAGGTAAACACGAGCGCGTTAGTTTAATCGCGGCCGATCACTGGAGCCAGCAGCGAGGCTGATATAGTGCCGTATGTCCAATCGACTCGACAGAGAAACCAGCCCTTACCTCAAACAGCACGCCGACAACCCGACCCACTGGCAACCCTGGGACGACGAGGCGCTGCGACTAGCGCGCGAGACGCAAAAGCCCATCTTGCTGTCGATCGGCTATTCCGCGTGCCACTGGTGCCATGTCATGGCCCACGAGTGCTTCGAGGATGGAGCAACGGCCGACCTCATGAACGAGCTGTTCGTCAACATCAAGGTCGACCGCGAAGAGCGCCCCGACATCGACAAGATCTACCAGCACGCCCATCAGCTCATCTCACAGAGCCCGGGAGGTTGGCCGTTGACGGTGTTTCTGACGCCCGACGAGCAGCTGCCGATCTTCTCCGGCACGTACTTCCCTCGCGACTTGTTCAAGACACTGCTGGTCCGCGTCGACGAGTTCTATCGAACGCATCGGAACGAGGTCCGAGGTCAGGGGCAGGCACTCAAGGACGCCCTCGAGCGAATGACGCTGCCGATGGGCGACCAGCCAGCGACCTTGACGGCGGTGCCGCTCGAGCAGGCGCGCTCTCGGCTCGCGGAGTCGTTCGACCCCGACTACGGCGGCTTCGGTCATGCGCCGAAATTCCCCCACCCGACGCATATCGACACCTTGCTTCGAGGCTGGCGGTCCAGTGCCGGCGCCGCGCAGCCGGATCTCGACAGCCTCTACAGGGCAACGTTGACGTTGACGCGCATGGCCGAGGGCGGACTTTACGACCAGATCGGCGGCGGCTTCTTCCGCTACTGCGTGGACCGCGAGTGGACGATTCCGCATTTCGAAAAAATGCTCTACGACAATGCCGCGCTCATGGCGTCCTACGCCGACGCTTATCTCGCGACCGCGGAGCCGTTGTTCGGCCAGGCGGCCTTTGAAACGGCCGCCTGGGTCATGCGCGAGATGCAGGACGAGCGCGGCGGTTACTACGCGACGCTCGACGCGGATTCGGAAGGCGTCGAAGGCAAGTTCTATCTCTGGACTCCACCGCAGCTCCAGGAGATTCTCGAGCCCGAGGAATACGAAGTCGCGGCGCGCCGCTTTGGCCTGACGCGCAAGCCCAACTTCGAGGGCCACGCGTGGCATCTGGTCGTCGCCGAATCGCTGCAGGATCTCGGCGCCGGGGCAGCGCTCGGAGCCGTGAGCGCACGGCTGGATTCGGCAAGACGCAAGCTGCTCGAGGCGCGCTCCGAACGCGTCCATCCCGGCCGTGACGACAAGATCCTCGCCGCCTGGAACGGGCTCACGATCGGGGCGATGGCCAAGGCTTCGCGGGCCCTGGGCCTCGACGAGCCGCTCGACTCGGCCGAGCGCGCCGTGGCATTCATCGCCGAGTCGATGTGGGCGAACGGCCGGCTCTCGGCGAGCTACATGAGCGGCCAGGCCCGCCATGCCGCCTACCTCGACGACTACGCCTTTCTCGCGCTCGGCATCCTCGAGCTGCTGCAATGTCGCTGGAGCACGCCGCAGCTCGAGCTGGCCCGGGCGTTTCTCGATACGCTGCTCGAGCAATTCGAAGATCCCGACGGCGGCTTTTTCTTCACGGCCAACGATCAGCGCGCGTTGATTTACCGGCCCAAGCCGTTCGCCGACGAGGCGACGCCGTCCGGCAACGGTGTCGCGGCGCAAGCCCTGCTGGCCTACGGTCACTTGCTCGGCGAGCAGCGCTACCTCGACGCCGCCGCGCGTGTGCTCGAGGCAGCCTGGCCGGCGATGCTCCGGTTTCCCGAGGCCCACGGCTCGCTGCTGCGCGCCCTGCGAGCATTTCTCGAGCCGCAGACCTTCATCGTCGTCCGCGGCGAGACCGGAGCGCTCGCGGAGTGGCAACGGTGTCTCTCCGCGGGCTTCAATCCGGACCGCATGAGCTTTGTGATCGGTGACCGCGAGCAACTGCCCGGGCTGCTCGCCGAAAGGAAGCCTGCGGACGGCAACATCGCCTACCTCTGCGAGGGCATGACCTGCCGGGCGCCCATGCGCACGCTCGAGCAGCTCGCGACCGCCCTGGGCACGGCGAGCGAGTAGCGCCGGCCGAGATCTAGTAGGCGGCGGGCACGTCGCCGCTGTTGAGGACGATCGCTGACCCGTCGATCGCGGCGAACTCGACAGGCACCGAAACGATGGCGCCGTCGCGATTCCGCTGCACCACGAAATGCAGATGCGGCCCCGAGGTGAAACCGGTGTTGCCCGAATCGGCGATGTATTGCCCGCGCACGACGTTTTCCCCGGGAACGACGCGAACGGAGTTGCTGTTTAAATGCGCGTACAAGGCCATCGTGCCGTCGTCGTGCAGGATCCTGATGAAATTCGCGGCGGCGCCGTGGATCTCGAGATCCGTTCCCGCGCCGCGAAAGTTGCTCGCAACTTCGGTGACGATGCCGCCGCGCGCGGCATAGATGCCCGTTCCAATCGGCATCTCGAAATCGATCGCATGCCAGCTCGACGGATCGGTATGAGTGAATTGGTCGGGATAGGCTTGGGACACCGGGTAGCGCGTGGCCTGAGCGTATGGCAGCCGGTAAGGCGCCGGCGGCTCGTGCCGGGCGGCCGGATCGCCCGGCAGATACTGAAACTGGTATTCGAGCCGGCCTTCGGCCGCCGTGTCCACGAGCGGCAGGCGCATGAGCTCGGACTCGCTTCTCGCCGGTAAGACGAAGATTTCGCCCGTGGGCACGTCCAGCCCGAAATTCTCGGCCAGCGTGATCCTGACTGCCAACTGCGCCGGACTGTGGTAGGTGTTCTCGGCGACCAGCACGACGCCACCGTCCCGGCGGACATCGACGACGCGCACCGTGGCCTCTTCCGCGGCCGCCGCGCGCCCGATGGATTCGACCGCGATCCCGGGCGCCGGCTGCCGGTCGCTGTAGACCCAGCCGCCGTCGGCGTCACGATACTTATAGAGTTGCTGCGCACTCGCGCAAGCGGAGGCGAGGCCCAGGCAGAGTCCGACGAGCCATCGACGCCGCCTGGCCCGATCGCTCAAGGCAGCGAATTTCGCTGCCATTCGCCGTCGACCCGCCTGAGCTCGTAAGCCGGCCAATAGTGCTCGTCGAGCTTGAGCGTGATGACCTGCGCGACGTCGTTCCAGCTCACGGTGTGCAAGCGCACGGAGTCGCGGTCCTCCAGGCCGCTGACGGCGTCGAGAAACGCGTCGATATCGGCGGTCGGCCGTCCGTCGACCTCGAGAATCCGGCGGCCCGCATACAAGCCCGAGCGGCTCGCCGGGGAGCCGAAGCCGAAATACGAGACGTAAACGCCCTCGGAACCGATGCCGCGCTGCGCCGAGATGGCGCGATGCGGCGGTTGCAGCAACGCCCCCGCCCACAGCACGATCCTGTCGATGCCCTCGCCCTCGAGCGCGACGGTGTCGACCACCTCGGTCACCTCGCGGCCTTCGCGAAACACGACGACCTCGAGCTGGGGCGTCTGACTCGCGCGCTCGACCTCGCGAAACGTGTTCGCCTCGGCGCCGTCGATGCTCAGCAGGATGTCGCCCGCGCGAAAGAATTCCGTCGCCGGCGATCCGGCAACGACTGTCGATACGGCGAGGACCTGACGCCGCTGCGGATTGTGCAGCTCATAGCGGCGAACCCAGCCCTCGGGCAAGCCGAAATTTCCGGCAACGGCCAGAGGCATGAGCCGCCACTCCACTTCCAGGGAACGCAACACGCTGCCGGCCTGCAGGCGGTCGATCATGTCGACGACGAGCTCCGCCGGGATGCCCATGTTGATCTGACCGAGATCCCGGCCTTCCTCGTACGGGAAGCTCGCCCAAAGCGCAGCGACGCGCCCTTGACGGTCGACGATCACGCCGTCGAAGTCGTCGGGGCCGTTCACGAGCTCGATGCCTTCGAAGTTCGAGTCTCTGAAACGCAATGTTCTGGATAGCGGGAACTCGGCCGCGACGACGGCCGCGACCTGGCTCGACTGCGAATTCAACGTGTGATCGCCCTTCAGTCCGACGACGGCGACATCGTCGCCCGGCGCGACGGGCCGGCCCGCGAACTGGGCGCCGCGCACCGGCGTCGCGCCGATGAGCGTGGTGTCGTAGGAGACGACGGCGAGATTGTGTAGCGGATGCACGTACTCGATCTTAGCGGGAATCTCCAGAGACCCGGCGAACGTGATACGCACGTCGCCGATTGCGACCGGAACGGTGTTGCGATCTACGACGACGAGCCCGCGCTCGGCGTCGGCGATCAGACCGGTGCCGTAATAGTGGCGATCGGACACGCCCGAGACCGTGTAGGGCATGTCGAAGTTGATCAGCACCAGCGACGGCGCGATGCGCTGCAGGTACCGTTCCCGCGGCTGCACCGGGAAGGTCGTCGCGCGCGGCTCGATGGGTTGCGCCGGCGGGGCTTCCGCAAGCGACCTGCACGGCCACAGCCCGGTCTCGTCATCGCGCTTGCAGCGCTCGGCCGGGAACCAGCGTCTGTCGTTGGTGATAAGGCGCTGGCGCTCCGTCTGGGGATCGTCGAACTGCACGAACCGCACCGATACGCGCTGATCTTGCGGCAGTCGTTCCAACACGCGTTGGAGATCGTCGATATTCTCCAGAGGCCCGCCGTCGACGCTCAGAATCAAGCTCGCGCGCGGAATGGCCGCCGTGCCGAACACGTAGCCGGGGTTTGCGAGGTACACGCCCGAGACCGGACGATTGAAGTGCCGGGCCTGCTGATACGAGAGGTTGTGAAAGATGCCTTCACCGTAATCGATGAACTCGTCGGGCGTGATCGCGTGAAGATCGCCGACATCGAGCTCGCGCTCCAAAGTCTCGCCGCCGCGCTCGATCACTACGCTCACGGTGGAGCCGACGTTCTCGTCGAGCACCGCAGCCAGCGGCACGAAAGCGGTCGTGAGCTCGTCGTTGACACTCACGAGAATATCGCCGGGCTCGAAGAATTCGCCGGCCTGAGTTTCGGGGATGACGTGCTCGACGACCAGCAGGCCGGTCTGCCGCGGATAAGCCGTACGCATGCGCGCCTCGGTCGTGTCGGTCAGGCCCAAGCGGCGCAGCTCTGCGTATGGCTTGTGCACGAACTCCGTGTGCAGGGTCCCGCGGGGCACGGGCTCGCCCTGTCGTATGAAGTCGAGCACCCGGCTGACGCGGTCGAGCGGCAGGAAAAAGCTCGACGCGGCTTGCGAGTTCGCTCCGGCGTTCAAGGCGATGACGCGGCCCTCGATGTCGATGACCGGAGAGCCGGAGGAACCGCCAGAGGTACTCGAGGCGGCTTGCAGATAAAACGTGTTGAAGTCGTTGTAGTTACCCCTGCCGTAGTTCGGAGCCTGCCGGTCCAGACGCGCGATGGTGCCGGCGAGTATCGACAGCTGCTCACCGGCGTCGTTTCCGACGACACGAATGTCGCGACCGATTTGCGCCGCTTCCGGAACCAGCGCAAGCTCGGCGGGCTGAATGTACTTGAGCTCCGCGGGATCGTATTTGAAGAATCCGAAGTCGTGCACCGGATCCCGATATAACGGAATGAGCTCGACTTCCTCCTGGTTGAGGAAGATGGCCTGGGCGACGACCGGTCCCGGCGTGACGACGTGCCTGTTGGTCAATATCAGGCCGCGCGACGCGTCGACGACGAAGCCGGTAGCTTGACTGGATTGATTACGCTCGGTATCGAAGGCGCGTGTGCTGTCCACGCGTATCGAAACCACTCCGGAGGAAATGTGGTCCAAGGTCGCATTCCAGTTCGGTTCCTGCGCTCGAACGGCGACTGCGGCGGCGACCGCCGCGACGGCAGCCGCTATGCTCAGAGGTATTCTCATGAACCTGATTGTATGTCCCGCACCAGGACTGTGACCAGTTGGCCGCGGTTTTGCTCCCGAGCGACGCTTGCAGGGCGGTCTTATTGGCCGGCCGCGTTCAATTGCTCGGAAGCCGCAGCGTCGGTGGGCGGGACATAACGCACGTCCAGGCGGCGGGCCGCGCGAACGTCGTCGAGCCGCTTCACGGGCATGCGCAGCGGCGCTTCCTTGAGCTCTCGCGGAGCACGCTCGGCCCGCTCGAGCAGCAATGTCATCGCCTCGACGAAGCGGTCCAAGGTTTGCTTGCTCTCGGTCTCCGTCGGCTCGATCAACAGACATTCCGGCACCAGCAACGGAAAGTAAGTCGTCGGTGCGTGGAAGCCTTCGTCCAGCAGCGCTTTGGCGAAATCCATCGCGGTCACGCCGGTGCTCTTGGCGACGCTCTTCAGCGTCAGCACGAATTCGTGGCTCGCGCGGCGTTGCGGGAAAGCCATTTCGAAGCCCGCCTGGCGCAGCGCCGTCATCAGATAGTTCGCGTTCAAAGCGGCGTAGTCGGAAATTCTCGAAAGACCGCTTCTGCCGACGAGCCGCAGATACGCATACGCTCGAAGCAGGACGCCTGCATTGCCCATGAACGCCGAAAGCCGGCCGATGGTCTTGGGGCAGTCGGCGGATCCGGCCCAACGGAAGCCTTGTTGATCCCGAATCACGAATGGTATCGGCAGGAACGGCCGCAGCGCCTCCCCCACCCCGACCACGCCGGATCCCGGTCCGCCGCCGCCGTGCGGCGTCGCGAAAGTCTTGTGCAGGTTGATGTGCATGACGTCGAAACCCATCCGTGCCGGCAGGACCTTGCCCAGAACGGCATTGAGATTGGCGCCGTCGTAGTAGAGCAGTCCGCCGGCCTCGTGCACGATGCGCTCGATCGCGCCGATTTGGCGCTCGAACACGCCCAGCGTCGACGGATTCGTCAACATGATGCCGGCCGTTCGCGGTCCGACCATGGCCTGCAAGGTTTCGAGGTCCAGATCGCCGTCGGAACGCGTCGGCAGCTCTTCGACCGTGCAGCCGCACATCGTCGCCGTCGCGGGATTCGTTCCGTGCGCAGCGTCCGGCACGAGTATCTCGGTGCGCTGCGGTTCGCCGCGATCGAGATGATGGGCGCGAATCATGGCCACGCCGGCGAGCTCCCCCTGAGCACCCGCCATTGGGGTCAAGGAGAACGCCGACATCCCCGTCAGCGCTTGCAGATACTCCTGGAGCTCGAACAGGCAGGCCATGAGCCCTTGCGAGACGCTTTCCGGCGCTAGCGGGTGGCGCTCGAGAAACCCCGGCAGCATCGCCAGGCGGTTAGCTGCGCGCGGGTTGTATTTCATCGTGCAGGATCCGAGCGGATAAAAATGCGTGTCGATGGAGAAGTTTCTCTGCGACAGGCGGGTGTAGTGCCGCACGGCGTCGAGCTCGGATACTTCCGGCAACAGCGGCGCCTGGGTTCGTAGCAAGTTCTCCGGCAAGTCGCAGTCGCGCTCGGGCCGAGGCTGCTGTGCGCGCGCGGCCCTGCCGGGCCTGCCCCTCTCGAAAATCAGGAGCTCGCTCATCGCATTCCTCCCGCCGGGCTCAGGGCGGCCTCGAGCGACTCGGCGTAGCGCGCGATGTCGTCTTCGGTCTTGGTCTCGGTGGCGCAAGCCAGCACGCAGTTCTCGAGCTCGGGGTACCAAGGCTCGAGCGGCAAGCCGGCGGCGATACCGCTCTCGGCCATGCGCGCGAGCACGCGACCGGCGTCGCCCGGCAGGCGCAGCACGACCTCATGAAAATACGGCGCCGGGAATACCGCTTCGACTCCGGGGATCGATGTCGCGGCTTTGAGCAGCGCTTGCGCGCGCTGATGGCAGGTCAGCGCCACGCGACGCAATCCCTCTGGCCCGAGGAGGCTCATATGAATGGTGGCCGCCGTCACCATGAGCCCCTGGTTGGTGCAGATATTCGAGGTCGCGCGCGAGCGGCGTATGTGCTGCTCCCGCGCCTGCAAGGTCAAGGTGAAGCCCGGGCGACCGTCCAGATCCAGCGTTCTGCCGACGAGCCGGCCGGGAAGCTGGCGGACGTGCGACTTCCGGCAGGTCAAGAAGCCGAAATACGGCCCGCCCGAGCTCAGCGGTATACCGAGCGGCTGGCCCTCGCCACAGGCGATCGGAACACCCGACCGCCCCCATTGGCCGGGCGGCTCGAGCAGTGCCAACGAGATCGGATTCACGACCGCGATCCCGGTGACTCCGTGATCGAGCGCCCAGTCGGCGAGCGCATCGACGTCCTCGAGCGCGCCGAAAACGTTCGGCTGCGGGATCACGAGCGCGGTGATGTCCTCGGCAGCGTGTTGCTCGAGCGCAGCCGTGTCGATTCGGCCGCTGCTCGAGTCGTAGGGCAGGCTCAGGCACGAAATGCCCTGGCTGGCGGTAATCGTCCGCACGGTGTCCGCGTATAGGGGGTTCAGACCTTCAGGCAGGAGTATCGTTTTGGACTTGGACTGCCGATTCGCCCTGACGGCCATGAGAACGGCTTCGGCGAGCGCCGATGCGCCGTCGTAGAGCGAGGCATTCGAGACATCCTCCCCGGTCAAGCTCGCCATCATCGTCTGATACTCATAGATGACCTGTAGCGTGCCCTGGCTCGCTTCGGCCTGATACGGCGTGTAGGCCGTGTAGTACTCGCCCCGGGTCGCGAGCTCCCAGACCGCGGCCGGAACGTGGTGCTCGTAGGCACCCGCGCCGAGAAAACACAGGTCGAGCTCGTCCCGCGCGGCTCTGCGGCGCATGAACCGTGTCAGCTCTTGCTCCGAGATCGCGTCGGGAATCGCTCCGAGATCGATCTGCCGCAGAGCCGCCGGGATCTCGTCGAAAAGGTCATCGATGGCGGCAATGCCGATCGTCCGCAGCATCTGCTCGGTGTCTTCGGTGGTATGCGGAATGAAAGGCATCATCAGGCTCCCGGATCAATCGTCGAGCTCAACGAGCAATCGCTCATAGTCTTCGCTGGTCAGCAGCTCTTCCAGCTCGGCCGGCGACCCGGGACGAATACGGAACAACCAACCGTCGCCGTAAGGATCGGAGTTGACGAGCTCGGGAGCATCGTTGAGCGCCGCGTTAGTCTCCGCGATCACGCCTGACAAGGGACTGTAGACGTCCGACGCGGCTTTGACCGATTCGACCACGGCGCAGGCGTCGCCGGCCGAAAGCTCGGCGTCCACTTCCGGCAGCTCCACGAACACGAGATCGCCGAGCGCGGTCTGCGCATGGTCGGTGATTCCGACGACCCAGCTGCCGTCATCGGCCTCCCTTACCCACTCATGGTCTTTCGTGTATTTAAGCTCGCTTGGAATCTCGCTCATCTATCGCCCTCCCTCCGGGCTCGCCAATCTGGCGCTCCTTTAGTCCAGCTCCACTCGGATCTTGCCGTTGCGGACGAAAGGCGGCGCAACGATTCTCGCGGAGTGCGTATGTCCTCTGATCGAAACCTCGCAGCGGCCCCGTGCGCCTTGCGGCAATCTCGCCAAGCCGATAGAGCAGCCGAGAGTCGGCGAGAAGCTGCCGCTCGTCACCAGGCCCTGCCCCGCGTTCGTGACGACTTCGCAACCGCTGCGCAACACGCCGCGGCCGCGAAGGATCAGGCCGAACTGGGACACGCCGGGACCCGCCGCCTGCTGGCGTTCGAGAGCCTCGCGGCCGACGAAATTGCGGCCGAAAGTGAACGCAACGGTCCAGCCGAGGCCGCATTCCAACGGCGTCACCGACTCGTCCATGTCCTGCCCATAAAGATTGAGTCCAGCCTCCAGCCGCAACGTGTCGCGCGCGCCTAGACCGCATGCGGCGACGCCCTGGGTCGCGAGCGCCTGCCACAAGGCCGGGGCCTCGGCCGCTGGCAGCATGATTTCCAAGCCGTCCACCCCCGTGTAGCCGGTTCGCGCGACCAGCCATTCGCCGAGACGCATGGCCGTGAACGGTTTCAAGCTCGACGCTGCGGCGCCGTCAAAGGCGCAGCGGACGAACTCGGGCACGGCGGCGGGGCCCTGCACCGCGATCATCGCGAGGTCGTCGCGCTCCTCGACAGTCACGGCGTATGCGCTTGCCTGCCGCGTGAGCCACGCGAGGTCCTTGTCGCGCGTCGCCGCGTTGACGACCAAGCGGAACTGATTCTGTGCCAAGCCGTAAGCGATGAGGTCGTCGAGAACACCGCCGTCCTCGCGCAGCATGCAGCTGTAGAGCGCGCGGGGCGCAGCGGCGGGCGCAGCGCCGAGCTTGGTGACGTCGTTGGCCAAGGTGTAGCCCAGGAAAGCCTGTGCTCGCGCCCCGGAAACGTCGACGATCGTCATATGCGAAACGTCGAACATGCCTGCGTGCCGGCGCACACAGTGATGCTCCCCTATCTGGGAGCCGTAGGCGATCGGCATGCTCCAACCGCCGAAGGGCGCCATTCTCGCGCCCATTGCGAGATGCGATTGATACAGACTGGTGCGCTTGATCTCGGTCATTATCGTCGCCACGAAAAACGGCGAGCCCCGTGGCTCGCCGCTCCTCTGTCCTGATACCTGAGAGATTAAGCGCGAAGCAAGGCGCTGCTCACCTTCGGTGGATTCCTTTGGGAATCACTCTCCAGAGTCAATCAGACTGTGCCGTCCTTTTGCCTGAGCGTTTCCGAGCGGGGGTTGCGCCTTCGGCGCTCCGTCTGTAGCGGAGTCTCTCCGGCCAGCCTTGTGATTGCGGGATCGATGATAGCCCAACTCGGTGCGGCATAACCAGTCGTGTCGCGGCACGGCTGTGCGGCATGCGCGCCGGGCACGAGCAAGGATGCGCGCTCGATTCAGGCTGCGCGCCGTTTCGCGGCCGCCGGCAGCTCACCGAGCAAGCCCAGCGCTTCCTTCATGAGCATTCTCTTCGCCAGCGGCGTGGCATCGACGAGGCTCAGGCCCGCGGCTCTCAGGGGCGCAAGCAGCGAGCCTGAATGCGTGAATAGGCGATGCAGCGCGTCCATGGTCATCAGCGACTTGAGATTGCGGCCCTTGCTGCGTCGTTCGTAGCGGCGCAGCACGGGCAAATCGCCGGGATCCTCGCCCGCGGTAACGGCCTCTTCGATGACCTCCGCCAACACGGCCGCGTCGAGCAGGCCAAGGTTCATGCCCTGGCCGGCGAGCGGGTGAATCACGTGCGCAGCATCGCCGACCAGGACGACGCGCTTTGCGCAGTAGCGCCGGGCGTGCACCGCCCGCAGGGGAAAGCTGGCTCTTTCGGCGACCTCTTCGATCTCGCCGAGCATTCTGTCGCTGGCCTCCGCGAGCGCGTCGCAAAAGTCCTCGGGCTCAGCCGTGAGCAGCGCGCGCGCATCGGCCGGCCGCGTCGACCAAACGACCGAGCTCCTACCGTCGGCGAGCGGCAACAGCGCCAGCGG
>Ga0214472_10001954_pt1 | contig 22407 bp, 24 predicted proteins | sample RVTome_6_FD_207662 | JGI IMG/M metagenome (GOLD analysis project Ga0214472, IMG submission 207662) | Soil microbial communities from uranium-contaminated site in the Upper Colorado River Basin, Wyoming, United States - RVT140D175 | ecosystem: Environmental > Terrestrial > Soil > Contaminated >...
ACCAGCCACCAGCCACCAGCCACCAGCCACCAGCCACCAGCCACCAGCCACCAGCCACCAGCCACCAGCCACCAGCCACCAGCCACCAGCCACCAGCCACCAGCCGCGAGCCGCGAGCCACCAGCCGCGAGAGGTTAGCAGCTAGGGGCGTGCGCGGTTGACCCCCGTCATGGCTGGCCCTGGCAGCTGGGCGCAGGCTGGCGCCATCCCAGCTCGGCACCAGGAGGTGCGCGCCGTGGAACCGGATCCGTACATCTACCCGCTGTTCCTCGGCCCCTACGGCGAGAACGACGAGGCCTTCGAGCGCATCCTGCTGGAGTTCCTGCGCGACCACATCTACTGGCGCCGGAACTTCCACCCTGAGGATCCGCCGGCGATCCCCACCCTGGCTGCGCGCGGCGAGGAGTACGAACGCTTCATCGCCCGGCTGAAGCAGGTGTTGCACCGCCTGTCGGCGAGGCTCAAGCACTCGGTGCCCTTCTCCAGTCCGCGCTACATCGGGCACATGGCCTCCGACCCGCTGATGCCTGGTCTGCTGGCGCAGATGATCACCCTGCCCTACAACCCCAACAACGTGGTGCAGGATGCAGCACCGGTCACGGTGGAGCTGGAGCTGGAGGTCGGCCTACAGCTCGCGCGCATGCTCGGTTACCACGTGGACGAGACGCGACCCGATTGCCCCTTCGGTCATCTGACCTCCGGCGGCACCGTCGCGAACTACGAAGCGCTATGGGTGGCGCGGGCGATCAAGTACTTCCCTGTCGCAGTCGCTGCAGTCCCCGAGCTGGCGGAGGCGCTCGCGCTGCGCGATACGGGTGATCACGCGCTGGCGAACTTGGGCACGACGGCGGTGCTCGCATTGCGTGCACGCCTGAACGGACACCTCGCAGGCCTACCGGATCCGGACCGTGCGCTCCTGGCCTCAGCGCTGGATGCGTCGCGCATCGAACACCAGGGCCTGCATGCCTTCCACCAACAACACCCGGAGCTGTTGCCACCGCGCGTACTGATCCCGCACACAGCGCACTACTCCTGGGCCAAGGGCATGAAGCTGATGGGGCTGGGCGAGCAGCAGTTGCTGGAGGTCGCCGAACAAGGCATGCGGATGCGGCTGGACGCGCTCGAGCAGACGCTGGAAGCCTTGCAGCGCGACGGCGAGGACGTGCTCCTGGTGGTCGGCGTGCTGGGTACGACCGAGTTCGGGACCATCGACCCGATCGACGAGATCCTGGCTGCGCGCGAGCGCTGGCGTGAGCGCGGCCTCGGGTTCAGCGTGCACGTGGACGCCGCCTGGGGTGGCTACCTCGCCAGCATGTTCAGGGACCCGGCCGGAGGCTGGCTGCCGCGCGAGGCGGTGGGCCGCGACCACGACCGCTTCCCCAGCGAGGCGGTGTACCGCGCGTACACCAGCATGGGCAGCGCCGACTCCGTGACGGTGGATCCGCACAAGCTCGGGTACCTGCCCTACGGCTCAGGAGCTTTCATCTGTCGCGACCAGCGCATGATGGACTTGGTCACGCAGGACGCCGCCTACACTTTCGATGCGCAGGCCTCGAAGACCAGCAGCGGCGATCGCAGTCGTTTCCTCGCCCTCGGCCACTACATCCTCGAGGGCTCGAAATCCGGTGCAGCCGCAGCGGGTGTGTACGTCGCCCACGAGGTCGTGCCCCTGCATGCGGAGGGTATGGGCCGCCTGATGCACCACACCGTCCGCAGTGCCGAGCGCTTCCACGACCGGCTGCAGACCCTGGGCCGCGACCTCGAGGGCGAAGCACGGCTGGTGGTGCCGGTGGTGCCGGACACAAACCTGGTCTGCGTCGCGATCAACCCCTGGGACAACGAGGTGCTGGCCGACTGCAACGCGTTCACCCGACGGGTCTTCGACCACCTCGCGGTGGACAAGGCGCGCCCGGTGCAGATGAAGGAGTTCTTCGCCTCCTACACCTCGATCGATCCGGAAGCGCTGGGCCTGGACGAGGCGCGCACACTGCTGGCCTCGCTGCGCCTGGCGGGCGACAGCTTCGAGGCCGACGGGAGTTCCCTGTTCGTGCTCCGCCACACCCTGATGAGCCCGTTCCTGGAGGACCCCTTGAACGGGGTGGACTATCTGGAGCGATACTGCACCTACTTGGTGGAGTTAGTGCGGCGAGAGCTCGCGGCGCTAGGGGCGGGACGCGACCCACGCACCAGAGGCTGAGCGGAGGATCGGGATGGAGATCGATGATCTGGGGCGGGACCCCGTCGCCGCGCTGCGCGGTTGGTACGAGGAAGCGCTGACCTGCGGGATGAAGGAACCGTCCGGAATGACGCTGGCGACGGTGGGCGATGATGGGAAACCCGATGCACGCATCGTGCTGCTCAAGGGCATCGAGGATGGCGGTGCGCTGCGCTTCTACTCCAACTACAGCAGCGCCAAGGGCCAGCAGCTCGCGGCGAACCCGGACGCCGCTGTCGTACTCTGGTGGGATCCACTACGAAGACAGGTGCGCGTGCGCGGCCAGGTCTCGCGGGTGTCCGAGGAGGACTCCGACGCGTACCACGCGGCCCGCCCACGCGGCAGTCAGCTCGGTGCATGGGGATCCATGCAGAGTCGCCCGATCGCTGACCGCGCGGCCCTGGACGCGCAGTTCGAAACTCAGGAACAGCGCTTCGCTGACGCTGAGGTGGTCCCGCGCCCACCGCACTGGGGTGGTTACCGCCTGATCGCGCGCGAGATCGAGTTCTGGCAGCACCAGGACGAACGCTTCCACGACCGCCTGCTGTACATCAGGGACGGTGCGGGCTGGACGGTGGAACGACTGCAACCCTGAGGGTCGCAGGAGAAGGGATCGCCTTCAGACCCCGCTCGCGCTCTTCGCCAGCGCCGCGAGGCGCTTGGCATCCAGCACTTCGATCTCGCGTCGATCGACGCGGATGAGACCGTCGTCCTGGAAGCGACGGAAGATCCGGCTGACGGTCTCGGTCGCCAGGCGCAGGTAGTTGCCCATGTCCCGTCGCGGCATCGCCAGACGGAAGCGTGTGGACGAGTAGCCGCGCTGCTGGTTACGACGCAGCAGTCCGACCAGGAAGGAAGCGAGCCGCTCCTCCGCAGTCATGTCACCGGCGAGGGCGTGCGACTGGGTCAGGTTCTTCGATAGCAGCTTGAACACCTGGTGCTGCAGGCCTGGGATCCGCCCGGCGAGCTCGGCCAGCTGGTCGTAGGGCAGTACGCAGACGCTGGAGGTATCCAAGGCGATCGCGGTGGAAGGGTGACGTCCCGGATAGATCGCATCGAGGCCGGCGAGTTCGCCGGGGAGGTGGAAGCCGATGACATGCTCCTCACCATCCTCGGACAGGGTGTAGGACTTGTAGCAGCCGGAGCGCACCGCGTAGAGCGCCCGGAACTCATCGCCGGCGCGGAACAGATGCTTGCCCGCGGCCACGGTGGGGGCATGCTCGACGATCTGGTCGAGCTCATCCATCTCGGAAGCCGCCAGCCCCTCCGACAGGCAGAAGTGACTCAAGCTGCAATATACGCATTTCTCTTTCGCGTGTTGCAGCGGGATCGTGTGCTTCTGCAGTCGTTCGCTGAGGTCGGACAAGGTCTATCCGCATGGCTGGTGCTTGGGTGGGATTCTAGCGCGTCGCGACGGGCGGCGTGCGAGGCGGGTTCCCGGCTTGCGGGACGGGCGCGTGCGGCGGCCCTAGATGACCTTCGAGAAGCGCTCCACCTCACCGTTCAAGTGCGCATCGAAGACCATGGCGACGGCCCGCAGGAGCAGGCGGCCCTTGGGGGTGACCCGGAAACCGGCTTCCCAGGGCGTGACCAGACCATCTGCAATCAGGGGCTCCAGTCGCTTGAGTTCCGGGCTGAGGTAGCCGGTGGTGTCCAGGCGGTAGCGATCGCCCAGGGCCTTCAGATCCACCTGGCCCTGGCACATCAGCTCCTGGATCAGGTCGCGGCGGATCCGGTCGTCGACCGTCAGTACCAGCCCCTTCTCGATCGGCAGCCGCCCGTCGGCCAGCGCGGCTTCCCAGGGGCCGATCAGCTTGGCGTTCTGCGCGTAGCAGTCACCGACGCTGGAGATCGAGCTCATGCCGAATCCGACCAGGTCGCATCCCGCGTGCGTGGAGTAGCCCTGGAAGTTCCGATGCAGGGTGCCGGCACGCTGTGAGACCGCCAGCTCGTCCTCGGGTAGCGCGAAGTGGTCCATGCCGATGTACACGTAGCCCGCCTCGGTGAGGCGTGCGATCGATAGCTCGAGGATGCGCAGCTTCTCCGCTGGGCTCGGCAGATCCGATTCAACGATCTGCTTCTGCGGCTTGAACAGCTGCGGCATGTGGGCGTAGCTGTAGAGCGCGATCCGGTCCGGGCGGCAGAGCGTGATCCGCTCCAGCGTGCGGCTGAAGCTCTCCGCGGTCTGCAGGGGCAGGCCGTAGATCAGATCGATCGAGACACCCTTCACGCCGGCCTCGCGGGCAGCGCTCATCGCCTCCAGGGTCAGCTCCTCGGGCTGCAGGCGGTTCACCTTCTGCTGCACCAGCGGATCGAAGTCCTGGACACCCATGCTCATCCGCCCGAAGCCCATCTCCACCAACTGCGTGACGTAGTCGCGATCCACTGTGCGGGGATCGATCTCGATAGAGAACTCACGGTCCTCGCGATCACTGAAGCTGAAGTGGCTGCCCAACTCCTCGACCACGCGGCGCATCTGGCTGGCGTCGAGGAAGGTCGGTGTGCCACCCCCGAAGTGGAGCTGGACCACCTCGCGATCCGAGTCGAACAGCTGCGCCTGCAGCGCGATCTCGCGCGTCAGGAAATCCAGGTAGGGCTCGGACCGGGTGCGGTCGCGGGTGATGATCTTGGTGCAGCCGCAGTAGAAGCAGGGGCTGGTGCAGAACGGGATGTGGACGTAGAGCGAGATCGGCGCCGGGATCGGCTCCTGGTTGGACTCGCGGGCTGCCTGCTCGTAGGTGGCTGCCGGGAACTCCGGCCGCATCAGGTTGGCGGTCGGGTAGGAGGTGTAACGAGGGCCGCGACCGTCGTAGCGACGCGCCAGATCGGCGTCGAATTCGACGCCGCCCGGTGCTTCGGTCAGGGGGTCTACGTTGGCGCGGCCCATGGCTGGAGACTCTGCGCCAAGCAGGGACGGCTATGCCTGACCTGAGTCAACTCCGCTGCAGGCTCGGGTCGTTTAGGATGCGCCTTGCCGCCCGGGGCGCGTGCGCACCGGGCAGGGGTCAACGTGAGATCAGGGGGGATCAGGGGAACCCATGGATACCCAGAACACCTACAACGATGGGGTAGTACGCCAGTTCGCCGTGATGACGGTGATCTGGGGCGCGGTCGGGATGCTGGTCGGCGTACTGCTGGCCGCCCAGCTGATCTGGCCGGAGCTCAACTTCGAGACGCCCTGGCTGACCTTCTCCAGGCTGCGGCCGCTGCACACCAACGCCGTGGTCTTCGCCTTCGGTGGCTGCGCCCTGTTCGCCACCTCTTACTACGTGGTCCAACGCACCTGCCATGCGGTGCTGTTCGCTCCCAGGCTGGCCGCGTTCACCTTCTGGGGCTGGCAGACGGTGATCCTGGCCGCTGCGATCACCCTGCCGCTCGGCATCACCACCTCCAAGGAGTACGCGGAGCTGGAGTGGCCGATCGACATCCTCATCACCCTGGTCTGGGTGTCCTACGCGGTGGTGTTCTTCGGCACCATCGTCAAGCGGCGGGTCCAGCACATCTACGTGGCCAACTGGTTCTTCGGCGGCTTCATCCTCACCGTGGCGGTCCTGCACCTGGTGAACTCCGCGGAGATCCCGGTCAGCATGTCGAAGTCCTACCCGGTGTACGCGGGCGCGATCGACGCGCTGGTGCAGTGGTGGTACGGCCACAACGCGGTGGGCTTCTTCCTGACCGCCGGCTTCCTCGGGATCATGTACTACTTCATCCCTAAGCAGGCCGGGCGCCCGATCTACTCCTACCGGCTCTCGATCGTGCACTTCTGGTCGCTGATCGCGATCTACATGTGGGCCGGTCCACACCACCTGCTCTACACCTCGCTGCCGAACTGGGCACAGAGCCTGGGCATGGTGTTCTCGCTGCTGCTGCTGGCACCGTCCTGGGGCGGCATGATCAACGGCATCATGACGCTATCGGGCGCCTGGCATAAGCTGCGTACCGATCCGATCCTGAAGTTCATGATCGTGTCGCTGTCGTTCTACGGCATGAGCACCTTCGAGGGGCCGATGATGTCCATCCGGACGGTCAACGCCCTCTCCCACTACACCGACTGGACCATCGGCCACGTGCATTCAGGCGCGCTGGGTTGGGTGGGCTTCATCACCATGGGCGCGTTGTACGCGCTGATCCCGAAGGTGTTCGGTCGCGAGGGCATGTACTCGACCCGCGCCATCGACTATCACTTCTGGATCGCCACCATCGGTATCGTGATCTACATCGTCGCGATGTGGATCGCAGGCGTGATGCAGGGCCTGATGTGGCGGGCGACCAACGAGGACGGCACCCTCACCTACACCTTCATCGAGAGCCTGAACGCGACCTACCCGTACTACTACGCGCGCTTGCTGGGTGGGCTGCTGTACCTGAGCGGCATGCTCATCATGTGCTGGAACGTGTGGATGACCATCAGGACCGCGCCGGCGACCCGGCCGGTACCGGTGATGGCACCCGCCGGCGAAGCGGCTTGAGGGGGCGGTCATGAAGCACAAGGACATCGAGAAGAACCTCGGCCTCATGCTGGTGCTGGCCGCCATCGCGATTAGCTTCGGCGGCCTCGCCGAACTGGTACCGCTGATCGCGTCCGGCCAGGTCTCGCAGCCCTACCCCGGGGTGGAGCCCTACGACGCGCTGGCGCTCGCTGGCCGTGACGTCTACATCCGCGAGGGCTGCAACAACTGCCACTCGCAGCAGATCCGACCCTTCCGTTGGGAGACCCAGCGCTACGGCCACTACTCGGTGGCCGGCGAGTCGGTCTACGACCACCCCTTCCTGTGGGGCTCGAAGCGCACCGGGCCGGACCTGTCCCGCGTCGGCCTGCGCTACACCGACGAATGGCACCGGGTGCACTTGAACGATCCGCGCACGGTGGTGCCCGAATCCAACATGCCGGCCTACCCATGGCTGAGCGAGGGCAGCATCGACGGTGCGGACATGCAGGCGCGGATGCGTGCGTTGCGCATGGTCGGCGTGCCCTACAGCGACGAGGACATCGCCGGGGCACCTGCACTGGTGGATGGCGCGACCGAACAGGACGCGCTGATCCATTACCTACAGGGGCTCGGCGTCGCGCTGAGGGAGAGTCGCTGATGGGCACCTTCCACGGCATCTGGACCGCGACCCTGATCGTGCTGTTCCTGCTCATGGTGGTGTGGGCCTGGAGCGATGCGCGCAATGAGGACTTCGAGCGCGCCGCGCACCTGCCGCTCGAGGACGATGGGACCCTAGGAGGCGCGGACGATGAGTAGCTTCTGGCACTGGTTCATCATCGCGATCGTCGCGATCAACGTCGTCGGGGCGCTGTGGCTGATGTTCAGCAACGCGCGGGTACCGCGCGAGGAGCTGGAGGGTGGCGGCACCACCGGCCACACCTGGGATGGCGACCTGGAGGAGCTGAACAACCCGCTGCCGATGTGGTGGATGGGCTTGTTCGTGATCACCGCGATCTTCCTGGTCATCTACCTGTTCCTGTACCCCGGCCTGGGCAACTACGAGGGCAGCCTCGGCTGGTCGCAGGAGACGCAGTACCAGGCCGAGGTCGAAGACGCAGACGCGCGCCTCGCTGATACCTTCGACCGTTACGACGGCGTCGATCCGATGCTGTTGATGGCGGACGCTGATGCGCTGGCGCTGGGCCGCAACGTGTTCGCGAACAACTGCACCACCTGCCACGGCTCGGATGCGCGCGGCGCGCCCGGCTTCCCTGACCTAACCGACGATGTTTGGAACTGGGGCGGTGAACCTGCGCGGGTGCTGGAGACCATCCTGGAAGGTCGTAGCGGCATGATGCCGGCGAACCAGGCCATGCTGGGCACCGAGGGTGTCGAGCGGCTGGCGCACTACGTACGCCAGCTCTCCGGCGGCGAGTTCGTCCCGGCCAAGGCGGCCGAGGGTGAGGCACGCTTCGCGTTCTGTGGTGCTTGCCATGGCATGACCGGGACCGGCAACCCGATGTTGGGGGCCCCGGACCTCACCGACGGATCCTGGTTGTACGGCGGCGGCTTCGACACCATCCGCACGACCATCGCTGAGGGCCGCAACGGCGTGATGCCGGCCCACCGCGAGCTGATCGGCGAGACCCGCGCAAGGCTGGTGGCGGCGTACGTGTTGAGCCTCAGCCAGCGTTAGACTCTGCACAGCCCGTTCACGCCAAGGCTCGACGGCCGTACGCCACACGCCGCACGCCGCACGCCTAGGGCGCCGCGCCGCTGCCATGCGTGCGGCGTGAGGCTCGCGGCGTGGGGCCCATCGGATAGGATCACGACGCATGCCTGATACACCGCCACCCAACGCATTGCAGCTCGCGCTGATCATCGCCTGGCCCGCCTTCGTGCTGGCCGGCGTAGCCACCGTGCTGTTCTTCGCGACCTTCGACCCGGTAGCGCTGGGCGAGGCGGCCACCTTCCCGATGCCGCTGTCGCGCATGGCCGGGTACACCGTCGGCTTCCTGCTGTTCTGGGCCTTGGGCGTCGCGACCGCGACCGGCTCGGTGCTGCTGCTACGCCCCTTTCTGCGCTCGCGCGGGTCGGACTGATGTCCCGGGACTGCGGGCCCTGCCGGCAGCGTGCGGGCGGAGCCGGCCATGGCGGCGGTGGCGGTGGTGGCGACGCCTCCGGGAAGGACGACCTCGTCGCCATGTACCAGCCGCACGAGAAGGTCTACCCGCGTGAGACCGATGGGCGCTTCCAGCGCCTGCGGCGCCTGGCAATGTTCGTGCTGCTCGGCTTCTACTACCTGGCGCCGTGGATCCAGTGGGGCGGTCGTCAGTCGGTACTGTTCGACCTGCCCGCGCGCAAGTTCTACGTCTTCGGCCTGGTGTTCTGGCCACAGGACTTCTTCTTCCTCGCCCTACTGCTGATGATGGCCGGGCTCTCGCTGTTCTTCTTCACCGCCCTCGCCGGCCGCCTGTGGTGCGGCTATGCCTGTCCGCAGACGGTGTGGACGGAAGCCTTCCTGATGGTCGAGCGCTGGTTCGAGGGCGACCGCAGCCGGCGCATGAAGTTGGACGCAGCGCCCTGGAGGGCGGACAAGCTGTGGCGCAAGGCCGGGAAGCACAGCGCATGGATCGTGCTGGCGCTATGGACCGGCTTCACCTTCGTCGGCTTCTTCACCCCGGTGCGCCAGCTCGCAGCCGAGGTCCTGAGCTTCAGCACCGGCCCCTGGGAGACCTTCTGGCTGCTGTTCTACAGCTTCGCGACCTGGGGGAACGCTGGATTCCTGCGCGAACAGGTCTGCATCTACATGTGTCCCTACGCGCGCTTCCAGAGCGCGATGTTCGACCGCGACACCCTGATCGTCAGCTACGACGCAGGCCGGGGTGATCCGCGCGGGGCGCGCGGGCGCGGCGTGGACCATCGTGCCAAAGGTCTCGGTGATTGCATCGACTGCACGCTGTGCGTGCAGGTCTGCCCCACCGGCATCGATATCCGGGATGGTCTCCAGTACGAATGCATCGCCTGTGGGGCCTGCGCCGATGTCTGCGACACGGTGATGGACCGCATGGGCTACGAGCAGGGGCTGGTGCGTTACGCCACCCAGCACGAGATGGATGGCGCGCCCACCCGCGTGATCCGCCCACGCATGTTGGTCTACGGCGGTGTGCTGGCGAGCCTGTTCACCCTGTGGATCGTTGGTATCGCCGAGCGTACGCCGCTGCGGGTGGACCTGCTGCGCGACCGCAACGCGCTGTACCAACAGGTCGAAGGCGGCATCGAGAACGTGTACACGCTGAAGCTCTCGAACATGCGCGAGGTCCCGCGCGCATTCACCCTGAGCGCCAGTGGCCTGGATGGGCTCACGCTCACTGGCGCACCGGCGCGGATCGAAGCGGGTGCCGGCGCGGTGGTATCGGTGCCGATGCGCCTGCACGCACCTGACGCCAGCGTCACCCGCATCCGCAACGATGTGCTGGTCACGGTCTGCGACGCCGACGATGCCAGCGTCTGCACCAGCACCGAGACCCGCTTCCTGGGGCCCGCTGCGCATAGAGCACACGACGACCACGATGACGACGCCGACGACCACGATGACTGATCCGGACCCGACCCCCTGGTACCGGCAGTTCTGGCCCTGGTTCCTGATCGCCATGCCCGGGACGGTGGTCATCGCGTCCATGGTCACGCTGTACCTGGCCTTGCAGCAGCCGCTGGAGGTGGACCCGACCTACGGCCGGCGGGTCATGGAGGTCACGCGAGAGGAACCGGCTGTGGCCGCACCGGCGGACTGCGCTGTCCCCGCAGACGATGAAGCAGCAGTCGCTAGCGATACTTGCGGTGGTGATGGCGCTGCAGGGACGACGCCCGATCCATGAGTGCGCCCCCCTGCTACCACTGCGGCGAGCCCTGCCCGCCCGAACTCGATGTGACAGCGACGCTGGATGGCGTAGCGCAGCCCATGTGCTGCCCCGGCTGCGCCGCCGCCGCTGGGCTGATCCACAGCGCAGGCCTCGCTGATTTCTACCGCTTCCGCACCGTCATGCCACCCAAGGTCGACGCCGGTTCCGCGGCGCAGGACCGCTGGCGCGCCTTCGATCACGAGCTGGTGCTGGCCCGCTACGCGCACGCCACCGGGGCAGGCGTCGAGATCACCCTGACAGTCGGCGGCATGCGCTGTGGCGCCTGTGCCTGGCTGATCGAGCAGCGCCTTGCGAGCGTGGACGGCATACACGAGGTGCAGTGCCAACTCGCATCCAACCAGGTCGCGCTGCGCTTCGATCCTGCGCGCACGCCGCTGTCCACCATCCTCGCCACCGTCGCTGCTTTGGGCTACCAGCCCCGACCGGCGCTGCCCGGCGATGCGCTGGCGGAGCTGGAGCGCGAGCGCCGCGGCATGCTCCGGCGCATGGCCGTCTCGGGCCTCGCAATGATGCAGGTGATGACCTACGCGGTCGGTCTGTACTTCGGCGCCTTCCGCGACATGAGCGACAGCTTCTTGGAGTTCTTCCGTCTGCTCTCGCTGCTGTTGACCACGCCGGTGGTCCTGTACGCAGCCGCCCCGTTCTTCCGCAGCGCCTGGCGCGGCCTGCTCGCACGCACCCCGGGCATGGACCTGCCGGTGAGCCTGGCGATCGGCAGCGCGTACCTGGCCAGCGTATGGAACACCTTCCTCGGGACCGGCGAGGTCTACTACGACTCGGTGACCATGTTCGTGTTCCTGCTCACCGTCGGTCGCTACCTGGAACTGGCAGCGCGCCGTCGGAGCTTGAGCTGGACCGCACTGGCGGCGGAGCGCCCCGCGTTGGCGCGGCGCCTGGATGCGGACGGCGTGGAAGTGCTGGTGCCGGCGGAATCCCTCGCGCCGGGAGATCGGATCCGGCTGCGGGCGGGCGACCTGATCCCCGCGGACGGCGTGGTATCCGAGGGCGAGATCTCCAGCGATGAGCGCCTGCTCACGGGCGAGTCCGCAGCGGTCACGCATGCGGTCGGCAGCGAAGTGGTCGCCGGCAGCGTCTGCCTGCGCGGGCCCGCTAGCGTCGAGGTCACGCGCAGCGGCGAGACCACGGTGCTGGCCGGGATCCGACGCAGCGTCGCGCGTGCGCAGCGTGAGCGCCCGGACGCTGCGCGCACGGCAGATCGTGTGGCGGCCTGGTTCGTCATCGCAGTGCTGGCGATCGCCGCGCTCGCGACCCTGGTCTGGTGGCACATGGACCCTGCACGCGCCTTCGCGGTCGGCCTCAGCGTGCTGGTCGTGACCTGCCCTTGCGCACTGTCACTCGCGACGCCCGCAGCGCTGGCCGCAGCGTCCAGCAAGCTCGCGAGCCTCGGCTTGATGCCGGTGCGGGCCGGCGCGATCGAACGGCTGGCGCGCTTCGACACCCTGGCGATGGACAAGACCGGAACACTCACGCGCGGCAGCGTGCAGATCACCACGATCCGCACCGCCGGCCGCGTGGATGCGCAGCAGGTCCTCGCTTGGGCCGCGGCGCTGGAGCGCGAGTCGCAACATCCGATCGCAGCCGCGTTCGCTGGCCGCGGCGATGGGACCCGGGCGACCGAGACGCGCGAGCTCCCCGGCGACGGTGTCGAGGGGCGCATCGACGGCCAGTTGGTCCGCCTCGGACGGCCGGACTGGGTGCGGCGCACGCCAGGTCCGATTCCGGATGATCGCCTGAGCTGGATCGCGCTAGGTCAGGCTGGGGCCGTGCTGGCTTGGTTCGGGCTCAGCGACCAGCTGCGCGATGGCGCCGACGAGCTGGTGCAGGGTTTCGAACAGCAGGGCATCGACACCGTCATCGTCTCCGGCGACCAGAACGCGACCGTGACCTCGATCGCAGGCGAGCTGGGCGTCGGTGCGCACCACGGCCGCTTCTCGGCTGCGGACAAGCTGCGCTGGATCGAGGACCAGCAGGCGCAGGGCCTGCGCGTCGCCATGCTCGGTGATGGCATCAACGACGGACCGGTGCTCGCGGCAGCCTCGGTCGGCATCGCGATGGGCTCCGGAGCCGCGCTGGCGCAGACCACCGCGGACCTGATCGTCCCGGGCGGCAGCCTGCGCCCCCTGCTGGCCGGTCGCGCGGTCGCGGAACGCGCGATGCGCATCATCCGCCAGAACCTGGGGTGGGCCATCGCGTATAACCTCGTCGCGCTGCCGCTGGCGGTCTCAGGTCATGTCGCGCCATGGATGGCAGCGCTGGGCATGTCCTTCAGTTCGCTGGTGGTGGTCGCGAACGCATCCCGGCTCGCCGGTGGAGCCCGCTGATCGGGCTCCGATGATCGTCGCTGCGAGCCGGCTTACCCCTTCTCAGAACGCGGGCCCGCGGAGTAAGGTCGAGCCTCACCAAGGTGGGGTCCTTCGCATGTACCTGACGCTGAAGCTGCTACATGTCGTCGCGGTGATCGTGTTCCTGGGGAATATCCTGACGGGACTGTTCTGGCATGCGCACGCGGCCGGGACCCGTGACCCTGGTCACCTCGCACATGCGATGGCCGGCATCATCCGCAGCGATCGCTTGTTCACCATGCCCGGCGTGATCGTGATCATCGCCAGCGGGATCGCGACGGCGATCTACGGTCACCTGCCGATCCTGCGCACCGGCTGGATCCTGTGGACGCTGATCCTGTTCGGCGCCTCAGGGCTGATCTTCATGCTCCGAGTCGCACCCCTGCAGCGGCGCCTGCTCGCACTCGCTCAGGTGCCGACCTTCGACGAGGTCACCTACCGCAGCACAGCGCTGCGCTGGGAACTCTGGGGCGCAGCAGCGCTGATTACGCCGCTAGCCGGCCTTGCGCTGATGGTGCTCAAACCGAGCCTCTGATGGAAGCCATCTACTTTCTGATCCCACTCACCATCGTGCTGCTCGTCATCGCGGTCGCGGTGTTCTTCTGGGCGGTGCGCAACGGCCAGTTCGATGACCTCGAATCCCCCGGGTTCCGCGTCCTCATAGACGACGACAGCAAACCTCCGGTTGAGGACGACGATGACGACCGCAGCGTCTGATCCTTCCGCCAGCGCTTCCGACCTAGGGCCTGGGGCCCGGGGCCCGGGGCCTCCCTGATGGATCTCCCCTTCCTCGCCGCGCTGGGGTCCGCGCTGCTGGCCGGCATCGCTGGCGCCGGCCATTGCGCGGGCATGTGCGGCGGCATCGCCGGTGCCACGCTGTTGGCGCGCCCGCACGCACCGATCTCCACCGCCTTCGTCACCGGTGCCGGTCGCATCCTGTCCTACGCCCTCGCGGGTGCGCTGGTCGCAGCACCCGGGCTCTGGCTGGGGGCGGTGTTCGGTACGCCGGAGCGCACGTTCCTGGTGCGCGGCATCGCGGGCGCCCTGTTGATCCTGGTCGGTCTCGCGCTGCTGATGCCGCGGGGCCCGCTGCGTTACCTGGAACACATCGGCCAGCGCGCATGGCGATACATTCAGCCCTTGGCTGCCGCGGGACTGCGCCGCGGCGATCTCGCGGGCATGGCGCTGGTCGGCGCACTATGGGGCTTCCTCCCCTGCGGTCTGGTCTACGGCATGCTCATCGTCGCCGCGACCACCGGCGATCCGCTGCGCGGCGCAGCGCTGATGCTGGCGTTCGGCATAGGCACCTTGCCAGCGGTGATCGCGACCGGCCTTGCCATCAACGCGGGCTGGGTGCGCTCCGGCGCGCTGCGTAAGGTGTCGGGCATGGTCCTGATCGCGCTCGGCCTATGGACAGCGCTGGCGGTACCTCTGATGCAGGGCATGCGGCATGGCGGGCACTGAGATGCCTACAGCGTCTGCGCTGACCATCACCATCCGGGATCTGGAGCAAGCGGAGCATGGGGCCCTGGGCCAGCTCATGGTTGCGGTCTACTCCGGCCTCGAGGGCTTCCCGCAGCCTGACGAGCAACCGGCCTACTACGAGCTGCTGGCGAACATCCATCGCTTCGCCGATCGGCCGGCGACGCGCGTGCTGGTGGCGCTGGATGCCGACGGCACGCTGCTGGGCGGCGTGATCTACTTCGGCGATATGACGCAGTACGGCTCCGGTGGCAGCGCGACGCGCGAGACCGGTGCCTCCGGCATCCGCCTGCTCGCGGTATCCCCGCAGACTCGCGGACGCGGTGTCGGCAGGGCGCTGACCGCAGCCTGCATAGCCCTCGCCAAGGACGCGGGTCACAGACAGGTGATCCTGCATACCACCCAGGCCATGCAGGTGGCCTGGGCCATGTACGAGGGCCTGGGTTTCGTCCGCTCGGATGACCTCGACTTCCTCCAGGAGGGCCTGCCAGTGTTCGGATTCAGGTTGCTGCTGCCATGAGGGACGCGGACCGGTTCGCCCGCAGGGTGCTGCGGATCGCCGCGATCTACGGCATCGCGGTGCTGCTGCCGCAGTACTTCCTGGAGGCCGAGATCGCTGTGCGCTTCCCGCCGGCGCCCAACCACCCGGAGCAGTTCTACGGCTTCATCGGCGTGGCGCTGGCCTGGCAGGTCGCGTTCCTGATCATCGCCTCGGATGTGCGTCGCTACCGGGTGTTCATCATCCCGGGCATCCTCGAGAAGCTGGGCTTCGGTGGTGCGGCCGTCGTGCTGTTCACGCTGGGGCGCGTGGACCTGCCGGTGTTGGCTGCTGGTGCCATCGATCTGGTCTTCGCGGTACTGTTCACGGTTGCGTTCCGCGCGACACCTGCCAGCAGGAGCCCGGCCTAGACCACGACAGCTCAGGGACCCATCGATGGACCTCAGTACCTTCACTGCTAACTCGCTTGAGGCGATCGCCGGCCTGCTGCTGCTGTTCTTCGGTGGCGAGGTGCTGGTGCGTGGGGCTGCTGCACTCGCGATGCGGCTCGGTATCTCACCACTGGCGGTCGGTCTGACGGTCGTCGCCTTCGGGACCAGCGCGCCAGAGTTGGCGGTCTCCCTGGATGCCGCCATGGCGGGAGCCAACGACATCGCTATCGGCAACGTCGTAGGCTCGAACATCGCCAACGTCGCGCTGATCCTGGGGGTCGCCGCGCTGATCCGACCGATCTCGGTCGAACCGAAGGCGGTTCGACTGGATGCGCCGCTCATGATCCTCTGCACCTTGGTGCTGCTCGCGGTGCTGCGCAACGGCGTGATCGGACGACTGGAGGGAATGCTTCTGCTCAGCGGCCTCACCGCTTACGTCGCATTCACCCTATGGCAGGCGCGCGGCCATGTCGGAGAGTCGTCACAAGGTGGCGGGGATGGCTTGCCGACAAGTCTGGTGCTCATCACCCTCGGCCTGGGCGGCATCGTCCTGGGCGGTCACCTGATGGTCGAAGCCTCGATCGACTTCGCGCTGGCCTTCGGCGTCAGCCATGCGGTGATCGGCCTGACTGTGGTCGCGGTGGGGACCAGCCTGCCGGAACTCGCGACCTCGGTGGTCGCCGGCATGCGCGGCCAGGGTGACATCGCGGTCGGCAACATCATAGGCAGCAACATCTTCAACATCCTGGGCATCGTAGGCGTCACCGCGACTGTGACGCCGCTGACGCGCGGTGCGGTGGACTGGACCAGCCTAGCCGTGATGCTCGGCGCCGCGGTGGTCCTGTTGCCGCTGATGCTCACCCAGCACCGACTTGCTCGCAGCGAGGGTGCCGGCCTCCTCCTCGGCTACGCTGCGTACATCTACTGGCTGGTGGTCTGAGCGCGGATGCGGGCGAGGAGCGTGGAACCTGACCAAGGCTGGATCTTCGCGTCGGTCAGGTCCGTGGCCATCGGCGCGCACAGCGAGCGGGAGATCGAGCGCCTCCCGGTCTAGAATCGCCACCTTCAACATCTGCGGAGCGGGCGACCGATGGGCAAGCACCGACTGGAAGCGTTCAGCGACGGCGTGATCGCCATCATCATCACCATCATGGTGCTGGAGATGAAGGTACCGCACGGCGACCAGCTCGCCGTCCTCACGCCGCTGATCCCGGTGTTCCTGAGCTACGTGCTCAGCTTCGTGTATCTGGGCATCTACTGGAACAACCACCATCACATGCTGCATACGGCGCGTGAGGTCAGTGGTGGTGTGCTGTGGGCGAACCTGCACCTGCTGTTCTGGCTGTCGCTGATCCCGTTCGCGACCGGCTGGATGGGCGAGAACCACTTCGCGCAGATGCCGTCCGCAATCTACGGCATGGTACTGCTGATGGCAGCCTTCGCTTACTCCATCCTCCAGCGCCAGGTGATCGCCACCCAGGGCGAGGACTCGATCCTCAAGCGTGCGGTCGGCAGCGATTGGAAAGGCAAGGCTTCACCCGTCCTGTACGCGATCGCCATGGTGTCGGCGTTCTGGCTGCAGTGGCTGTCGATCGCCATCTACGTGCTGGTGGCGCTCATATGGCTGGTACCAGACAGACGGATCGAGCGCGCACTCGAGGAACGCTCAGCGTAGGTATCCAGCGAGGTTCCACCCGCTTCACCAACTTCATCAGTTACCTCCGCAGCGCGCACCGTTGGTCCGGTAGATCAGGTTTACCTTGCTATGCAGCGGGATAGCGTCTAGACCATGACCCATGGGTCCCTACCTCGCATCGCGCCACTCTCAGAGCCCATCAGCGGGGGACCTACTGGCGACGAGCCAAATACGACCCCTGCTGATCGCTGGCCTCTACGGCCTGCTGGGGATCCTATGGATCATCATCAGCAACATCCTAGTCGTCGGTTGGGCTATAGATGCACTCGAGCTGGCCATTCTCAACAGGAGCATGGACTTCCTTTTCGTCGCAGTCACCTCGGTATTCGTGTTCCTGTTCGCTCGCTCGCAGATGCGCTCAGCGGAACTTGAATGGCGGCTAGTCCAGGACTCGAACACCGAGTTCCTGCTCGAATGCTTGCTGGCCAGCGTTTCCGAAGCCGTGCTGCTGATCGATGAGCGTGAGCGGATGGTCCACTACGCCAACCCTGCCGCCGAATCACTGTTCGGCTGCACTCAGAATGAGCTGGTCGGGCAGACCACCGAACACCTCCATGTAGACGCTGCATCCTTCCGCCGGCTCGCCGCACTCGCCGCACCGGCCATGGACCGCGACGAGGTGTACCGCTGCGAGTACCCGATGCGTAAGGCTGACGGCACCCCCATGATCACCGAGATCTCGATCTCCGCGCTCAACAAGGCGCTCGGATGGGAGGGCAATGTGATCGGCATGGTCCGCGACATCAGCGCCCAGTGCGAAGCTGAACTCAGTCTGAGTAGGAGTGAGGTCAAGTACCGCCTGCTGACCGAGAACACGCTGGATGTGATCTGGTCCATGGATATGGAGCGGCGCTTCACCTACCTTAGTGCCGCGGCCGAGACCCAGGCCGGCTACGCTGCGGAAGCCCTCATCGGCAAGAGCCTCCCCGTCCTGCTCGGCGCTACCGAGGCCCGGCGCATGGGCATCGTCATCGACGACGCCATCGCCGCTGGGCCCGACCAACCTGGGGTCACGGTCGAGACTCAGCTGCGCCGCAAGGATGGCGCTTTTATCGAAGTGGAGATCCGCGGCCGGGTGATCTTCAACAGCGACGGACAGCCGTTGAGCATCCAGGGAGCTTCACGTGACATCACCGAGCGCGTGCTGCTGCAGCGGCAGGTCGTACAGGCCCAGAAGATGGAGTCCGTGGCGTTGCTGGCGGGCGGCATCGCTCACGATTTCAACAACCTGCTCACCATCATCCTCGGTGGCGCGGAGATGGCGCTGAAGCAGGTGGCGGCTGACGACCCATCGCGCGAAGCTCTGACCGACATCCTCGCTGCCGGCAACCGCGCCGCGACGCTGACCCGCCAGTTGCTGGCCTATGCCCGACGCGAGCCGCACCGGCCGTTGGTGGTCGCGGTCGACCACACCGTCGAGGAGATCGCGCGGATGCTCAGGCGGCTGGTCCGAGAGGAGATCGAACTGACCTCGGTGCTCGGCGCGGGGACTCACACCGTGCTCATCGATCCTGGACAGCTGGGTCAGATCCTGTCCAACCTGGTGGTGAACGCGCGCGATTCGATAACGGACTTCGGCCGGATCACTATCTCCACTAGCTTGAGGCACCTGGACCTGGATTACTGCAAGAAGCACCCTGGCACGGTCCCCGGCGACTACGTGGTCGTCGCTGTGACCGACGATGGCTCGGGGATGGATGCCGAGACCGCTGCGCACCTGTGCGACCCGTTCTACACCACCAAGGCCACCGGCGAAGGCACGGGCTTGGGGATGGCGATCGTCGAGGGAATCGTCAAGCAGAACGGCGGCTACATCGAGGTGCAGAGCGAGTTCGGTTCCGGGACCACCATCAGCATCATTGTCCCGGCGCTGACCGAAGCCGAGTCGGCGACGAACGTCGACCAGGAATCCTCACATCCCCTGACTGGCTTCGAAAAGATCCTGCTGGTGGAGGATGAGGCAGCGCTGTTGCGTTTGGCCACCCGGATGCTAGAGCAACTGGGGTACAGGGTACTCGCAGCAGGCTCGCCGGCAGAGGCGCTGGCGCTAGCTGCCCAACCATCGGTCGAGTTCGACCTGCTGATCACCGACGTCGTCATGCCCAAGATGAACGGGCCCGCGCTGGCGGACGCGATCGCCCGCACCCGGCCCGGACTGCGGGTCCTGTTCATGTCGGGCTATGCGCCCAACGAGGTGGCGCAGCGAGGGATTCGGGGCCAGGGCGTGGACTTCATGGAGAAGCCCTTCACCATCGAGACGCTACGCACTCTGGTGCGCGCGCAACTGGGTGCACCGGCCATCGCCCCCGCTGCAGTCTGAACCACCGCGACCGCCGCCCTGCTACCTCAGCCGTGCCGCGGCTCCGTCCTCACGGCAAGCTGCTGTAGTACGCAGCGAGCTGCTCGATCTCGGCATCCGTGAGCCCCGCAGCCATCGGTGTCATCAACGGGTCCGAACGCTGGCCGTCGCGGAATGCCTTGATCTGCTTGGCCAGGTACTCGGCGTGCTGCCCGGCCAGGTTCGGCCACAGGCCGTTCATGCTGACCCCCTGCGGCCCGTGGCAGCCGGCGCAGACCGCCGCCTTTGCCGGGGCGTCGGCCGCAGCAGCGAGCCCCGGTACCAACAGCGTTGCAGCCAGCGCGATCATCGTTGCGTTCTTCAAGCAGTCACTCCTTCGTTACTCGCATGTCCCAAGGTCTGGATCCGGCGGGTCTCACCGCGACCGATCGCGATCAGGTCCCACAGCAATAGGATGACACCGACGGTGAACACCCAGCCGAAGGCCTGGCGCCAGATCATGCCCTGCATGAACCAGGCATGGGTCTGGGCCTGGAAGAAGCCGTACCAGGTCGAACCGCCGATGGCGCGCTCGATGAAGCTCTGCTCGTAACCCGCGATCAGCAGGGCGATGGTCATGCCGACCATGCCCGTGACCTGCAGTCCCAGCGACCACTTCCAGCGCCAACCACCCTTGAGGCCTGCGGACATCCAGACGTCACCGCGCCATCGCTGCAAGGCGATGTAGATCATGGCGATGACGATGGTCGCGTAGGCGCCGTAGAAGGCCAGATGACCGTGCGAGGCGGACCACTGGGTGCCATGGGTGTAGAGGTTGATCTGCGGCAGGGTGTGCATGAAGCCCCACACGCCCGCGCCGAAGAAGTTGCCGAAGGCGTGGGCGATCAGCCAGGCCAAGGCTGGATGGTTGGTGCTACGGAACCTGTGTACACCGGAGTCGTACACCGCGTGCACCACCATCGCCACCAGTGGTATCGGTTCCAGCGCTGAGAAGAAGCCACCGATGCCCAGCCAGTACTCCGGTGTTCCGATCCAGAAGTAGTGATGCCCCAGCCCGAGGATGCCGGAGCCGAACATCAGCGCCACCTCGACGTACAGCCAGGTGGTGACGATCTTGCGCCGCGCACCCAGGGTCTTCATCAGGCCCCAGGCCATGATGCAGCCGACCAGGACCTCCCAGGTGGCCTCCACCCACATGTGGATGACCCACCACCACCAGTACTGATCGATGGACACGTTGGCGGTGTAGAACATGCCGGCCAGGTACAGCCCGGCCAGCGCGACCAGGTCCATCACCAGGACCCCGGAGATGCCCGACCAGCGTCCTTTCATGAAGGTCGCGGCGACGTTGTAGAAGAACACCAGCACGCAGAACACGATGCCGAAGTCCGCCCAGCGCGGCGCCTCGATGTACTCGCGGCCCTCGTTGATCAGCCACAGGCTCTCCTGCGTGCCGGGTCCGCGCTGCACGAACAGGTACACCACCACGACCACGGCGACCGCCGCGCTGAAGATCCAGAACACGACCTCCGCGAGCTTGCGCCCGACCAGCTCGGTACCGGCCTCATCCTCGACCAGCCAGTAGACGGAGCCCATGAATCCGAACAGCAGCCACACGATCATGGCGTTGATGTGGACCATGCGGTTCACGTTGAAATCGAGCACGTTATAGAGGAAGTCCGGCTTGACGTACTGGATACCAGCCAGCAGACCGAACACGCACTGGGCGAGGAACAGGACCAAGGCGGCGGTGAAGTACTTGACCGCGACCCGCTGGCCCCCATTGAGGTTGGACATGGCCGTATGACCCATCACGAGATCGTTCATGGCTAGTCACCCTCCTGCGCGATGGGCTGGAAGTTCGCAGGGAACCCGTTGGTATCGATCGACGACATCCACTTCAGGAAGGCCACCACGCCGCGCGCTTCCTCCTCGGTGATATCCATCTGCGGCATGCGCCGGCCGCTACCGAAACCGCGCGCGTTGTTGCCCGGATCCATCAGGAACTGGACCATCAGTTGCTCGCGCACCACCTCAGCACCCCAACCCTGGTCCAGCCAGGCCTTGGTGAGATCGGGTGCGTAGTAGGCGCCGTTGCCGAGCAAGGTGTGGCAGTTCATGCAGTTCTTGGCCTGCACCGTCATCTTGCCCAGGCTCACCAGCGCCTCGGCCTGCTCCTCGGTGAGGGCCTCACCGAACAGCGGTGCGGCGTCACCGATCTCCGGCACCTGGTAGCCGCGCTCCCGATCGAAGCGGTAGTAGATGCGCTGGTTGATCACCGAGTAGGCGGGCACGCGCTCGCCACCTGCGGTGATCACTGCGACCGAGTCGAAGGTCAGCAGGATCAGGACCACGGCCATCACGGCGGTGACCCAGATGGCGGTCTTGCGCCACATCTCTTCGCTGGCCCACCAGGGTGTCTGTTCCATGTCGGGTCCCTCTTCCTATTCGGAGCCTTGGCTAGTGGATCGATCGTGGTCCGGGTCCGTGCCCTCGGGATGGGTCGCCTCGCACAGGTGCCAGATGCCGTGTGGCGCAAGCAGGTAGCCGACCAGCAGCGTCACCACCAGCGCGATCCAGGGCCCGGTCAGGTTCAGGGTGTAGGCGAGGGTCAGCACGCAGGCAGCGAGCGCTGCGTAGGCCAGGTACGCGAAGATCAGCACCGTGTGCCGGTGCCGGAACTTGCCCCAAGCGAACAGCCCGGCGTACATCGCACCCGTGAGGATGGTCAGCGCGCCGGCGATCACGGCGATCATGAAGTTCTGGATGGCGACCGGCTCCATCAATCCCCCTGGCCCGGACGGGTCGATGGCGCAGGATGTGAGAGTCGGTCTCGCCGGGTTATGACCTGGGTCAATCGCACAGCATCCGCGCGCCATCAGGCTGCGCGCATGCTCACCAGCCTGATCCTCCTGCTCTCGGTTGCCGACCCCACCAGCGAACGCCCGCCGGTGTCCTACGCGGACCGCGAAGCGCACTGGAACGTGGACTGCCGGGGGGAGCTCCGATCGCTGGCCGCAGGCGCGCCACCCGACCTCGACGCCCTGCGCCGCTGCGCTCACATCCATG
>Ga0214472_10001955_pt1 | contig 22399 bp, 18 predicted proteins | sample RVTome_6_FD_207662 | JGI IMG/M metagenome (GOLD analysis project Ga0214472, IMG submission 207662) | Soil microbial communities from uranium-contaminated site in the Upper Colorado River Basin, Wyoming, United States - RVT140D175 | ecosystem: Environmental > Terrestrial > Soil > Contaminated >...
CCCCGATCCGTAGATCTTGGAGACCTTGCGTAGCTCGAGCAACGCGGTCATCGCCCACCTGCCCGGGCCGGCTGTGGACCGACGCGCTCGACCCCATCGGGCACGACTCCAACGGTCGGGCGCCGGCTGAGTCGAGCGTCGGCGGCGTCCAGCCACCGCACCACCCCTTCCAGCCGAAACAGTTCGGCATCCACCACGAGGGCCAGCCCCACGTCGTCGTCGGTTGCTTGCGCCTTGACTCTGGTGTATCGCTGCATCGTCTCCACCGAGTGCCGGCGGTGGGCCTGGATGACCTCGTGGACGTCGATCCCCGGAACCCGCAGCGCCACCGAGACCTTGATCACCAACTCGTCACGCGGCGGAGGCTCCGTCCCCGGCGGGGTGCGGAGCCACTCGTCGAGCCCGCGGCGACCCGACGGGGTGATGGCATAAGCCTTCTGCGGACCTTCGCCTGCGTCGTCGTCGCCCTCGACGAGGCCGTCGCGCTCGAGCCGCTGCAGCGTCGTGTACACCTGCCCGACGTTCAATGGCCACACTTCACCGGTTCTCGACTCGAATTCCTGCTGCAGCCGCAGGCCGTACATCGGTCCTTCGCTCAGTACGGCCAGCAGCGCGTGACGAACACTCATGACCTCTTCCTCGTCGGTATACCAAGTATCATACTCAGTATACACGAGGGAACGGTCGAGGAGGCCGTCAATGATCGTTCACATCTCGCACGAGTGGACCACGGCCGGCAACGCCGACGTCTACGACGGCGACTCGGCACGACCATCGTTCCAAGCATCATCGCCGCAGTTGTCCCCAGGCTGAGAGGCGGGGACATACTGTGGCGCCGAGCCACTGCGAGTACCGAAGTCGACTTCGTGGCGGTGGTGATCTTCGACGACTGGTCGGCGGCGGAGAGCTCCGCGGGCCCCGGTGGGACGATCTCAGTCGTGCCACCCGCGGCTCAGCAACTCCTGTCGCGTCAAGACCAGCACTCGCAGCACGACGACACCGTCGCCAGGCACTCGTCCGGCTTCTGATCGACCTGGTCGTGGCGTCGATGCAGATCTCTGCCTCCGCGACGCCATGACCTCTTGTCGAGCGACCGATCCGCCTGCGTCTCCCGCACGGCCGGCGCGCTCTCGGGGCGGCGCTCTCAGCCCCTTGCGCCGGCCAGGGCGGTCCGGGTCGACTCGATGAGCTCGGCCATACTGATCCGACGGCCGTCACTGTGAACCGCCTCGAACGCTTCGCCGCCGAGATGGGCTCTGGCAGCCTCGACCGCAACCTCCGCCTGTTGGATGTCTTCGAACCAGAAGGCCAAGCCCAGCCGCTCGAAGGCAGCCTCGGATGCGGCGATCAGGACGACCCCGCTCTCAGTCCGGCCCCGTGCGACCTCGAGGGACCCGATGCAGTGAGAACACGAGGCGATTCCCTCTTGGTAGCGGGCACCGACCATGAACTCGAACGCCTCGCCAAAGGCGACGGCCGCATCTTCGAGGCGACCCACCATCAGATAGGCGAGACCGAGGTTCCATCGCATCCAGGCGATGAGGAGGCCGTAGTCGTGGCGCTCCGCTTCGGCGAGGGTTTCCTCCCGGAGGCGGATCAGCGAGTCGAAGTCACCGATCTGCCCGTCGATGAAGCTCACAGAGAGCATCGCCACCAGCCGACCCACCGGGTCGTCGAGACGCTCGAAGATGACCAGCGCCCGGTCGAGCAAGGTTCGTGCTTCACCGGGGTCCTCGAGAACGCCGGCGAGGAATGTGGCGGCCAAAGCCTCCCCGTGCTCGTTGCCGCGCTGCCGGAACCCGTCGAGAGCGGCCCGCACCCTCTCGGCGGCCACCGCCGTGTCGCCCCGCTGGATCGACGTGAAGCCGACCAGCCAGTCGAGTGCCGGGCCCTCCGCCCTGCTGTCTACCCGCTGCAGCCAGCTAACGAGATCAGACAGCCGATCGCCGTTGTACCAGTAGATCCAGATATCGAGGAGCACGTCGGCCATGTCGGCCACCCGGCCGCTCTCGATGGTCCACTCCATGGCCGCGATGAGGTTGGCGTGATCGACCACGATCTCGGCGTCGGCATCACCCGAAGTCTCGAGGCGGCGACGCATCGATGGAGCGTTGCCCACGTAGGAGTCGACGAGGCGGTCGCGCGTGGATCCCGTCTCACCGGCAGCCTCGAGCAGCTCAGCGCCGTACTCGCGCAACAACGAGAGTTGCCGGAATCGTGTCCCACCGGGGAGGTCGGTGATGGCGTGGACCAGTGAGGTGTCGACGAGGGCCTCGATGTCCTCGAGCAGCGAGCCCTCCTGCCCGACGGCGCAGACCTGCTCCAACATGGCCAGGGAGGCCCCGGCCGGCAGGGCAGACAGACGGGCGAACACCGACTGCTGGCTCGGCTTGGTGGCCTGAAGGCTCCAGTCGATGGTGCTGCGGATCGTGCGATGACGCTCCGGGGCGTCCGCTCCCGCGGTGCCCAGAGCGTCGAGGGAGCGAGAGAGCATGCGGTCGAGGTCCGCCAGACTGAGCATCCTCGTCCTTGCCGCAACCAGTTCGATGGCGAGGGGGAGCCCGTCGAGACGGCGACAGATCGACCGGACCAGCGGTTCATCCGAGTCCGTGAGGGTGATGCCCTGCACCGAGGCCCGGTCGATGAACATGGCGACGGCCGGGCTCGCCTCGTCGTCACCGGCGACGGGCAGGGGAGAGATCCGACAGATCCGCTCGGCGGCGATTCCGAGCGGGGTGCGGCTGGTGGCTATGAGACGGAGGTCCGGACAGCAGGCGAGGAGTCGGGCGATCACGGGGCTGGCGTCGACCACGTGCTCGAAATTGTCGACGACGACCAAGGTCGACGTAGTCAGCCCTTCAGCCACGAGGTCCACGATGTCGGCGGTTCCCTCGGGATGGATGCCGACCGATTCGGCAAAGGCGAGGGCGACCCCGTCGGGACCGGAGACAGGGGCCAGGTCGGCGAAGTAGATGCCGCCGGGCATCGCGGTCTCGAAGCGCCGGGCGGTCTCGACAGCCAGCCTGGTCTTGCCGATCCCGCCGGCCCCGTGCAACGTGACCAGGCGGGCTCCATCCTCGAGCATCCCGGCGAGCCGATCCACGTCCGGCCCTCGGCCGAAGAAGCCGGTGTTGAAGGTGGGGAGGGGCCGACCGCGGGTCTTGGCGCTTCGCGGCGGCGGGAAGTTGTCGGGCAGACCCGGGATCACCAGTTGGAACACACGTTCCTCACGAGTGATCCCCCGCAACTGCTGCCGCCCGAGATCGATGAAGCCCAGCTCGTCGGGGAGGCGTCCTTGGACGAGGGCACGGGTCGACTCCGAGAGGAGCACCTGGCCACCATGCGCCATCGCCTCGAGACGTGCCGCCCGATTCACATCCGGCCCGTAGAAGTCGCCGTCCCGGCTCTCCACCACACCGGTGCTGAGGGCTATCCGCACCAGGAGTTGCCCCACTCCCCCCGGCCAGTCTTCCTCGTGAAGCGCACGTTGGATCGCCGACGACGCCTCAACCGCCCTGGTCGGGTCGTCGAAGACGAACATGAACCCATCACCCTTGTCCTTGACCACCCGTCCGTCGAAACGGCCGACGGTCTCGGTCAGGATTTGGTTGTGTCGGGCATGGGCCACCCTCATCGCGTCGCCCTGGCCATCCCAGAGCCTGGTACTTCCTTCGATGTCGGTGAAGACGACGGTGATCGGTGTCGACGAACCCTGCATGCCGGCCGAGAGTGTATCGGCAGGTCGAGACGCAGACGGGCCGCGCCGGCGGGCAAGCTGGATGGGTCACTCCCGTTGGACTCCGTCGAGCGCTGCTCCTTCGGGTTCCGCCGTCGGGCGGGACGTCAGCCAGGCGACCGCCTGTCCCTGCAGCGCATGCGTGCCCATGCCCGATCTCGACCGCGTCGGACCCCGACTCGAAGACCTGTTCAGCACGACCGGTAGGCTGGCCGTATGGTGGGATTGATCGATCGCGGTGCCCTCCACCCCTTGACCGTCGGATTCCTCGACGCCGAGCTCGAGCATCGGTACCAGGTCGAGGAGGGTGCGGTCGCCGCCGGCGGCTATCGAATCATCTGCGCCGCATCGATCGTTGCCTGGCTGGCGGCGAGCGTGCTCGTCCCGCTCGGCACCGACCTGTCGTTCGGTCTCACCATCGCCGTCGGTGGTTCGATGGCTGCAGTCAGCACGCTGTGCTTGCTGTTGGGTCGCTGGGCGGCCACATTGAACCGGCAGCACCTCGTCGCGTCGTTGCTCACCGCGGCGAACGGCCTGGTCATCATCGGGCTGGCAAGGGTTGCCGACTTCTTCGAGGGGTACGCGGTGGCCGGGATCATGATCCTGTTCGTCTTCGGCTTCGTCTCCCGAACCCGGTTCGTCTTCGCCGCCCTCCGCACCGTCATCATCGCCGCCGGGTTCTTCGTCGCGGTAGCGGCGTTCGACGGCGATGGCAGCCTCGTGGTCGACAGCTTCTTCTTCGTGCTGGCTGCGGTCGGCACGCTCCTCGCCCTGCGCCTGCTCGAGCACGACCGGCGCCGTGTGTGGTACCAGCAGCTCGTGATCGTCGACCAGGCCGAAGCGATCGACGAGGAGCGCCGCACCTCCGACCGGCTCCTCCTCAACATCCTTCCCGCATCCGTCTCGGAGCGTCTCAAGGGAGGCGAGTTCCCGATCGCCGACAGCTTCCCTTCCGTCTCGATCGTCTTCGCCGACATCGTCGGGTTCACGCCGCTCTCCGCCCGTCTGTCCCCCTCTGAGGTGATTGCCATGCTGAGTGGGCTGTACTCGCACTTCGACGATCTCGTCACCGCCCGCGGCCTGGAGAAAATCAAGACCATCGGCGACGCCTACATGGCGGTGGGAGGCCTGCCGGAGCCCCTCACGGACCACGCCGAGCGGGTCGTCGATCTGGCACTGGCGATGGTGGCCGCCGGTGCGGCGGGCGACTGGCCCGAGGTATCGCTGCGCGTCGGCGTCCATTCGGGCCCGGCAGCCGGTGGTGTCATCGGCAGTCGGAAGTTCGCTTACGACGTATGGGGAGACACGGTCAACATAGCCGCGAGGTTGGAGCAGAGCGGGGTGGCCGGGCGGGTCCACGTCAGTGAGCAGACCCGCCTCATGGTGAACGGCCGGTTTGTCTTCGAGCCGTGCGGTCCCGTCGAGCTCCGAGGCCTGGGGAGGGTGCCCACCTACCTGGTGGTCGGTCCGGCCTCCGGCGCGACGGCAAGCGGGACAACCACTCGAGGGTGATGTGACACGGCTCCTCCGGGTCGGCCTGCCTCGGGTTGGGTTCGGCGATGCCCCTCGACGTCACCCGGGTCCGTCAGTCCCAGAGGTCGATCTGCGGAAGACCGGCGATCCCCAGAGTCTGCGACAGCTCGCCGCAGTGGTAGACGTCATGGCTGAAGACCCGCTGGATGACCGAGCCGCGGGTGTGCACCCAGTCCTCGCCGTAGTCCTCGCGACGGAGCTCTTCGGCGAGCATGCCCACGGTCCATCTGTCCAGACACTTCTCGACGATGCGGAAAGACGAGTTCAGAGCCTCGATGAGCTCATCGGCGTCGAGCGGGTGGTCGAGGTCGTCGTCCCCGGGGCAGTTGTGGGCGGCGTCGGTGAACGGCGTGGTCTCGGCGCCGGGCTCCCCGGCGAAGTCGCACAGCCAGAACACTCGCTGGCAGGCGGTGTGGCCCACAGTCGCCCAGATCGGCCAACGCTCGGGCGACGCCCGAATCGCCAGCTCCTCATCGGTCATCGCCGCAACGACGCCGCGGAGGCGCCGGTTGTACTGGGGCCACATGCCGTAGGCCGGTCGGATCGTCACGTTGCCCATCCCGTCACCGCTCTCCGGCCTGCTCTGCGCCATCGTTCGATTGCGGTCGACGATGGAACTACAGCTCGGTCAACAGCTCGAGGAATTCGTCCCGATCCACTGCGGGCATCGTTTCGGACTTGGCGCCGATCAGATTGCCTATTTTTGCCGCGACCTTCATCGCAGCTCGGTTGTCCGGACACTCGACGACAGCCAAAACGTCGTGGGCGCCCAGAAGGCCATAGACCGCAAGGATCTCACAGCTCTCGGCTGCGACGATCTCCTGCGCTTTGCCGAACCGCTCCGGGCCACCACCTTCGATCGCCCCGGTGTACTTGAACAAGCTCACATACTTGGGAATCGGATTCTCCTTTGATCGTCGATCATTCGGACCGTGGTCCGACGTCGTACCTCTGCCACGGCTCTGATGCTGGCACGAAGGATCGGCTCGTCGTCACGTGCCCGGGAGGCTGTTCACCTCGCCCGCGCCCTGGTAGAGCGCCCGCCTGCCGAGGCCGGGCTCGTTCCGCGCTGCGGGTCGGCTTCACGTCGTGATGGAGTATGTACTCCATCTGGTCTCCTCGTTCCGCCGTGGGTACGCGGAGCATAGGCACCGGGTTCGGGAGATGGCAGGTGCAGGACGGGGGATCCTTCCACCACGAGGTCGGCGCAGACGTCGTGTGCTCCGCCGCACCACCATGGTCCTCGCTTACGGCGAGGTCACATTCACTCACACCCGCCACCGGTTCTGAGTGCCGGTCAGCGGCCTTCCCAGAACACGTCCCAGAGCCCGCTGATCGTGCATGGCGAAGCAGTGCCGGGTGGGCTCCCCGGTCACGCCGGGGAGCCCACCCTCTCACGTCACGCCGCAGTCGGTCCGGGGATCTGACCCAGGACCACATCCCAGCCGGTGTCGTACTCATCGCGCAGGGCGGGCCCGCTGGGGCCACGGGCCTCCCACCCGTCGTGAACCAACGTCACCTCGGTCCCCTCGGCCGTCGCTCGGAACGTGATCTCGAGGTGGGTCGACTGTGAGGCAGCCATGCCCGGGTGCCAGGTCAGCGCAAGCCGCGCCGCCGGCTGCCAGGCCGTGATCTCGCCCCAGTCGTGCTCGACACCATCGCGGGTCACCTCGTAGATGCGCCCACCCTGTCCGGGTTCGACCGCCACTCGATCGGCGTCGCTGCCGCCCACGGAGTGGGTCTGCTTCGGCCACCACTCATCGATCCGACTCGTGAACAGCTCGAAGACCACACCGGGTTCCCCCTGCACCGTGATCGTCTTGACGACCGGCTCGATCTGAACCATCTCCATCGCATCCTCCATCTCTCTCTCAACGAAGCCGGCGAACCGACCCATGGCGGTGTCCCACATCTCGTCGACGGCGGCGCGGAGGGCGGCCATCCCCTCCGCGTCCACCGAGTAGACGTGGCGGTTGCCCACCGTGGTGACTCGGGCGAGCCGAGCGTCCACGAGCACCTTGAGGTGCTGTGACACTGCCGGCCGACTCACGGGCAGCTGCTCGGCCAGCTCTCCCACCGACCGGGGCCGGTCAAGGAGCAGTTGGTAGATCCGGCGCCTCGTGGGTGCCGCCAGCGCCTCGAACTGTTCGCCGCTCATGATGAGGACAGTAAGGAATCACTTACCGTAAGTCAACCCTTACCACGCGCTTTCTACGGATCACGGTCCCGGTGGCTGGTGGACCGCCCACGGAGCGATCGATCGATTGGATGGCGGCGGTCTCAGAAGTCGTGGCCCCAAGGGCCTACGCCGTAGATCCGGTCGACGCTGACCCGGACCACGAAGCCGGCCGGCACGTCGCGCATCGGGAACTTCTCGCCGGGACCGACGTAGAAATGGGCGAGGTGATCCATCCACTCGAGGGCCCCGCCGGCCGTGACACGCCCCCGGCCCGTGATCACGGCGTAGGGGTGGAGCGCACCGCTCGAGCTCTCTTTGGCCTGGAATGAGACGACGACCCTGGAGTCGCGGCGGATGCTCTCCAGCTTGTGCTGGTCGGGGAACGTGGCGAATACCAACTCGTCACCGTCGAAACCGGCCCACACCAGGGTCACGTGCGGAGTGCCGTCAGGGTCGAGCGTGACCAGGTGCCCCAATGGGCCGGTTGCGACCAGATCGCGAACCGACTGTGGGATCTCCATGCGCACCGACGCTACACGACCGTCGGCCACCACCGCATCGCCCGAGACCGGAGCCCTAGGGTGCGACGGTCGCTGCGGACCATTGCGGCGCAAGTCCTGGAGGTCGGTCATGACCGGAAACGCGAGTTCGGACGGCGGCTACGGCAGGAGGGTCTTGGTCCTCTTGGCGGTCGTCCTCGCCGCGGTGTGGGGAGTGGCCGTGCTCTTCCACCCGTCCTCCTACACCGGTACCAGCAACGCCCGCTGGCTCGGCATCCACTACCTGCAGCTGTTCATTGCTCCGTTCGTCGCCATCGGAGTGCTCCACGTCCTCGACGGCATCTCCGGTGCCTGGGCGCTCGTCGCAAGGATCAGCATCGTGGCCTGGGCGGCGTGGTTCTCGGCCTTCGACGCCGTCGCTGGCATCGCCACCGGGATCCTCTCCGGGGAAGGCGAGATGACGGCGGCCGATGCGCTGTTCGACAGCGGCGCCGTCGGGGGCACAATGTCGCTGCTCGGTGTCCTCGGCCAGGGCATGTGGCTGATCGTGGCACTCGCCGCCGGGCTCGCCTTGAGACGCTCCGGCGCCAAGACGATCACCTATGTGGCGATGTTCGTGTCGGCGTTGATTTTCTTCCATCTCGGCCCGGCGGCCGCCGGTTACCTGGCCCTCGCCGTGGCGCTGTGGACCGCGCTCCCCGCGACGCAAGGGGCGCCGGTGCCCCGCACTACGACATGAGAGCAATGGGCGAAAAGGAGCTTTCCCGGTGGCAACGGCCCTCGGAGGGCTCATCGCCTCGGCCACCAGCATCAGGACCACGTTCTTTGTCGGCGCCGGTCTGATCGCGGCGCTGTTGCCGTTTCTCATCTTCGTGACAAACAGGCACAGCTTGAGCGCGTCACAGGTGTGACCCCGGATCCTCCCGCGAATCCCGCATCAGCGTCGGCCCTGACCCGGGGCGGACGGCAACATCGTCGCTTCGATCCGGGATTGGACGCTGACCGAGCCAAGGACGCCGACCAGGGCGATGAGGCACAGTGGCGATGCCTGAGTAGTGTTGGAGGTCCATGACGTGGCCCCCGGGACTCGTCAACCGTCGATCCAGGAACCGATTAGGGCCGACGTGTTCTATGAAGGGTGTCGATGGTGACGCGAGTTCGGGTTGACGTGGTGGTTGTCGGCGGGGGTCAGGCAGGTCTCGGCGTCGCATATCACCTTGTCGAGTCTGGCGTTGACGTCCTTGTGCTGGAACAGGGCCGGGTGGGGGAGACTTGGCGTTCACAGCGGTGGGACAGCTTCTGTCTGAACACCCCGAATTGGATGAATGGGCTTCCGGGAGCGGAATACGCCGGGCCTGATCCGTTTGGTTTCATGACGCATGTGGAGTTGGCCGAATCGTTCGAAGAGTATGTGGATCGGTTCGACCTGCCGGTTCGCACCGGCGTGACGGTGACGGGTGTCGGTCCGGCTCGCGATCACGGGCGCTATCTGGTTACCGGGCGAGGCGACGGCGAGACCGTGGCCTACCTCGCCGACTCGGTGGTCGTTGCGTCCGGGATCCTGCAGTCGCCTCGCATTCCTCCGATCAGTTCGAAGATCCCCGACAACGTCGTCCAGCTGCACACCGGGACGTACCGGTCGCCGGACCTACTGCCCGCCGGGGCCGTTGTCGTGGTCGGAGGTGGTCAATCAGGCGGCCAGATCGTGGAAGACCTCCTCGATGCAGGCCGCATCGTGTATTTCTCGATCAGCAGCGCGCCCCGTGTCCCTCGAAGCTACCGGGGACGAGACTTCATGGACTGGTGGCTCGAGATGGGGATGTGGGACGTCGCAACGGACGACGTAGACGATCCGGCAACGTTGAAGGCGATCAACCCGCTGGTCTCGGGCGTCGGGCCGCGGGGTCACAGCGTCAGCTATCAACAACTCGCCCGAAGTGGTGCCCGCTTGATGGGGCGTCTCGAAGATGTTGTTGGAGGCGAACTCATCACCGATGACCGCGTCATCGAGTACATCCGGAATGCCGACGCTCGCTCCAAGGAGATGAGCGACAAGATCGACGCTCACATCGAGGAGACGAGCCCCGGCGTCGTCGGCAGGGTGCCCGATCCTGCCGACGTGCCACTGCCACCTCACGAGGACGTGGACTTTCTCACCACATTGAACCTCGAGGAGGCGAACGTCGCTGCGATCGTTTGGTCCACCGGGTTCACGGCGGACTTCTCCTGGATTGACCTCCCCGTCACCGACGACACCGGAAGACCGGTACACAGCAACGGTATCAGCGATGTCCCTGGTATCTATTTCGTCGGGTTTCCGTGGCTCTCAAAACGCAAGTCCGGTGTCATTCTCGGCATCGATGAGGACGCACAGCGCATCACCGACGCGATCCTCCACCAAACCCAGATCGCCTGAGAGGAACACCAGGTCCATGACCCGTCAACCGGCCAGGTCGAGCCCGGACCCGCGCCTCGGGTGAGGCCAACGTCAGGTGTCCTGTACTGAGTGGGGGAGCAACCGCGGGGTCTGGAACACGATGCCCACCCGGCGCCGCAACACGAGCGGGTCGAGGGGGGCGACGTCCTGACCCCGATCGAGGATCCGACCGCGGTCGATGACGTTTAGGCGGGCGCACAGTCGCAGCAAGCTGATCTTGCCCACGCCGGATGGCCCGGTTTCGCGGTCAGAGTGGGAAAATCCGCCCAGCCACCTCGCAATCGTTCACATAGGCTTGTGAGCGGCACCGCCAAGGGGTCCGGTGCCACTGCAGGGTGTGGACGCCAACGACCCGCAGGCTTACGGAAAGCCTCCGTCGCCCAAGCCTGGTGACACTGGGCAGGCTCCGCGCTCATCGAACCCCCAAGAGGAGAAGACATGCGCACGCGAAGACTGGTCGTCGTGCTGGCCGCCGTCGCCTTGTGGACGCAACCCGGCGTCGCGGCCGCCGAACCCGTCGAAGACGCCGTGGCCACGTTCGACTACACCCAGAACATGCACCCGATGGGCTACACCGCCCGGGTGGTACCGCCGTCGGGGCCCGGAGCGGGGCTCTTCAACTCCGACCTGGCGTTCTGGGGCAAGACCGCCTACCAGGGAACCTACGAAGGCTTCCGGGTGATCGACATCACCGAACCGGACAATCCGGTGGAGGTGACCAACTTCGACGACTGCGTCCAGGGCGTGTCCACCGGCAACCAGGGCGACGTCGTCGTCTGGGACGACATCCTGGTCCGCTCGTGGAACTCGGCAACCCCGTCGGGCGGCCGTGACTGCGGTGGCGTGTTCACCCCGGCCGGCGAAGAGGGCGTCCACGTCTTCGACGTGAGCGACCCTGCCGCCCCGGTGGGGCTCGCCTTCGTGGCGACGCCGTGCGGTTCGCACACCGCCACCGGCGTCCCCGACCCGGCCAACGACCGGCTCCTGGTCTACAGCAGCTCGTCGAGTACCGCCTGCCAGGGGATCGACATCATCGAGGTACCCCTCGGCGACCCCGCCTCGGCTTCGTACCTGCGGTTCGAGCCGTCGGGCACCCCGGGCACGTTGCCCAACCTGGTCACCGTCGATTCTCCGTCCCCGGCTGCCGGCAGCTATCAGGCCACGTCCGCCGCCTTCGGTCCGGCGCCCGACGCCGCCGGCATCAGCGGCGACATCGTCGTCGTGGATGACGGGAGTGCGGCTCCCACCCTGGGGTGCGATCCGCTGGTCGGGTTCCTCGCCGGATCGATCGCCCTCGTCGACCGGGGCGCCTGCACCTTCACCCAGAAGGTGGGCAACGCCCAGGCGGCCGGCGCCATTGGTGTGATCGTCGCCAACAACGTGGCGGGGGCTCCCATAAACCTGGGTGGCACCGACCCCACGATCACGATCCCGGCGGTGATGGTGTCGCTCGACGACGCCAACACCATCAAGGCCGGTCTGCCCGCCGCCGGAACGGTGAGCAGCAACCCGGCTCCGCCAGCCCGGGCGTGCCACGACACCGGGGTGATCCTCGGCTCCGCCAACCTGGCGGCGTGTGCCGGCGGCAACGGGTTCAGCGTCTGGAGCCTGGATCCCGCCGACGGCGGGTCGCTGGAGGATCCCGAGATCCTGTACTCACGGTCCGTGGCCGGGGTGTCGATCGGGCACTCGGCATCGTTCACGTGGGACGGCGAGGTCCTGATCTTCGGGCACGAGCCCGGAGGGGGCGGCCAAGCGCAGTGCCAGGCCACCAGCCCGGAGGTGAACCGCACGATCTTCTTCTACGAGGCTCGCAGCGGCGACCCCTTGGGCACGTTCGTGCACGCCCGGCCGCAGACGGCGACCGAGAACTGCTCATGGCACAACTACAACGTGGTGCCCACGGACAAGCGGTACGTGCTGGTGTCCGGCAACTACCAGTCGGGAATCAGCGTGCTCGACTTCACCGACCCGGCCAACGTCACCGAGGTGGCGTACGCCGACCCGGCTCCGCTGAGCGACACGGCGATCGTGCTCGGTGGAGATTGGTCGACCTACTGGTACGACGGGCGGATCTACGAGTCCGACATCACCAGGGGCCTGATCGTGTGGAACCTGAGCAGCAACGTCACGGCCGGCGCCAAGAAGCTGGGGCACCTCAATCCCCAGACCCAGGAGACGTCCTTCCCCTTCAAGGGCTGACAGACGTCGAACGTATCGAGCGGGGGAGAGCACCCGAGGTGGTGTTCTCCCCCGCCTCGTTCGTCCGGCTCATCGGCGGTGACGGCGCGAGCCTCGCGTCGTGAGGTCGGCACCCGAAGGCAACAGCGGCGACGACGCCGATCGCTGCGGGCGGCGGCCGGCGGGGCGGGACGGGCGCCGACGAACCTGGCGGCTGCCCAGACAGGTGTCGATCCACCGCGTGGCCGGGTCGGCGTTGAGGGCGGAAGCGCCGGATGAGAGCACGGTCGCCCGTACCAGGCGATGAACGCGCCGGCTGCGATCGGGCACCCGCCTGACCTGAGCGGGACCAATCGATGCTGCGGGCACTTTGACGTGAACGTTGCCCGAGCCAGGAGTGCCTCGTCGCCCTCGCCGACTTGTGATCAACAGAGCCCCATGCGGTGTCCATGGGCGGCCGTGAGTGTCCGGCTACTGCTCTCGGGCGTTCTCGGCGAACCGGGTGAGGGTGGCGCGCACCGTGGCGATCTCCCCTTCGGAGACCCCTCGTCGGAGGCGACGGTCGAATGCGGCGGCCGCCTCGAAGAGTCGGTCGAAGAGCGCCTCACCGGCCGGGGTCAACGACACCTGGATGGCGCGCCGGTCCGCCGGCTCCCGCGTGCGGGTGATGAGCCTTTGTGCCTCCAAGGCGTCGAGGTGGTATGTGAGGGTCGGTCCCTCGATGCCGACCGCCTGGGCAAGCTCCTGCTGGGTGTGGAAGGCCTCCCGCTTTGCCATGAGGAGGATCAGCCAGGTGGGTTGACTGCCCCCGGCCTCGGTGAGCGCGTCGTTGAACGCCTTCTGCACGATGCGGGCTACCCAGTGCAGGTGGCGACCGATGGGTGCTTCGGATTCCGTTGCCACAAACCGATGCTACCTTCGATGTCATACGATTTGGTCTCAAATTGATAGATATCTAATGTTCAGTCTTCCATCACGAGGAGACAAACAATGACCACCGTCGACGCCACCATCAGCGAACTGCGCTCCCGGGCACCGGGGGCGATCCATCTACCCGACGACCCCGACTATGAAACGGGCCGCACCACCTTCTACGGCGGCTTCGATCAGCGGCCGGCAGCGGTCGTCCGACCCGCCAACGCCGCCGAGGTGCCGGGGGTGGTCACCACGGTCGCCGGATCGGGGACCGAGTTGGCGGTGCGCAGCGGTGGCCACAGCCTGGCCGGCCACGGCCTGAGCGACGGTGGCATCGTCCTCGACCTGGCGGCCATGAAGCGCCTCGACATCGATCCGCAGGGCCGCACCGCCTGGGCGGAGGCGGGCCTCACCGCCGGTGAGTACACGGAGGCGGTCGGCGCCCACGGCCTGGTGACCGGGTTCGGGGACACCGGGTCGGTTGGCATCGGAGGCATCACCCTGGCCGGCGGCATCGGCTTCCTCGCCAGACGCAACGGGATGACCATCGACGACCTCCTCGGCGCCGAGATCGTCACGGCGGACGGGAGCATCCTCCATGTAGACGCCGAGCACCATCCCGACCTCTTCTGGGCCATTCGCGGCGGCGGGGGCAACTTCGGGGTAGCCACCCGGTTCCACTACCGACTCCACGAGCTTCCCACGGTGACAGGGGGCCTCCTCATCCTCCCCGCCACTCCGGAGACCGTCTCCGGCTTCCTGGCCGCCGCTGCCGCTGCTCCCGACGACGTCACCACCATCGCCAACGTGATGATGGCGCCGCCGATGCCGTTCCTCCCCGAGGAGGTTCACGGGCGACTGGTGCTCCTGGGCATCATCTGCGATGCGGGGCCGGTCGCCGGTGCCGAGGCCCGGCTCGCCCCGTTCCGTGACGTAACCGAGCCGCTGGCCGACATGGTGCGCCCCATCACCTACCCGGAGATGTTCTTCCCCGAGGAGCCCGACTTCCACCCCACGGCCGTCGGCCGCACCATGTTCGTCGACGACATCGACGCCGGGTCGGTCGACGCCATCCTCACCCGCATCGTCGAGTCGGATGCCCCGATGCGGGTGGCGCAGCTCAGGGTTCTCGGAGGAGCGATGGCTCGAGTGCCGGAGGACGCCACGGCCTTCGCCCACCGCCGGCGGCCGTATATGGCATCGGTGGCCGCCTTCTACACCGACCCCACCGAGGTGCCGGCCCGTACCCAGTGGGTCGTGGACTTTGCCTCCGAGTTGCAGCGTGGCGAGGAGGCGGCGTATGTCGGCTTCCTCGCCGACGAGGGGGAGGATCGCCTCCGCCTGGCCTATCCCAAGCCGACGTGGGATCGCCTCGTCGGAGTGAAGCGGCGCTACGACCCGGACAACGTCTTCCGCCGCAACCACAACATCGCCCCGGCATGACCGGCCCAGCCGTGCGGCGGGGGGGAGAACGGTCTGAGTGATCTCCAAGACCTGACCGAACGACCATGCGCCAGGCAGGACTCGAGACGGAGGCGTTCATCCGGCCTGCGACGGAGTCCGCTCGTCACAGGGCTTCGCACAGCGTCCCGGAGGGGATCGAAGTGGGCTCGACGACCCAGCGTCGAGAGCAAGGCGATGCGGCGAGTCAGCGGCCTCTCGAGAACATACGGCGTCATCTCGGTTCAACCGAAGCAGTTCGCCTCGAACGTGGCTGCGGCGACCAGGTAATCCTCTGCGGTACCGGCCGACCAGGCGAACCATGTCTCCCGCTCGAAGAACGTCGCCCGGCCGGTCACCGTGTTGCCGTCGACCGTGAACTCATCGACCTGGCTACTGCCGGACTCCAATGCGCCCAGCGCGATCTCTTCGGGGTCGGCGATCCAGGACTGCTCCCGGGTCGGGAGGTCGAACGTGGCCTGGGACACTTGTCCCTGTTGGTCAAAATCGGACCCTTCTCCCACGAGGACGAGTTGCAGTATCCCCCCGTCTCCCACTTCGTTTCCCTGCTCGTCGACCTGGCCAAGCACCACCCAGAACACACCGAACATGTCGGGGTCGCACCGGAGCGACGGGAATGAGGTTTGTCCGAAGTGGAAGGTCTCTCCGTCCATTGTGACGCTCGCCTGGCCGAGACCGGAGACAGGGATGTCGTCCGTGGTATCCCCGGTGTCGGCGGCCGATTCCCCGGTGCCGGCGACGCTTGTGGTTGGAGTTTGCGACGGCTCGTCGCCATTCCTGCTGTCGGGCGTCCCCGCCTCGGGCGATCCACCGCATGCGGCCACCATCGCCAAGGTGCCGAGCGCGAGGGCAGTCCATCGTCTCATGCCAGCAACGCCCCTTTCCACGGCCCATCGTGACGGCTCCCGTGAGCATCACGAACCGCTCGCAAGCCCCGCTCCGGAGCGTACGAACACACCCCGTGATCGTCCCTACTCATCGACGTACCGCCACCTACTCATTCGTCACACCGACTCGGGTGGGTTCTCTCGGGTGAAGTGGCCGGTGGGTGTGGGGCGCCGGGCAGCCCTCGACGACGCCCGGCTCTCGGACCTGAACGCGAATGTGCTACCATGTCGCACATGGAGACCATCGGGATTCGTGAGCTCCGGCGGTACGCAAGCCGATGGCTCGCTCGGGTGAAGGCAGGCGAGACGTTCGTGGTGACCGACCGAGGGCGGCCGGTCGCACGCCTCTCACCGGTTGGGGAGAGCTCCGGGTACTCCAGCCTGGTCGCCGAGGGAAGGATCGCGCCGGGCTCTGGGCGCAACCTGGTCGACGTGCTCACCGCGCTCGACGCCGACCTACCTCCTGACGAGGGGCCATCCGTGACGAATGCCCTGGCGGACCTACGGGCCGGCGAGCGTTAGATGGCGATCTGGTATCTCGACACCTCGGCTTTGGCCAAGTTCGTGCGCCCGGAGCCCGAGACCGGGCACCTGCGAAGGTGGCTGGCGCCCAGGCGCTGGATCATTTCGGACCTCCACCGAACGGAACTCCGACGGGCCGCTGCCCGAGCCGGAGGTCGCGCCCCGGCGCGGACCGACCGGCTGCTCGCCGAGAGCGACATCGTCAGCATCGACGCCGACACCTTTGACCGCGCCGGCCGGCTCGCACCTGCGGACCTCCGGTCACTCGACGCCCTCCACCTAGCCGCGGCCATGACCCTGGGGCCGGATCTGGCGGGCATCGTGGCCTATGACGAGCGCCTGAGAGAGGCTGCAGAGCTGGCAGGAATCACGGTGGCCGCTCCCTCGTCGACGTCGAGCTGAACCCCGGCGGAGCATTCCCACGAGGTCCGCGTCGCGTGCCTCGCCTCCGTCGTCACCACCGCAGGAGGACAGGACCAGCACGACCACGGACGCCGCTGCGAGCCAATTGGCCGATCGGTTGGATCCGGTCCGGCATTGCTCTACAGCTAGTGCGGTGACCAGAAACGTTCGCATGCTTGGTGGGGCTGCACAAGGGGGCGGCCCTTGCGCCGGCCCCCTCGTACCGGGCGGAGCGACTTGCCGCTTCGACCAGGTCAATTAGCGCGGCCGGAAGGCCGCACGAGCAGAGCCGAAGCCCTGGTAGGGACGCAGGCGACGCGTGAGGCGAAGCGGCACTAGCAGTCGATGATCTCGGACGGGACCTCGAGGTCGTAGCTCACCTCGACGGTCCCGGTGGCCCCTTCCGGCCAGTCCTGTTCCAGGATCAACGTCCCGCTGATCCGATCGCCCTCACGTGCGAACGGAACCGAATCCATGGGGGTCTTCGTCTCGCCGGGGTTCGGCGCTCCGCCCAGGTACCAGGCGCCGTCCTGGTCGTTGGCCGCTAGGGCGCTGAACTGCTCCACATCCCCTTCGCCCGAACGCGAGTAGTCCACGGTCACGGTCTGCTTCTCGTAGTTGATCATCCCGTCGCCGCTCGCCGCGAATCCCTCGTCGTTGGAGAGATCGACGTTGAGACCCTCCATGCTCCCCACGAGGGCAAACAGCGACAGATCGTCTTCGTGCGGGGGACCGCCGAAGCTGAACGGCTCGCACCGTCCCACCGGAACCCCCTCGAAGGTGTCGCCGTCGACGACGAAGGTGCCGGATCCACCCGCCGGGAAGCCGATCCCGGGATCGTCACCCCCATCGCCGCCCCCCACGTCGTCGGTGCCCCCACCGTCGTTCCCCCCGTCACGATCTCCCTGGTCGTCGCCCGCGCCACCGTCGCCCTGATCCGATCCGCCGTCGGCGGGGGCAGAGGTGGTCGTCGACCCGGCGTCCTCGATGTCGCCGGCTCCGCCGGCGTCTCCACAGGCCGCGGCCACGAGCGCCAGCACGGCCGCCATCACAGCAATTCTCGCCCGCACGCTCTGCCTCCCCGCGGATCGGACAACAGGCCTCGATGAGCCGCCGAACCCACGAGGCCGGACCCGCTCCTCGTGACCATATGCCACCGGCCGCCTCACCGACCTACTCATACGGACCTGGCGACCTACTCATTGGGCGCGCGTCATGAGGACCGGCAAAGGGTGGACGGGCCCTCGCTGCGTCGCTGGCGAACGATCAGCCGCCGGACGAGGGGTCCTGTGATGAGGCCTCGTACACCTGCCACTCGTCGGGAAGGCCCTTGAGACGGTGGAGACCACGGTCCTCGAAATCGAGCTCCGAACCCGCCACCAGATCGCGAACCGTCCTCGAGACCAATACCTGGCCACCCCCTGCGAGTGCGGCGATGCGGGCGCCGATGTGCACCGCGACACCCGCCACGTCATCCCCGACCAGCTCCACCTCGCCGGCGTGAACCCCGGCGCGGACCTCTAATCCCAATGGCCTCACCGCGGCCGCGATCGCCAATGCGGCCCGGACGGCCCGGGCCGGCCCGTCGAAGGTGGCGATGAACCCGTCGCCGGCGGTACCCCTCTCCACACCCCGCCATCGAGCCAGCTCCTCGCGGATGACCTGCTGGTGCCGCTCGAGCAGGGCGCGCCACTTCCGGTCGCCGAGACGCGAGGCGAGCTCCGTGGAGCCGACGATGTCGGTGAACATCACCGTCGACAGCACCCGCTCCGGAAGCGCCGACGCCCGAAACCCGGTCATGAACTCTTCGATCTCGTCCACGATCGGCGTCGGGTCGTCGGCCCAGAACAGATGGGCTTTTCCCGGCATCTCCACGAGCTTGGCGTCGGGGATCTGACCGGCGATGTACCGCCCTTCCTCGATGCGCACGTCCTCGTCTTCGGCCCGGTAAAGGCACAACGTCGGAACGTGGATCAGCGGCAGCACCGCTCGGGTGTCCACCTCCGTGTTCATCCGCAACAACTGGGCCGCCGCCCTGGGCGTTGCCGAGAGGCGGAAGTAGCGCGCCAACCATGCTCGGAAGTCCGGGTCGTCCACCCTGGGGCCGAGTATGAGCCCCGGAAGGCTATCCGGATCGCCCCAGTGCTCCTCCGTCATGCGGATCTCGTCCTCCCGCCGGTCAGGCTTCGGGGCCCACGGGTAGTCCTCGGACCAAATGCGCTTCGCATACGTGCTCACGAGGATGAGCCCCTCCGCGCGTTGGGGGAACGTGGCAGCGAAGAAACAGCACATGTTGCCGCCTTCGGAGTGGCCGAGGAGCGTCGCCTTCTCGACCCCGGCGGCGTCCATCACGGCGCGCACGTCGTCCACCCGGTCCTCAAGGCTGGGGAGTTGGGTCATGGGGACGCGATCGGACATGCCGGTGCCCCTCTTGTCGAACGTGACTACGGTCGCGAACGTCCCCAGCCGGCGCAGGATGGAGGCGAGCACGGGGTCGTCCCACATCAGCTCGAGATTCGACACCCAACCGGGGACATAGACCAGGTTCCGTTCGCCCTCACCAAAGACCTGGTACGCGATGTTCCAGCCCCCGCTGACGGCGTACTGGGTGGTCGGCATGCCGCCGAGTGTACGTACGACGGGCACATCTCCACCGAGAGCCCACCGGCACCGCCGGGCGGCGAGTGATGCCGGGAGCGATGCCCTCGGTGGGCACCGATCAGAACTGGTGGCCCCAGTGCAGACGCCGGGTGAGCTGCTGCTGCCATCCCGAAGTGGACGGCCTGATGGGCGCCGCCCTGTCCAGCACCCGGCGGTCCCTCGCCGCCAGGTTCCCGCCAGGCACCCACCTGGCGCGGTCGGCCATCGCCGTGGCCAACCTCTCCAGCCGCGTTCGCCGCATCGCCTTCAGAGCGTACGCGGTCCTGCGCCGGGGCATCGCCCCCATGAACCCAAACACTCGCAAGGAGAATCTCCGGCGCGTCGCGAGAAACTCGGGTTCACCAACGTCGAGACCCTGCCGTCGGAGGCAGCGTGCTGTTCGACGCCGATACCAGGGACGTCGCCAATCTCGAGGCCACGCTTGAATCAGCCTGGCTCGACCACCTCGGCTTCGACGCACCACCATCATCCGCCGCTGCGACGAACGCGGGACTTGGGCGATGCCCGTCATCGGTCGGCTCCTGGCTAGAGGCGGGCCTCACATCCACGAGCTAGGAGTGGTCGTTCACATGCCCTCGCCTGGAGCGAGGACCCCGGCCAGCTCCTCCCGGCCGGCGACATCGAGCTTGCGGTACACCGATCTCAGGTGGTTGTCGACCGTCCGCACCGAGATGAACCGCGACTCGGCGATCTCTGCGCTGGTCATGCCCGTCGCCGCGAGCGCGATCTCGGCCTCTCGGTGGGTGAGCACCTGCGGCCTCTCCAGCAATCCGGGGGTGGCGGCGGCCTCGCAGCTCGACTCCGAGACACGGGAGCGCAGCTCATAGCGGGCCGCGAGTGATGGTTGATCGTCGATCACCAGGCCGGCCGCCTGCCCCCACGCCTCCGCCGCCAGGAGAACGGCGCCCATGCCGGCGAACTCCGCCGCGATCGACGCCAGCTGCAATTCGTCCGACGCCACCAACGCCTCACAGTGGCGACGCATGGTCGCCAGTAGGACAGCGCCGGGCATGCGGGGCAAGGCCGTCAGGTGATCGATCACCCGCTCCGGCGATCCGAGCCTCACCACGTCGTGAAAGCACAGGGTCGCCCAGGCGAAATGTTCGCCCTCCACTGCGTTCTCCCCTGCGTCGATGAGGATGTCCTGCGCCCGCTCCCGGTCCCCTGCGACCACCGCCGCCCAGGCGCTCCCTCGCCCGACCCAGACGGCGAGACGGGGGGCAGGAACCGCCAGCTCCAGGCCGGCAACCGGTCGAGCGGCTTGTGGATCTCCCATCTGGCCCAGCTCCAAGGCGAGCAATCCCCGGATCTGCGGCTCGAGCCCGAACGGATCGGCTTCGGTATACGCCTCGAGGCCGAGGCGGGCATTGCGGGCACCGGTGGCCAGGAGACCGGCGAGGTCGAGGCTCAGCCCGGACGCCGAGAGCCAGGTGAGCATCATGGCGGTTCCCCGGTCACCGCGGCTCAATGCCCCCTCGGCGAGCGACATCGCCTCGGCGATCCGTCCTGCGCTGAGCAGGCTCACGAGGTGCATGACCTGGATCTGATCCTCGGCGAAGGGAAGGCGCTCCTTCACGCCGGCGGCCAGGGCGACGGCCCCGTCCACGATCTCATCGAGCCCGTCACAGTCGCCGACCATGGCTTGGGCCACGGTGAGCGTCACGTACGCAGCCGCTTGAGGGACGGCGCCGCTGGCGCCGTCCCTCAGCACCGCTGCCGAGGCGGACATGGAGTCACCGAAGTCTCCCCGAATCGCCGAGATCATGGCCCGCTCGTTGTTCAGCCGCGCCCGGAGCTGGTCGTCGTCGACGCGCGACGTGACCTCGGCCAGCAGGTCGCGGGCGTCGGCTATGCGGCCCAGTCCGAAGCCGAGGTTCTGCGCTCTGGCCGACGCGATCTCCCCAAGGAAGGTCTTGTCGTCGGGATCACGCCCCCGGAGCACCTCCTCGGCCTCGGTGAACCGCTGTTGGTAGCTCAGCGAGCGACCGAGCACGAGTGCGGCTCGATCGTCATCGGATCCCAGCGGCCGCACCAACTCCTCGGCTAGAGCGGGATCGTGACGCACCAAGGCCTCCACGCCTCCGGCGATGGCCACCTCAGCTGAGACGATCTCCCCGGTGTCACGTTGCCACACGGCCACGCGGAGCGGGTCGGAGGGCCCCGCAGCGGTCATGCTCGCCTCGACGAGCGCACGATGCACGGCACGCAGCCGAGCGCTTCCCGTGTTCGCCTTCAGGATCTCCCCGTACAACGGGTGGTCCGGGATCACCGTGGGTACGCCGGCGGTACCGTCGATGATGGCGACGAGCCCGCGGTCCTCCAACTGGGCCAGCGCCTCACCGGCCACCGACGCCACCATGGCCAGGGGAAGCGGAGCACCGACGGCGACCATCTCCATCGCCGGTCGCAAACCGTCGGGGAGCGCCTCGAGTCGGGACGTGACGAGGTCCGCCAGGCGCGTCGACTGTGCCAGGGCACCCGACTGGATCCACGTGCCATCCTCGCTTCGGCTCAGGGTCCGCCCCACCGAACCCTCGATGAGCTCGTGCAGAACGAGTGGGTTGCCCGCCGCGAGCTCCCACAGCTGCTCTTCGAGGCCGGCGTCGATGGGGCCCAGCCTCGCCTCGGTGAGCGCTCGGGCCCGATCCCGGTCGAGTGCCTCGACGTCGATTCGCGCGATCACCCCGTTGGTCCAAAGACCGACGAGGTCGGCCTCCATGACCGCACCCGTGCGCGCCGTCAGGCAGATGGTCGCCGCCCCCGAGGACACCGCGCTGATCAGGAAGGCGAGGGACTCGGCGTCGAGGTGGTGGGCGTCGTCGACGGCGAGCACGAGACCACGCGCCGAACTTCGCTCTTGGAGCGAATCGAGGGCACGACCCAGCAACATCAGCCGATCCTGGGTCGGCGCGCCGGGGAGGAGCTCTACGAAGGGAGCGAAGGGGATCGATCTGGTGGAAGCCGCGGCCACGGTGCGGACCAGGG
>Ga0214472_10001956_pt1 | contig 22396 bp, 13 predicted proteins | sample RVTome_6_FD_207662 | JGI IMG/M metagenome (GOLD analysis project Ga0214472, IMG submission 207662) | Soil microbial communities from uranium-contaminated site in the Upper Colorado River Basin, Wyoming, United States - RVT140D175 | ecosystem: Environmental > Terrestrial > Soil > Contaminated >...
AATCAGTGGGGCGACCTATCGGAGCTCGGACAGAGAAAACTTCCGGATGAATTAGCATCTCTCGAAGCTGATGATATACCCTATTATATCGACTTCAACTTTATTACGAAGAATGAAATATTAATCGACTCCCGTGAGTCATAGTTGTTCAAACTAATTGGCCTTCCAAAAATTGCGTTAAGAAAATCAGAAACGAAGACGTGAAAATCTCCCTAAATCCCCCTTCGACTTAGGACAGGCTCTTTAGAAAAGAGGGACTTTCTTTAATTTCCGCCTTTCCTAAAGGAGGATTAAGGAGGATTTTGGACAGCCCTGTCCCTGAGTTTCATCGAAGGGTCGAAGGATTGTTTCTTTGTACCTGTGCTGAGCTAGTTTCAGTATCAAGACAAAGAAAAAATAAAAATTATGGGTGCCTGATTGTAATCTTGTTCTCGAATGCTTTAAATAGCCAGGCAGTCTCTTGCTTCGTCTACTTTATCGTTGGCAGTCCCTTCTCCTTCCATTGGATTATACCGCCCATGTTGTAGACTTCTCTGAACCCGAGTTCTCTCATCAAATCTAAGGTTTGAGAGCTGCGGCCCCCTGAGCGACAATGTATTACATAGGTTTTGGTTTTATCAAGCTTGTTAAGTTCTTCTTTGAAAGCATCGGAATAAAAGTCGATATTTGACGCATTGTCAATATGTTCTTGATTGTATTCTTCAGGCGTACGTACATCAATTATTACTAGGTTACTGTTATTTTCATTATTTTGTATGATTGTATGCGCCTCTTCAACAGTTATATCTTTGATGATTTGAGGCTGATTCTTCGATTCCTTCTCATCGTTTTCAGCATATCCTTGATTAAAGAATAGAAGTGTTAGAATTAAAGGTAAAAATATAAGAGATATCTTTTTCATTTTCCTTACGCACTCCTTGGAATAGTTATATTTCGATTGTCAAATGATAACATTATATATTTGTTTTTCATAAGATATAGTGGATTTATACTGTATAATTAACATGGATAAAGGGAGGTTTATGTATGCCCATAGATTTGATATTAATGATTTTTACAGTGTTAAATCTTTCTTCCAATCTGAATTATTCTGTACTCTCAAAAGGTGCTACAGGAATTCAGCAAAATAGTCAGAATCTTGTTATCAGTGATCTAAATCAACTCCAAAAGATTTGGAAGGTACTGGGAATTAAGGAAAAAATTCCGGGGGTTGATTTCGATAAAGAAATTGCTTTTCTGATTATTCAACAGGGAAATAAGGGGAATAATATTTATATTTCAAAGGTTGAAAATAAAGAAAAGAATGAAGTTGAGATAGGTTACAGGGTTGATTTTAATGAGGAAGAATCACTTAAGGAGAAAGCGAGGTCGTCACACTATGTAATTGCAAAACTTGATCATCCGGATGTGAAGAATGTAAAAATAGAATTCTTTGAAGATGACCCGACATCTGCTGTTCCTTCTCACGTTGGAATGGGCCAGGTCCCCGAATATTCGAATGTGCTAAAAGGTTTTGAGGGTATGGGGTTTTCAGATTATTTCCCCATTGACAAGGGAAACGTATGGACATACAGAATTGAGTCTGGTGAAGATGTTAAAGAGGAGACTCATTCAATCATTTCGCTGACTGATGGGTGGTCGATTTTTGATGATTTCTTCGGGGGAAAAAACGTTGGCATGAGGATCGATCCCGAAGGGGGCATACTGGTCTCAACAAACGTGGAAGTAAAGACATTTTACACCCCCGATGTTCAAAGGAGTTTCGAAAAAACAGAATTTAAAACACCCGCTGGCAAGTTCAATGACCTTTTGATTATAACAGTTCCTGAAAATGATGTTTTCTGGTTCAAGGATGTTTATGCGAAGGATGTGGGTCTTATTTATCATGAACACAAGTCTCCAAAAGGAAGCGCTACATATTCACTAATTGGGGCAAATATAAGGGGAAAGAAGTTTCCCTAGATTTGAATAAGCGACTTCCCGCTTTCATTGCGAGGGACTGAAAAAGTCCCGAAGCAATCTCCTTCAAGACTCACTGGGCATCTCGTAATATACCCGATTGTAGTATTGATGTAGCATATTGTTTCGCTGGAGCCTGTACTGAGCAAAGTCGAAGGGGGATTTAGGGAGATTTTAACGTCTTCGTTACTCATTTTCCTAACGCAATTTTTGGAATGCCGTTCAAGTCCTTTTGATTCCGAAAAGGACTAATCAAATTAAATCTATTCCAGAGCGATGGCGAAGCAATCTCCTACCAACACCATCAGCGTGGACTGATTAAAACACGACTGATGGTTTCTTACAAGAATCCTCATTGACACCCAGTGATAGTTTAAGTAGTTTTTTCCCGGTTAAGTTATAATTTGGAGAGGTGGCCGAGTGGCCGAAGGCACTCGCCTGCTAAGCGAGTAGGGGGATAAAACTCCCTCGTGGGTTCGAATCCCACCCTCTCCGCCAATCTTCTAAGAATCCTGTGCGCCCGTAGCTCAGATGGATAGAGCGCCGGACTACGAATCCGAAGGTCGGGGGTTCGACTCCCTCCGGGCGCGCAAATAGAATTAGGGGTGACCGATACAGCCGACCCCCTATTCCTATTCGTACTTGTTGGGTATGCTATTTTACTGGGGTTCGTCTCTTCCAGAATACCAGCTATTTTGGGGATACCATATTATGTGCTCATTATTTTAAATCGTAATAACAGATTTAACTATTTAATTGATTGAAGGGATATGTAGGTCTTATAATTAAATTAAGAGTTTTAAATAAAAAAGGAATCGGTTCTTATTGACAATGAGGGATGATCAATATGATTTCGGAACACTCTGATAATCAGTTGAATGACGACGCAGCGCGATCGCATATTCTATCGCTTGAAGACGGGCTCACCGAACACAGCAAATGCCTTAAGGATTGGCACCGTAGTCTTTTGTGCGGATTACCGGTAAGCGATGTGTATCTATTGAAAGATGGCTATCTCAAATGCGATTTTGGCAAATGGTATCGTAACCAAACTTCTACGTACCTGAGCAATAATGAGGATTTTCTCTTGATTAATAAGGCCCATCGAGAAATGCATGATATTGCACGAGTCTTGGCGTTGAAGTCAATACTCGAGGATCCAATCACAAAAGAAGACTACGATGTATTAAGCGAAAGGGAACAAGAATTGACTACGTTACTCCACAAGTTAAAAGATAAGCTTCATGAAAATATGTCTAAGATAGATTTTCTGACAGGTGCTCCCACTCGCCAACCGTTTTTGCAAACTTTTTCTAAGGAACAAGCGAGAGCATTAAGAACAGGCGAGCGGTGCGTAATTGCGTTAATTGACCTGGACAATCTGAAGGATGTTAATGATACATACGGTCATTTGTCAGGTGATAAGGTTTTGAAAGATGCGGCGCAGTACCTCATCCGTAACCTCAGAAAATATGATTCTATTTGTCGATATGGAGGCGATGAATTTCTTATATGCATACCGCAAACAACCCCGGATACCGCTCGAGAAATTATCACCCGGTTACAGATGGGATTGTCTTCGTTCCCTATCACACTAGATGAAGGAATTGTTGTAAACATTACAGCTTCTGCTGGAGCTACAGTAATGGCAACTGAACAGTCCATTGATGAAATTATTGCTCGAGCTGATGAAGCCTTATACAATGCAAAAAGAAAGGGAAAAAATCAAATTATTTTTTTCGAAAATAATGGTTGAAGTATGGGTGCTTATATTCTTGCTGGTTTCTTAGTAATTAGGTAGGTGATACATTAAACTTATTATATTTGTGAAGGGACCGAGCGTGAGGTTTCACATTTTATGATAACGGGTAATGATTAATTTCTCGAGTAACAGATTATAAATACACGACATGGGGCGCCTAAATTTTTATCTTGATAATATGAAATAGAATCTTCGGCAATGTATCGAACAAATCATACAAACGAAAAAAATAAGAATAGAGAGAAAATACTTATAGTTGATGATGAAAAGGTCTTAGCAGATTTGCTGAAGGAAATTGCAGCGGAGGAGGGTTTTGCAAGTGAAAGTGTGTCGAATGGAATTGAGTGTCTAGAAAAGTTTAGAGATGGAGACTTTTACGACATAGTTCTTTTGGACATTCATATGCCAAAACTCAGTGGAATTGAGACACTGAGGAGACTTAAAAAACTCTATCCCGATATTTCGATAATAATTGTAACAGCATCGAAAGAATTCGAATACGCAAGGTTGGCACTTAAGGAAGGGGCATATGATTATATTGTCAAGCCTTTTAATAGTAGTAGTGTAAAGTCGGTAATAAATCGTGCGGTTGAGAGATCGAGGCTGATTAACGATATCAAGGATTATCAGGAAAATCTTGAGAGAAAGGTGATAACACAGGCAAATCAGTTAATTAGTGTTTATGCGGATACACTTGAAGCAATGATTTCCGCTCTCGATATGAGAGAATGTGAAACCGGCCGCCATTCGTATCGAGTGACTGAATATACGATAATCCTCGCTAAGAATTTTGGCGTACCGTATTCGGATTTGGAAAGTATAGCCAAGGGCGCTCTCCTCCATGATATCGGTAAAATAGGAGTTCCAGACCATATTCTTTTAAAGCCCGAAAAGCTCACGGACGATGAAATGGAGATAATGAGGAAACATCCTGTTTACGGTTATAATCTTCTAAAAAGATTAAAGTTTTTGGAGCAAGCGGCTGAAATTGTCTTGAGTCATCATGAAAATTTTGATGGAACCGGTTATCCCGACAAAATATCCGGGAAGGGAATTTCATTAGGCGCTAGAATATTTTCAGTTGTTGATACATTTGATGCTATGACTACCAGTCGTTCTTATCGCCAGGCAATTTCGCACGAAGAGGCGATAGATTTGATAAAGCAATCTTCTGGCAGGCAATTTGATCCAGAGATAATCAATATTTTCATCAATATCCCCGATGAGGTATGGACAACGGCTCGAACTAATATTGAACGAGCCGGCTCGAATTATCTTAAAAATCTTTTGTTTAACCTTACCAATTCATAATTTAAACTTATTTCCGTGCACATTTAGGATCAACGGAAATCCTGACGGGAAAGAAGCCCGTTTTATAAAAACTTACTTTGCCGGCATTTAAAACTTTAGGCTTATAGTAACAATGGGAGCGAAGGAATCAATGTTAAAACTATTATTGATTTTGTACTAGGGTGTTTCTAACCTTTGCTTTCATGAATTATATAATATATAAAGACTATTACGATCAACGCGAGGCCAATACATAGGAGGCTTCTCAACGCATGATGTCCTTTGCACTTAAACAAAAATTGTTGTGTATTTAAGCTGATTTAAAACAGAAATTAAAGTATTACTTGAAATCATATAGCAAATATATTATATTGGCTCATATTTATACAAGATTAGAACACTTAAGAATGAAGGTAATTTTAATATTAGCCGTCGGTTTATTGTTAATAATCACGATATGTGACCGAAGCTCAGAGGCACAAACTCCGAAACAAGAAATAGAAGCTCTTAAAGAGCAGGTTCAAGAAATTCAGAAGCAGAATCAGAAGATGATCGAAGAAATACAGAAACGGAGTCAGACGCAGATTGAAGAGCTTCGTAGAAAGATTGAGGGACTCGAAGCCAGTAGAGAAGCCGACAAAGAAAAGATTAAAGATCTGGAAACCGAAAAGGGAGTTGATGAGAAAACACTCGAAGATTTTGTGACAAGAAAATTAGATTCATTGAGCCCATTGTTGAGAAAAATAAAATTTAACACTGATTTTCCCAGTTATTATCGAACTAGAGGATTTGTATTTAAAGATGCTACATTTGCGGGTGCCGTTCCCGGTCAAGACGATGACATTTTTTTTGTCGATTCGAGATTGCTTCTTTCTCCCATGATTGAAATTAGTGATAATTTGTCACTTCGTAGTCAGTTTGATATTGCAAAAAATATAATTTGGGGTGGTTTAGGCGACGCTAGCGTGTCCGGAAAATTCTTTGAAGCCCCGAGCCCGGGAGATTCATTCCGCGGTTCAATTCTTAGGGAGGTAACAGATACGTTCACGGGAGAGATACTTTCACCAGTCAATACAGATATAGATTTGGTTGATATCAGGTCGCTTTATATGGTGGCCGGAATTCCGATAGGGGGGATAAAAGTTGGTGAACTATGGGTGGGGAGACAGCCATTTGACTGGGGGCTGGGAATCTTAAACAATGCAGGGAGCATGCCTGATCAGGATTTTGGGAGTATTGTGGATAGGTTTGAGTTTGACACTACACCCTTTGCTCTTATGGATAAGCGCTGGGAAAATCTACTTTTTTCCGTCGTAATTGACAGACTCAGTCAAGGGAGAACAATAGCTAATGGAGCGGATGGAAAAGGATGGGAGGTAGGATTCGGTTCTTTATATCAAGGTGAAAGCCTGGAACTCGGAGGGTATGTATTTCTTGTAAATCAGAACGGCTTTGATGTTAGTAGTGGTCTTACCGGAGATCTTGATAACACTGTAAATTGGTCATTATATACAAAGTATAAGTTTGATCGCTTTTTTGCTACTTTCGAATTCCAGGACCTTTTTGGAAAAGTAAATAACTTAGAAGAACCCTTACCAGTCATCGTAGGAAGTGACGCTATCGATATATCGCCTGAAAATTTTCTTCTTGCCGCTAGGGTCGGTTATGAACCAACCCCAAGCTTTATAGATCTAATTCTCGCTGAATTTGGTTGGGCTAGTGGTGATGATGCAAAAACCCCTGATAGATTAGAAGGTAGCGCAATTTTTTTCAATAACGCTTATACAGTCGATAACCTTTTATTTAAACATATGATACCGAATATATATGCAGTTGAGGGTAGTGTAATAAACTCGGGCTATATCAGGACTTGGACTACAATGAAATTACTTGATCCCCTTTATTTTACGCCTCAAGTCTTATTCGCATGGGTGGATGAAAGTGATGCTTTAAGTCTCGATCCCGTAACACCCTTGCCTAAAGTTAATAGATTTCTTGGCACAGAGTTAGAGGGTACTCTTACCTGGAAGATATTAGATCACCTCTGGTTTGATCTAATCGGCAGCGTCGTGATAGCGGGTGATGGTCTGGATGATCTTCTTAGTCAAAGAGCCTTTATTGAAGGGGTAGTTCCATCAATAGGAGCGGCTGATCCTCCAAAAGCTCCATTTGCTATCCAAGGTAGATTTGTGTTTACATTGGATTCAATCATTAGGACATGGACTGGCTCTAGTAGCCTAAAGCAAAGAGCATGGTTCCACGAAGAGCAACTTTAGTCTTATATAATGTAAAATGTAACTTTTTGTCATTAATATAAATAATGTGTTTTTTTTATTTGTTTAATATCCCTACAAGTTTAAATTATTACTTTTCCGATAGTTAAAAGAAAGTTATAATTAAAACGGATTTTCTAAGCTTCTTAATTTAAAACCTTTGTCTTTTATGACAGAGTGTTGTAGGAAGGTGTAGCAGGCGAAATTATTTGGAGTTCTTAGATGCGATAGTAATGACTTTCAAAATCCATTTTTATTATGTTTGAGAATATAAAGGTAAGAGGGGATATCTAAAATGACATTGAGTTTAGAACGCAGGAGGTGCTCGAGAACCACATTTTCGGACATTAAAGTTGTGTCAAGAACCAATGGCCAATTAATTGGACATGCAAGGGATATTTCCCCCTATGGAATGTTTGTTGAATCCAAACAACTACTACAGCCTGGAACAAAAATACTTCTTGAATTTAGGTTTCCCAAAGATGTTACAGCCCTAAAAGCATATAGCGAGATTAAATGGATTAAAGAAGCCCAGAAAGTAAGATTAGGTGACCATTTGGGGATGGGAGTGGAATTTAAGACTATGTTTGAAGCAGATAAGAGGAGATTACAGGAATCCATAGAGGAATGTTCTACAAAAATAAATTCTGATAACCTCTCGTTAGCAGATTTTGTTGATAATTCAGACAAAGACTTATTTTACAAGACTAAACCATTCAGCCAATTTATGGAAGATATTATCCAGAAAGGCTTTGATAAATATAGAATACCTCTCATAACAGCTTGTAAAAATAGAGTTGAGGTCTTTGATAAAAACTTTGGTGAAGTAAGAGAAATGGTCATGATGGGAAGTTGCAACTATCTGGGTCTTTCAACACATCCAAAAGTAGTAAAAGCTGCTTTAGAATCAACCAGGGTATACGGAACAGGCTCGGAGGGTGCTGCACTTCTTTCAGGGACATATGATATACATAGAGAACTGGAAATTAGATTAGCCCGGATGAAAGGCTGTGAGGACGCGGCAGTCTTTCCCACAGGATATGCAACTAACGTAGGGTGCATATCTGCTTTAGTAAAGAAAGGAGACGCAGTAATTATAGATAGGCTTGCACATGCGAGCATTATAGATGGTTGTATGCTTAGTGGTGGTTTTTTCAGAAGTTTTAAACATTCCAATATTGATAGTCTGAAGGATGTCTTGGAAAGAACAGAGAAGAAATACAACGGTATATTAGTAGTAGTTGATGGTGTATACAGTATGGATGGTGATATTGCGCCTCTTGACCAAATAACTGAAGTTGCTCACCAGTACGGTGCAAAAGTCATGGTTGATGAGGCTCATGCAACCGGAGTCATAGGAGAGAGAGGTAAAGGTACCCCCAGTCATTTTAAAATAGAGGGTAAAGTAGATATAGTTATGGGCACTTTGAGTAAAGCTTTAGGCGCCTTAGGTGGCTTTGTTGCTTCTTCAAGTGAAGTTGTAAATTACTTGAGGTACTATGCAAGATCAGGATTTTTCTCCATTAACCTGCCGCCGGCTGTAGCAGCAGCGGCACTAGCAGCGATTGAAGTTATGGAGAATGAGACAGAAATGCATGATCACTTATGGAGAAATATAAAATATATGAAAGGAAATCTTCAATCCATCGGCTTTAATGTTGGAAACACCGAATCGGCTATAATTCCAATCATTATTGGAGATAGTTTGACGCTCAGAAAAATGAGTAAAAGGATATATGAGGAAGGGATTTTTTTAAACGCTGTTCCTTATCCCGCTGTGCCAAAAGGAGAAGAACGTTTCAGATTAAGCATTATGGCGACCCATACTAAACAAGATTTGGATAAGACTCTAGAGGTTTTAGAAAAAGTTGGAAGAGAATTCAATATTCTAGATTTGGATCATTGTCGTTTTTCATCATTTGCTGCATGAATAAGAATATTTTTTACCGTCTTTTTGAAGAAATATTTTAGGTTTATTCATAAGTTTATGGATGTTTCTGTAGAACAATTAATAGTTAAAAGGATTCTGTATAAGTCCAGCTTGTCTTATTTAATTCACAAAAAATTGAATTATTATTTAGTCTTTAAACAATAGTTTTTCAGGTACATGTTCTACTACCGAAACGGGTAGTCAGTCGAAAGGATGGGGGACCAATTCCCAACACCTCAGGGATCAAATAATCTAGGTTAATCGGGTTGCCGAAATAACAAGCATAATAATTCATTAGAAAACTAAGCCAATGGTAATAATGGAATTTCTTACGATGTTTCCGTATATGGCTGTTGGAATTTTCGCTATTTTCCTACCTTTGCTACGTTAAATATGGTTTAGATATGATACTAGGGGTTTTAAAAAAAAATTTAAAAGGGAGTTTGATCCTCAAAAAAAAAGGATGCGAATTTTCAGGATGTAAGGCCTAGCGCAAAGTTTTAAGACTATGCAGAAATGAAAGTAATGTTAACTGGGGGGACTGGGTTTGTAGGCGAAAATCTAGCAGGCAAGCTGGCAGCAAGGGGGGATTATGTTAAATGCTTGGTCAGGAAAACTAGCGACGTTGAAAGGCTCGAGAGTTTGGGAGTAGAACTTCATTACGGGGATTTATTGGATTTCGACTCTCTTTTAGAAATTAGTAAGGGAGTTGACTTAGCATTTCACTGTGCGGCTTTGGTCAGAGACTGGGGAAGCAAAGAAGAATTCTATAGAGTAAATGTTGAGGGAACGAGGAACGTGCTTAAGGCATGTGAAGAAAGCGGTGTACAACGAGTTGTCTTTATAAGTAGCAATGATGTTGTTTGGAAATTTGATAATCATATTGAGATAGATGAACGTTATCCTTATCCCAAAAAATATAAGCATCCCTACTGTGAGACAAAGGCCATTTCAGAACAATTAGCCTTGAAATATAATCATGAAGGAAGGCTAGAGACGGTCATCATACGTCCGTGCATAGTATGGGGACCCCGCGACAAAGTGATTCTTCCAAGAATTTTACGATTAGCGATCTGCGGAGATCTATTCTTAATAGGTGATGGAAATAATCTAATTTCTTTGTGTTATATCGAGAACTTAACCGATGCTATAATATTAGCGAGTGAGACCAAGGATGCTCGAGGAGAAGTTTTCTTTATAAATGATGATATCAAAATTACCTTTTCGGAATTTATTTCGCGCCTTCTTTCCTGTCTAGGTATAAAATGGTCACCTGTAAGATCCCTTCCCTATTTCTTTGCTTATGGACTAGCCTCCGTAATGGAAGTTTGGGCGATGTTATTAAAGTCGAGAAATCCACCTGCTTTGACGAGATATGCTGTTGCTCTGATGGGTCGAAATTTAAATTATAGCGTTGAAAAGGCAATCAGAGAATTAAATTACCGGCCTAAAGTTAGCATAGATGATGGACTCAGACAATTGAAACTTTGGGTCGATGATATCGGGGGGATTAATGCTCTTCTCGAATTAAAATGAGTTATTTATTTTATAAAGATAAATTTAAAGTTATAGCGTATATAATAATTGGCTTGTCCCTTGTTCTAAGTTTAAATAGCCTAATTCAGGGACTTAGATCGATGGGGAGACCTTTCCCCGGTTTTTTAATTTATAATAACTTATTGGTTAGTCAGGTTACCCTTCCTAGTTGGTCGGAGCGTGGAAAATCTGGATTGAAATCTTACGATCAAATTATTAAGGTAGATGGAAGAGAAGTATCAAGATCGTACGAGGTTTATGATATCGTCGCGGCGAAGCCCATAGGTACTCCTATAACTTATCTACTCTCAAGAGATAATAATTTTATCGAAGCCGCGTTTCCTTCCATGAAATTTACCGTTAGCGATTATTTGCAGGTATTTGGAATAGAATTTGTCACTGGTTTGATTTTTCTAACAATAGGAGCTTTAGTTTATCTTTTAAAACCGAATTTACTTTCTAGTAAGGTCTTCTTAATGCTTTGTTCTTCAATCGGGATTTGGTTTATAGAAGACTTTGATTATCAGACCAACTATTCACTCATATATTCAGTAAATGTGTCCTATCTAGCTCAGATTTTTAGCCCGTCTTTTTTGATTTATCTATCTTTAGTTTTTCCTAATGAGAAGATATTATTTAAAAAGTATCCACGTATAATATTGCTTCCTTTTTTATTTTCATCCGTATTATTCATTTTACAACTGATCTATCTTCATAACCCTGGTATGTGGAAAACGGTAGATACAGTGATGTGGTTTTACTTAATTTTCGCGGCGCTAACAATGCTGGCTTCTGTAACAGTAAGTTATTTAAGACCTGATTCTGAGTTAAATAAACAAAGGGCCCAAGTGGTGTTGATAGGTGCAGTATTAGGTTATTTTCTTCCTGCTGTAGCTGCTTTGACAGTTGTTTTTTATGGAGCTAGTAATATTAACTACATAGCTATACTCGTTTTATTTTTCCCTCTTTCAATAGGCTATGCTATCGCAAAGCATAAACTCTTCGATATAGATGTAATTATTCAAAAGACACTAGTCTATGGTTCCCTAACAGGGTTGGTGGTAGGAATTTTTGCTCTTATGGTTCTTGGTTTCAATATAGCTTTTGCTGAACATGGCGGTTGGAAAAATCCCGCTTTCTTTTTAATCTTAAGTGCCTTTCTTGTGTTAGCACTTAATCCGCTCAGAAATCGAATTCAGAGCATTTTAGATAATGCTTTCTTTAGAAAAAGGTATGACTACAATAAAACAATCTCTGATCTTAGCGACGCCATGACATCAATTCTTAATATTGACGAAATAGCCAATAAAATTATTAAAACTATTACAGAAACCATGTTCATCAACTCAGCCTCTCTTCTACTTTTTGATCGAAGCACAAATGGTTACAGGATTCATTCTACGACGATTGATGATTTGGAGAAAAATGGTTTAAGCATCGAGAGCGATAACAAGTTAATCCTCTTATTAAATAGCTCAAAGAAAGAAATGTTTAAAGAAGATTTGATTGCGGAAGAGAAATATTATATATATGGCGAAAAATTGAAAAAAACCTTCTCTGTTTTGAGAGCTTCACTGATTATTCCGCTTTTCTTCAAGGACGAGTTGGTAGGTGTTGTTTCATTGGGAGAGAAGAAATCTGGACTGATGTACACAAGCTATGATTTGAAGCTACTGAAGACACTGGCAAACCAGACTGCAATTGCTATTGAAAACGCATTTGCTTTTAAATTGGTTGAGGATTACGTAAACAAGTTAGAAGAAAAAAATAGAGAGCTTCGAGAAACGCAAGCGCAGCTTATCCAGGCGGAGAAGATGTCTGCTGTAGGACAACTTGCAGCAGGAATTGCGCATGAAATACGAAACCCTTTAAATATCATAGAAGGTGCAAGATATTATTTATCACAAAATTTGAACCGAGAAGAATCTCCGTTAATTCGACAGTACCTTGATTACATTAAGCACGAGGTTGATCGTACAAACAGATTGATAGATAGCTTGCTTGCGTTTTCAAAGCCCGGATCAACGAATTTTGGACTTGTTGATGTTAACAGCTTAATCGATGATGTTTTGACTTTAACCAGAAAACAGATTGTTGATAATAAGATCGAGGTCATTAAAAATCTAGATTACCGGATTCCCAAAATCATGGCTGATCTAAATAACATATGGCATGTATTCATTAATGTAATAATGAATTCTATTCAAGCAATGCCCTGTGGCGGTGAACTCAGGATTAATACAGGGTTTCAAAAAGAAAGCCCAAATAATGTATTTATAAGTTTCGAAGATAATGGGCCTGGCATCAAAAAAGAAGACCTCCCCAAGATTTTCGACCCCTTCTTTACGACAAAAGACACAGGGTCCGGGCTTGGTCTCTCAGTTAGCTATAAAATAATTGAAGCTCACAATGGGAACATTATAATATACAGTGATACCGAGAGGGGAACGAACTTCATAATAGAACTGCCAATAATTCAGGAGATTTCAGGAAAAGATAGTGAAGGGGAAAAGAAAACTTTTAGTGGTTGATGACGAACAATTAATTTTACAAATCATTTCTGATATCTTCTCAAACGAAGGTTATGAAGTAATTACCGCTTTGAACTGTGATAGAGCCCTCAATCTCCTGAAAGGAGATCTCTTTCATGTCGTTCTTACAGATATCCGCATGCCTGAGAAGAATGGCATAAATCTCCTTGATAGAATTCGTACCTTTAATCCAGACATACCTGTTATCATCATGACGGGGTATGCCTCCCTAGAAACGGCTGTAGAGGCTGTAAAGCATGGTGCATTTGATTATTTATCCAAGCCTTTGGACTTTAATAAACTGAAAAGCATCATAAAGCATGCTGTTGAAAAATATGAACTAATGCAGGAAAATAGGCGTCTAATGCAAGAACTCCAACACATTAATGCCAATCTTGAGCTTAAAATCAGGGATAGAACTCGAGAGCTCAACAATATTTTGTTCAGCACTCATGAGAGTGTAATGACAACCGATATGGACCTGGTAATAAAAAGCGCGAATACCCAGACTTTAAAGATTTTTGGGAAGGATTGTATTGGTTCGAGACTAGACAATCTCATCGAGGGAATCAATTTCAAGACTGTTATTCCTCAGATACTTCATTACGATTCATACAGCACAAATCATATTGTAAAGTTTGATGATAAATACTTAGAGATCGTTCTTTCACCTTTGGTTGATTCTGAGACGGGTGAGAAGTTTGGTCTGACAGTAGTGACCGAAGACATAACTGAAAAAAAGAAATTAGAGGCCCAAGTGATTCAATCTGCCAAGATGTCCGCAGTAGGTCAGTTTGCAACGGGTCTCGCCCATGAGTTTAATAATATTCTTTCTGGGATCATTGGTTACACAAGCTTTGCCTTTTCAAGGACAAGTATTGAGAGTATAAGAGAGGACTTAAAGGTTGTGGAAAAGGCTGCAGCGAGAGCGTCAGACCTTGTAACGACTTTGTTATCTTTTTCTAAAAATAGGGATAACAAAAAGCAGCTTGCATGTTTAGAGGAGGTGATCGAAGATGCAATCAAACTAATCGAACATACTTTTAAATCGGATGGTATACAAATAATACGTCATTATGGAAAGGTTCCTCCTATTGTTATGAACGTGGGGGAAGTACAACAGGTGATCATCAACATGGCGCTCAACTCGAGGGATGCAATGAGTGAAGGCGGGGCGATAGCGATAAAAACTGATATTGATGGTGACTATGTAAGGATAGAATTCTCAGATAATGGGATTGGCATTCCTCAGAAAAATCTACAGAAAATATTTGAGCCCTTTTTTACGACAAAGAAAAGCGATGATTCAAAGTCCGGGACAGGCCTTGGTCTTTCTGTGGTTTATTCGATAATCGGGAGGCATGTAGGAACAATCGAAGTAAGCAGTGAGATTGGAAAGGGGACAACATTTAGTATTAGGCTTCCGAATATTCAACGAATCTCTGATGAAATGAATCCGTCAGATCAAGCAAATTTCGATACCGGCGGAAAAACGAGGAGGAAAGGGAATATTCTTGTTGTGGATGATGAAGAATTTATTTGTAATCTTATAAAGGAAGCATTGGTAACCTCCGGTCATAGCGTTGATACCGCCAATAGCGCTGATGTTGTGATTGAACTAATCAGGAAGAATCACTATGATATTATTTTTTTAGACTTGACAATCAATGGAAAGAGTGCCATTGAACTCTTAAGAGAGATGAAGATCTTTGATCCCAGTTCTGTTATAGTAGTTATCAGTGGTACGCGAGAAGAAGAGAATATAGAAAAGTTAATAGCAGAAGGAGCATATTCGTTTATAAAGAAGCCCTTTAAGATCAATGAAATCACAAGTATTGTATCACAAGTTTTTGGGGGCTGAGTAAAAATGTAATCTTGATACAAACGCATCCCAAAATATTAGCATTGGACAAGGACGATGAATTATCATCGCTGAAGCGCATATCATTAATCTTGATCCTTTCAATTAGATAACTGCATTATCAATCTGTCGAAGCCATGTATAAATTGCACCAGTATTTATTGATTATGTTCGAACTTATTTTTAGTGACGATAAGCACAAAGGGTTTTATGAATTTAGAGAACGCAGATTCTCTGACTTCCAGAATTTTCCTTGCCCATATTCTATTTTAAACTCCCGTAGGCTTTTTATAATTTCTCGATTTTCTACCCCCTCGGCTATAACTTCTTTTCCAAGAGCATGTGCTACAGAAGCTATGCTGTCTACAATCGCATAGCATGATAGGTCATTTTTAATTTTGGAGATAAAGGAAGCATCAATTTTGACAAAATCAACTGGAAGAGTCTGCAAGTGCTTAAATGATGAGAATCCGCTGCCAAAGTCATCCAGGGCAAATCGGGAATTTAAGATCTGCAATTTATTGAGCCATTTTTGGACGCTATATAAGTCTCTAATTGCGGAAAGTTCGGTGATTTCGAAAACCAATTGATCAGCAGAAATTCGACCTTCCTGGATATATCTTTCGATTGAAGAAAGAAGAGACTTATCTCTTAGGCTTGATCCTGAAAGGTTTATGGAAAGCTTCGTGCTCGGGTGGCTAGCTAAAAAATGCGTTATTTTCTCCACCATCCACCGATCAATTTCTGATATTAAGCCAAAGCGTTCAGCAAAATGAATAAACGATTTTGCAAATACAATTTGACCGTTGTCAGCTTTCATCCTGATCAATGCCTCGAAAAACTCCGTCTTCTCAGTATCAAGCCGTACCACAGGTTGAAATTCTATTGTATATCGATCTAATTTAAGTGCTTCTTTGATACGGATTTTCCAATTGCTGGCCTGCTTAGTTTTGATGATAGTTTCACCTGTACCGTAACGGATTATCCGGTTTTTCCCCTCGGACTTGGCTTGGGAAAGAGCCGAATAAGCCTTTTGCAAAATTTCTTCGATGCTTGATTCGCCGTCTATGAGGGTAATGCCTATACTGCAGTTAAGATTCAAATTATAACCTTTAATATTAAATTGGAACTCGTTTATTGATTTGAATAACCTATCAACTATTTTCTTAGCCTCTTTCGGAGAAACATTTTGGAGTACTACAACAAACTCATCACCACCCATTCTTGCCAGCATATCTCTAGGGCGCATAATTTTTGCTAAAGCATTGGACAGATCTTTCAAAAGCTGGTCTCCAGCAAAATGACCTAGAGTATCGTTTATCAGTTTAAAGTTATCCAAGTCTATCATCAGCAATGCGCCCTTTTGTTTGGCGCTATTTTGGTTCGTTATTCTAGTTAGTTCCTCTTCAAGTGAACGGCGATTGGGAAGGTCGGTCATGTAATCATGCATGGCAAAATGGTGTATTTTCTTCTCCTGATTCCTGCGTTGAGTAACATCCTCCACTACTCCTAGATAACCTTTGAAAAATCCTTGACTGTCAAACATCGGTGTCCCACTAACTTCTAGAATAACTTCATGCCCGTCCTTATGCATCAGCTTTTTTTCAAGACGCTTAAATGGTCTTTTCTCTGAAAAATAGGGGCTTAATAAATCATAAAATCGTTTTGCCTCATCTGTAGACATAAAATCAAATGTCGTTTTACCAAGCAATTCTTCTGGTTCATAACCAATTATTTCACGCACTTTTGGATTTACGTATGTGAAGGAGCCGTTTATATCGACTTCCCATACCCAATCATTTGACTGCTCAATAAGTGCTCGATACTTTTCTTTACTTTCCTGAATTGCTTCTGCCTGCTTGGCATTATTAATTGCTATCTCTATTTGCCGTGCGACCATTTCCAGTAGCCTTAACTCTTCTTCGCCAAAGGAATTCTTCTGAAAGGAATTTATGCCCATAATCCCTGAGGTTTTGTCTTCGTGGCTGAAAGGCATGGCCAAATAACTCTTTATTCCCATTCGCCTTCCGGCTGGGCCGATAATTGCATCCTGGTCCACATCTGGACAATACCTAGGTTTGCGGTCAATTATAGTCTTCCAGGTAAAACCTTTAGGATAAGGAATTCTCCCTGCCAGCTTTATATATCGATCAGTTAGACCCCTATGGGATTTCAGAACTGCCTCCTCACCCTCAACTAGATAAATCGCGATTGCGTCTACTAGATCTATATTTTCGCGTATTGACTCTACAGCATGTTCCATAACTTCTTGAAGATCAATTGACTGGTGGACACTGCGAGTTGTTCTACTTATAATAGATTGATATTTACTTTTTTTGGATAATTCCTCTAGATTTTTCTTAATTTTCTTTTCGTTTTCTTTATTTCTTATTTCCGTATGTGCATGATTAATGGCAATACTCAAGTAATGGGCTACGTCTTTTATGGTTTTTTTCTCGTGATTGCTCCATTGGTGAGCTTCCCTAGAGTGAAGACATAGCAAACCTGTTATTTTTTTGGAATCTGCGACGGCCGCACCAAGTAATGCCCGACTGCCAAAAGCCGACAGTATTTTGGCGAATGGCGCTAACCTCTGGTCAACAGTACTATCTTCAATGATGACTGGTTCGCGCCTCCGCAAGGAGCCTAAATAATCTGGGGTCATTAAGAAGTCGCACTCTAAACCGTTCAAGATTGACATTCCTTGTGTTTCTCTAGAATAAATCACTTTCATATTGCCGTTCTCTCTAATCTTTGAATAAGATACGCGAAGATCTTTGAAATACTCACTAGTTTTATTAACTGTTAGTTTGACAACTTGATTAACTGACGTACCTGAGGTGATAGTTTTAATTATAGTGTTAAATAGTGTCAGACGACTTTGAGTTTGAGTTAGCTTTTCCTCTACCTTCTTTAGTCTGCTATTATCTTCTGAAATGCCTATTATGTTTTTAGGTTTACTTCCTTTATTGTGAAAAGCAATCTTCTTAGTATGTAATATCTGTTTTCTCTTATTTTTTTTAAGCATCTTTTCCTCAGGAATATCAACGAACTTGTCCGATTCTAAAACTTCCCTGTCTTTCATTAAATTACGTTTTTCCATTATAAACTTTTCTTTTCCTTTTAAGTTACACTTCTTCATATGAAGATTCTAACGCTTATGAAAATGGCATAATTTAAGGAACGAAAATCGAATCATGAATTAGTAGTACCCCAATAGTTGAGAATTAGAACATATATCTATAACTATATTAAACAAAGAAGTAAATGACGATACTATAGCAAATTACGCGTTTCAGGTACCAGAGTATAATGGTTTAGCGCAATGTCTAAAAGATTTTCAAGCACTTTGCCCGTGTCCACAATTTTGCGAATTTTTGGGCACGCAAAATTCCCTGAAAAAGAGACACTGTTTATGACGCAAATTTCGTGGGCTATCAAAACTATCAGATGGCAGGTTTTTCTTTTGTCCTTGTCATTATAAATTCTCCATTCTTACCGACATATACCTTAAGAGGAGCCTTCTCCCACTGGATCAATGGAATGAGCTACTTTGGTGTTTTACTTATGAATTCACAGCAAATAAGACTGCATAGGAAGTTAGACTTCCCCTGGCAAAGAATTCATATGTGTTTATCTACTATCAGGAAAGCTATCTATGAGTATGAGCAGGGATCGGTTCTTTGGACAGGCGGAGGTAGATGAGAGTTATATTGGTCCTAATTTTTAGAACAGAAGAATGAAGAGCAGGGATTACTGCAGGAAGATAAACGTAGTAAAACGGGGTAGAGATGCTAAAATACTGCACCAACCAGCCTTTGGTCTTTATCAAAGGGATGATCGAGTATCTGTAGAATTTAAAAAGGATGTGGAGAAGAAAACGGAATAAATCTCTTTGTACTAATTCCTAATTCACGGAAGTTGCAAGACTGTGAAATAATTGCACAGTTATTGGTGTGTAAAACCCCACTAATTAACACGTTCAAATAGTCGCAACATCACACCTTTTCGTACTAACTATTCTGAAATGCTAAGTAATTTGGATTAATGTCTGAGATGGCATGAATCTTGCATCGCGTTTAGTTTGGGTGATGTAATATGAATCAGGGGATTACAAATATTTCACCGTCAAAGATTCATTCAATAAATTTGATATTAGCCTTTAACAATAGATTATTGCGAGAGGGAATATCCAAGATATTAGATGAGGATGAAACCCTCCACATATTGGCTGAGGCTTCTAATTTATTAGAACTGATTCAATCCTGTGAAGAATTCGACTTTGACATATTGCTGCTTGATGTAGAGTTACAGGGTTTAAAACTTTCGAAGATCCTGCGGTTAGTTAAGAATAAGAATAGTGGGAAAGTAATATTAATCATTCCCGACAAATTTGATCAGTATGAACTCATAAATGCAATTCTTTCGGGTGTAAGGGGTTATATAGTAATGGATGCTAATTCAATACAACTTAAACAAGCAATCAGTGGTGTAAATGATGGACAACTTTGGGTAGAAAGGAAAATGATGTATAGGGTCTTAGACGCCTTGTTATCTACTCATAATCATAAAAGGAAGAAAGGTGATGGTCCTTTATATAATCTCACTGAAGCTGAGATAAAAATCGTTAAGAAGGTTTTAGATGGTTATTCGAATAAGCTTATCGCTAAAGAATTGTATTTAAGTGAAATGACAGTAAAGTTTCACTTGAGTAAGATTTTTAAGAAAGTTTCTGTAAAGAGTAGGTCTGAACTAATACTTTATTGTTTTCGCGAAGGAATCGTTAATAAACAAAATAGCTAATTGTCGCACAACCAATTTTACAAAAACTTATTCAGTGTTATTGATCTGATAAATGTGTAATAGTTCTAAAATGCCATTAGATTTTAGAGATAAATTTAAATTTGTTAAGTGAGTGTACCTTCTTAAGATATTGGTTTTTTGAGTGCATATCCATAATGAAAGTAAGATAGTGTGAAACTTACCTTCTTACCTATCTTACTTTCTATTTTGGTTACTTTTTTACATTGCACAACCAATACTCTTTCGGTTACATTTTACGTCCCAGAATACGGTGTATGACTTTGATAACGAAGTTATATTATAATGTATTGCCTAAGGTGGGGGGGGGGGCTGGAAGATGATGGGGTGATTGATTTGAGTAAGGAAAATCCGAATTGGTATGCAGTTTATACTAAAAGTCGTCACGAGAAGTTAACGAGCAAATTTCTCGTGAGCAGGGGTGTTGTAACCTTTTTACCTTTAAGAAGCGTTTTATCCAGGTGGAAAGATCGTAAAAAGTTAATTACCGTACCTCTTTTCCCCTCTTACGTTTTCGTAAATATACTTCAAAAAGATATACATAATGTTATCTATTCAAAGGGCGTATTAAGAATGGTTGGCATAAATGGAGTGCCTTACCCAATTCCTAATGAGCAAATTGAATCCATTGAGAAGCTCGTTAAAAGCGATCTCAAATATGATCCTTACCCCTATGTTAATATCGGAGCAGAGGCCGAAATAAAGAATGGTCCTCTCGCAGGCGTCGTAGGGAAAATTATAGAAAAAAGGCCATCGAAACATATTGTAGTATTATCTGTTGATCTGATTAAAAGGTCTGTAAGCGTTGAAGTTCATGTACATGACATTGAGTTGCTTTAGAATTTTTCATGAGAATTATTGGTGATATATTATGATAGAACCAGATAAAACTCGTATTTCGGCAAAGAATAAAAAAACCAACATAATTTTAGCCTCAAATAATAGGTTATTTAGGGACGGAATAGCGAAGATACTGAAAGAGGATAAAGACATTGAAATTGTTTCCGAGCTTTCTAATGCTTTAGAAGTGATTCGAGGCTGTCAAGAATATTTATTTGACATATTGTTGATTTCTGTGAATCTAGAAGGCTTAAATCTTAAAAGGATTCTGAAGATGGTAAAGAAGAAAAATAGAGGAAAGGTACTATTGTTCATCGACAGACAGTACGATGAGGATGAACTGGTAGATGCTATATCTTTGGGGTTAAGAGGTTATTTATTAAGGGATTCAAATTCAAAACAACTCAAGGAAGCCATTGATGCCGTAAGTGAAGGACAATTTTGGATAGAAAGAAAGATCGCCGGTAAGGTGTTTGATGCTTTCTTATATCGTCGCAAAAACAGAAGGGGATCACGAACAGGCACATTATATGATCTAACTGATACCGAGCTAAATATCGTAAAAATGGTTGTGAGTGGTTATTCGAATAAAACGATTGCTAGCCATATGTATATCAGTGAAAAGACAGTAAAATTTCATTTGTATAAAGTTTTCAAGAAACTTTCGATAAAGAGCAGGTCTCAGCTAATACTTCATTGTTTTCGCAGTGGAATGTTGAATTAAAATCCGGAATATCCCCCCATTTTTAGTTATCCTCCGTGATCCAATAAATAAATCTCAAATGCTAAAAAGTTGAAACAATTTATGTGATTGGTGGGCATCCTTAAGTTGGCCGGATTTGTTTTTTCAAATCTAAGGAATTCTTCTATTCGACTGGTAAAGAATCTAGACCCCACAAGATCATTTTTTTTATGGTCTGAAACTTTACTTCACTCATAAATCGAATTACCCGATCCAATATAAACTCTTATCTAAAATCTAAACTAATATCTAGCTCTATCAAAACTTCTACCGAACTTACTGCACCCGTATATAAATCCTGATAAGAATTTGAGGATGTATTTTCCCCATTAACTCTTCAACTTTTTCCACTTATCTAAATTATTAAGCAAAGAAAAACTAAAAGACTAATAAGTGCTTGCTAACTTAAGTCTTAACTTACCCTAATACTAATACTGATGATTACCGAATAATTAAACTGTCGTCCAATTGATCTCAGGCTCGTAAAATGAGATAAATAAATAGTAGAACATCATACATTCAAATGGACATCACTTATGTAAGTGGATCGCGGTAGCCTTGATTCTTTAGATTATTAATCACTTCTGGCGATTTTCAAAAAACTTGGTTCTTTTGTTTGTGTCGATTCAATTTATTTATCATTTAATTTGGGATGAATCTCTAATCCAATTTGTAATTTTATCGCGTTAAAAATGAAGGATAAAATGTCTCGCCTAAATAGAACATTAGTAGCGTGTGAAAATACACTACTGAGAGAGGGAATATCTAAGATACTACATGAGGATGAAGGTATACAAGTTGTAGCTGAGGCGTGTAATTTATTAGAACTGATTCAATTCTGCGAAGAGTTT
>Ga0214472_10001959_pt1 | contig 22392 bp, 21 predicted proteins | sample RVTome_6_FD_207662 | JGI IMG/M metagenome (GOLD analysis project Ga0214472, IMG submission 207662) | Soil microbial communities from uranium-contaminated site in the Upper Colorado River Basin, Wyoming, United States - RVT140D175 | ecosystem: Environmental > Terrestrial > Soil > Contaminated >...
GTGCGAGGGACCGCGCGCGGCTCCACCCGACTGGACGGAGCAGCCCTTTTTGTCCCCGCGATGTCATCTTATCTGTCACCATCGAGCAGTCCTCCCTCGTGCGTGGTGACAGAATCAGTTGATACACCATCAACCGAATCCCGGACGGCCCCGCTCTCGATCGCCGCCCTTTTGCCCCGAGTTTCTTCCCCCCCAACCGGTATCGCGGCCTTCATCTGTTCAAGGTATGCATTTACCTCATCGTGGCTCGGCCCATGGCGATGATCCACGATCGCAGTGGCAGCACCATCCAGCAGTTGCAGCTTGTCCAACGAAATGCCCATACTTACCGCCAGCTGCCCGATCGGGATCGTATCCGCCTCCTCCAGCAGCCGCTCGCTCGCGTAAGAAATGAACCGAGCTAACTGCATCCGCGTCCTTTGTTTCGCCGCGTCAATAGCGCGACCATGATCCCGCCCGTCGCGGACCGCTGATACCGTGCAGTGATGCAGCCCCGTAGCCCGGCTGATAGCCCGCACGCTCATCCCCTCAGCCAGCGCCTGTACCACGATCGCATACACATCCGGTCGCTGCGCCTTCAGCCGCTCGCCCGTACTCACACCATCCGGATCGGCCGGGATCACCACCCCCTCTCCAGCCGGTAGCAATTGGAGTTGATCACTCATCAGTCAGTGCGAGTTGATTGGTGCTTCCGCAAAAACTGCGCAATCGACGAACTCGGGACGCGGACACTGCGCCCGATACGCACACTGCGCAGCCGGGGATGCTCGCCGGACAAGAGGCGCATCACACTGGATCGCGATAAGCGCAGGCGCTCCTGCACTTCGGCCAAAGTATAATGCTGCTCCAGAGCCTCATGCATCGGCCGCGGGAGGCTCTTCTTGCGCCGGCGGAAATTTGCCCTTCGCCTGCTGCCGCAAGCTGATCACATCCGGCCACTCGCCGCGCGCGGCGGCCAGGTCCTCCTCGAGCAACGTCGCCACATAATTGCTCCACGACCTCTTCTGCTCTATCGCGCGCCGCTTGCTTTCCTTGAGCAGCTCCGGATTGAGGCTCACGCCATGGGTCACTCTTGCCATTATCTGCCACATTGTGCCACACCACCCACGCGCGTCAAGTCCAATCCCTGATTACTTCCTCCGGCTTCGCCCTATTGCCAAATGTGCAGAAACTTGCCACAGTAGCGCGATGAAGCGAAAAAACTCACGCCCCGGCAACACCACCACCCAAGGCGTGAGCATTGATGCACAGCTCCTAGCGGCCAGCAAGTTGCGCGCCGAGCAGCGCGGCTTGAATTGGAGCGAGCACATCACGGACTTGATCAAGCGCGACCTAGCACGCGCCGCTGGCGAACAAACCATCGACAGCCTAGCTGAGAAGGTGCAACACCTTGAACAGATAGTGCAGGAGCTTCCGGGCACGTATACCCGGAAGCCTCACGGCTGATTCCCGTGGCGAATCTCATGAGATTCGCCTATTACATTGTTCGGCAAAGGGTGCGTGCTGTAGCTCACATTGACGGAGCGAGAGCAGAGGTAGTCCCGCTCGCACTTGCCGCAGGTGAGTTCGGCGTCTCCTTCGATCCCTCCGAAGTCGATCTCCCAATCATCGCGCTCGATATGCCCGCAATACGGGCACTCCGGGTGCGTCGTGTAGTGTCTTGCCGAACCATGCGCTTCAGCGGCAACGCCGTTTGCGTCCTCAGATTTCGATATGTCACTCATGATTTTGGCCGCTCCTAGCGGCGTGGCTGAGCTTGGGTGTTCAGCGCCACACCCAGTTGCAGCGCGCGGTGTATCATCATCCGATCCGCTCCGCCGCCCGCATCGCCCCGATTGGCCGCAGCGCGCGCACCCGGCTGGCATACCACCGGCGCGTCGTCGCCGAGTCCTTATGTCCGAGGAAATCCCGGGCGGCCTCGATCCCCTGCTCATCGAGCACCCAGCTCCCAGCCTGCCGCCGCAGATCATACGCCGAGCGACCAGACAGCACGCCGCGCAGCCATCCATTGATACTGCGCTCGCAGATCTCCCGCCGCTCCGTGGGATTACTCGCCGCGATCAGATCCGCATCGCCGGCCTGCGCCACCACCCCCTCAGCGATCGCCGGCGGCAGCGGCACCCACCGCACACCCATGGCGCTCTTACTCACCCGTACCGACACCCACCATTGCCCGTCGCGCTCGTGTAGCCAATCGCGTTGCGCCCGGCGCACCTCCGAGTTTCGCAGCCCGCCATACAGCATCAGCGCAGCCACTAGCCACACCGCCGGCGCCTCCTCCCTCAGCCGCCCAAGGCCAGCATTGATCGCGGCCAATTCTGCGGCTGAAAACGGCCGAAACTCGCAATCGATCGCCACCGCCCGAAATCGCTCCGCCTTGCGCCACTCCACCAGATCCGGCACCTTCAGGCCGGCCAGCCGCCATGGTTCTGCGCTGCAAAAAACAGCCCGCGCCTGAGTCAGCATTGAGTTCGCCGAAAACTTTGCCCGCTCGAGCGCCTCGGGCGCCGTGATCCCGGCCAGCCGTGCAGCCTGGAACCGCCGCACCATCTCCGCATCCAGCACATGCACAGATGCAGCCGGATCCCATCGCCCGATCCCGGTCGCCACCACGGAGCGCAGCATATTCGCATTCTGGCGCCGCGTCGGCCAGCCCGGCTTGATGACGGCCCACCCAAGATACGCCGCCACCACCTCCCCGAGCGTCGCCACGCTCGATCTGGACGCCTGGCGATCCACCAGCGCGTGCTGCTCCGCGATCACCGCCTGCCAGTGATCGCGGGCGCGCTTCCTGGCCAGCTCCCGATCTGGCGTCTTCGTGCTCCACACGCGCACCTTGCCCTTGATAGCCTTTCGCGCTTGCCAAACGCCGCTGCGTTTGGACAGATGCCCCTCGCTCTTGTTCCTTGGCATGATTTCCGTGGTGACAGTTATGGTGACAATTGATTTGGCTTCGCCTGACACCATGAGAAACATGGAAACACATGTCAAGAACTTGGCACAATCAACAGTCTGCCTGCCGAACAAGTTGGCACACAGTTGACAATCAGGTGGTTAGTGCCTCCCTAGCTCAATGGTAGAGCAGTTGACTCTTAAAAAATAATCTTCTGAGGGTAACATGGCACATGGTGACAGATATGGTGACAAACTGATCGAAGTCCGCAGCCGCTAGCTGCTTCGATCCCCCTACTGCCTCGCAAACCCCTCGCTCAGTGCCTCCAGTTCGCGCCGGATCCCTCCCAGTGTCGATCCCGCGGCCCCGTTCTCCTGTGCGAACGTGATCTGCTCCGCCATCGGCTGGTACACTTGCCGGTACCAAACGCTTAGCTCCCGCAGCCGCACCTGTTGCCGGTCCGTCATGATACCCCCGCTCATGCTCCGCAGAAACTGGTATTCCCCGTGCAGTTGCTGCACCAGCTCCGGCATCGACGCGCGCACCTTGGCCCGTGCCGCATCTCGCACGCGTTCCTGTCCCAGTTGCTTCTCGCGCGCCCCGTAGTCCGTCACTCCCAGCAGCCGGTTCACCCCGGGCGTCGCGCTCAACGTCATCTCCATCCACGTCCCGGCCTCCGAGTCCCAGCGCACGAAGTTCTGCAGCCCCGTCTGGTCGTAGCTCCAGCTCGCCATCCCCTTCAGTGCCGGCCAGCCGCCGGCCAGCCATTCCGTATTGCTCAGCACGGGCTCGCCTCGAAAGCCATCGATCGGGTTGCTGCCCGCCAGGTAAGTCCCCTAAGCGCCAGCGATCTCCACCGCCGGGTTTATCCCGGGCACTTGGCCACCGGCAAACCCCAGCAGTTGCTGCCACTTCCCGGCCTCCTCGCCGGCCAGACCGCTCATCGCCTTGTGCAGCAGGCCGCCCAACAGCCGGTCCGTCTCATCCTCGGGAATCCTCAACCTCAGCACCCGCCGCCCGTCGAATTCGCCGCCATCCACCCAGCCGAGCGGCACCACCCCGTAGTTCGTTTTATCGTACTCGGACACATAGTCGTACATCTCCTTTATCCCGGCTCCCAGCAGCCCCGCGGCCCCGGCCGCCTGCAGCATCCGCCAGACGCCCGACCCAAGCGCCCAGCGCAGCCAGAATCCCCCCGCGCTCTTCCGTCCCGTCGCCAGCCGGTAGTCATCGCGGATCCCCTGCGCGAACACATTGAAAAACGGAAACAGCGTCCCAACCACCCGCGTATGCCGGCCCGTCCGCTTGAAGTTCGGCACCCCCACATGATTACGCACCATTGCCGCGGCCTCTCGCGGCGCCACCCCGCGCCGCCTCGTCAAGTGCGCGAAGGCGCTCATCTTCGGCAGCATCTCCATCGTCAGCCCGGCGTATTCGATCGCGCGCAGCAGCCGCATCGCCGGCTCGAGGAAACGCGCCCGCCGGAAGTGCCCGCGGTCCTTATCCGGCAGCAACCGGAAGCGACGCATCAACTCCCCGATCGAGCCGCCCACACCGGGTCCCGTCGTAAACGTATCCAGCGGCGTCCCGATCGCCCCCACCTGCATCATCTCGCGCACCAGCTCATCCGGTTTTCCCGTCAGGAAATTCCGCGCGGACCGGCCAGCGGCGCTCATCGGCACGGGGATTTGCGGCGCCCCCACGCCCCGCAGCGGCACATTCATTGCTTCCACGCTCAGGCTCGCCAGATTGCGCAGATACTCCCCCGTTTGCCGCAGCCCTGACAGCCCCGGCAGATTCCGAAATGCCCGCCGCGCATCCCGGATTGGCCCCATCGCCAGCTGAAACACCGGATTGTACGTGATAAACATCGGGTAAAACACCCGCCGAAACGCGAAGTTCAGCACCTCGATCGCCGCATTCGCCCGCGCCGGCGTTATCCCTTCAAACGCCTGCTCGATATCCCGCGGCACCCAGTAGCCCGTCAGGTGCCCGTCGTCCAGCAGCGTCACCATCCCGCCCTGCGGGTCCGGATTCGGCCGCGGGCGCCGGCCCTTCCCGTCCCAGACCACATCCGCTGGCTTGATCTCCGCGGGGAAAAACTCCTGCAGAAAACGCACCGCGCCCCGCTTCACCTTCTGCAGCTGGTTCAGCCGGTTCAGCGCCGCCACCTTCAGCAGCGTCGCCAGCAGCGGATTCGCCACCTCGCTCAGCGTCCCCTTCTGCTGCCTCACCCCGGCCGGAATCCAATCCTGCAGATAATCCACCACCGCAAACGTCGCGTAATTCCCCCGGTTCGGCGCGATCACCTCCTCAAACGTCTGCTTATTATAGCTCCCCAGCCGCACCGCTTCCTCCACCACCTTCCACGCCACATCGTGGAAAGCCTCCACCGCCCCCTCCAGTGCCTGCCACTTCCGCGGACCGTGCACACTGCGCAGATACAGCAGCTGCGTCCGCGCCGTCTGCGGGTCGAATCCCAGCGGGTTTGCCAGATCCGCCCGCCCCTTGTGCGTCGGCGCCTCGCCGCCCGCCAGCTCTCGCGCCGTCACCATCGTCTGCTCCCGCGCCACCCGGTTCAGCAGCAGCACCTCCCCCACATCCTCCATCGCCAGCCCGGCTGCCTGCGCCGGCTTCACCACCCGCTCATACGCATCCTGCATCAGCACATAGTTGCGCGCATCGTACGCCAGCGGGTGCTCGTCGAACAGCCATTCCACCGCCTGCCCGCGTGCATCCCCGCCCTTCGCCACCTTGTGCGCCCGGTCCGTGATCGGCGCGAAGTGATCGATAAAATCCTGCCGCACCCGCTGCGCCCAGCCGCGGAACGATTCCCCGGCCGCCTTCCGCTCCGCCACCTTCCGCAGAAACACCTCCTCCCCCCGCTGGAAACCTGACAGCAGATCCGCCCGGCGCCGGGCCCGCACCGCATCCGGCCCCGCCTCCAGCAGCGCCTGCACATCCATCAGCGCCCGCTTCACCTCCGGCTTCCGGTCGATATAATTCCAGAACATCGCCCACGCCTTCGGCGCGCGCCCCTTCGCCATCGCCGGGTCATTGAACAGCACGCTGATGAAGTCCGCGATCAGCTCCTTCCCGCTCTGCCGGTAATTCACATACGAAGTCGGCACCGCCCCCTTCGCCACATCATCCAGAAACGGCTTCCACTCATCGCTCAGCGCGATCAACTCCTCGCGCACCACCTCCTCCTTCGCCAGCTTCCGCCCCTCGATCTCCGCATCCACCATCTCCCGGTAGCGTGCCGACACCGCTTCCGGGTCAGCTTCCATCCCCGCAAACTCCTGCCGCGCCTTCTTCCGTATCTCCGCCCGGTCCTTCGGCGTCAGTGCCCGGCTGGGGTCCGTCGGCGCCAGATCCAGCGTCTTCGCCAGATAATCCCGCAGCGTCGCCAGCCGCCCCAGCAGATTCCCGCGGTTCAGCGTCCGGTCCGGCAGATAATCCACCAGGTGCCCCAGCTCATGCGCCAGCACCCGCTGCGCGATATCCGGATTCAGGAAAATCGACGGGTGCAGCTTGATCGTCCCCGCCCCGGTACTCTGCATTTGGCCCAGCGCGCCGCTCATCTTCCGCACCCGCGGCACCGTCCCGGACAGTTCCCGGGCGATCCTCACAAGCTCCGGCATCTGCAGCGGACGCACCTTCTCCAACCCGGCAAACGGCACCTTCACCTCATCCCCCCACACCGCATGCGGCGCCACCGGCTCCTGCACATCATAGTGCCAGGTTGGCCGGGTCGCCCCGCTGGCCGCTTGGCCGGCATCAGCCGCCGGTGGCGCGTCCGCGCTTATAGTTCCGGCGCCACTCGCGCCAGTGCCTCGAGGCGGTGGCATATCAAACGAATTCTCCACTCCTCCCGCCCCAGCAGGCGCTTCCTCGGGCGGCACAAGATCGCCGGGGAATCGATCGCCCGCGCGCGCCAGTGCCGCGCCGGAATCCGCATCCACGTCGAGCACCCGCACCGACGGCGCCTCCGGTAGTGGGGACTGGGGGACGGGGCTTGCATTGGCTTGAGGCACGGCCCGCACCGCCGCCTCCCCGCCCGGCACGCCGCCCTCGATCGTGATCGCTAGTGCCTTTGGCATCTCGGCCGGTTTCGGCGGCAGTGGCGGCGCATCAACACCCCGCTTCGCCAGAAACTGCGCCTCCGCCCTCGTCTCCGGCGCCGCCTCGATCTCCGCCGGCCGTTCCGGTGTCACATTCCGCGGCTCCGCAGCAGCCGCGCCCTTTCCGCGCACAAACTCCCGCAGATCATCCAGCTTCGTCCCTGTCCAGCCCAGATTCTCACGGGCCCATGCCTTCATCTGCCCGATCGTCGCGCGCCGCAACGCCACCCCGGCCACTGCCGACAGCCCGCCCGCCTCCACGGCCGTCAGCACCGCATCGCGCGTCGCGTTATCCTCCTGCGTCATCTCCTTCGCCGCTGCCGCCAGAAAACCGGGCGCGCTCTTGCTGTATCCCGCGCCCAACGCCGCATCGCCCAGTGCCATCCGCGTGATCGCTCCTCGCGTCGCATTCAGTCCCGCGCGCGATCCCGCGCCCAGCGCCGCCCGGGCCACCCCGGCCCCGCCCGCCACCAGGCCGGCCACTGCGCCGGCCGCCTCCAACCCGCGTTCGCTTCCCAGTGCCCAAGTGCGCGCCTCATCCTCCACCGCCTGCCCTTTGTCCCCTTCCGCCATCATCCGGGACACCGGGTTCACCCCGGCCAGCGCCCGGTTCGCCAGCTCGCGCGCCTCCGTCAGTGGTCGCGCCAGCCCGCGGGCCACCTCCTTCGCCGACTCCGCGGCCGGCGATCCCATCCCCAGCTTCTCCTTCGCTGCCGCCCGCGCCTCATACCTGCGCTCCGGCGCCAGCACATCCACCAGCGGGCCCAGCCGCGCGAAATCCGCCGCCTCCCAGCTCTTGAAATCCCCCTTCGCCAGCTTCTCCTCCGTCTCCGGATCCAGCACGGGCACCGTCTCCTCCACCTTCCGTTCCACCTTCCGCGCTCGCCCGCCACCCGTCAGCGCCTGCCCCGTCGTCATCACCGCCGGCTGTTCCAGCGTCTCCGTCCGACTCGTCTTCGTCGCAAACGCCTCCGGGTATTGCTCCCCGGCCCTCCGGGCAAACTCCTGGTAGAGTTCCGCCTGCTTCTCCTCTGTTGCAGCCGCAAAAACCTCGCGCCGCCCGTCATCCGCCTTCACATACTCGATGAAAAGCTTCTCGCGCGCCCGCGCCCGCTTCGTGCGGTCCAGCTCCTGCCACCGCGGATCCGTCAGCACCGGCTCCAGAAACCCCGCCATCTCTTACATCCCCCGGAAAAACTCATCCGCGTTCAGCCCGCCGCCCGCCGCGGGGGCCACATTGACCCCGGCCGCCTGACCACCGGCCCCGCCGCGCGCCGGCACCCGCTCCATCGCCTGCAGTTGCGCCTGCAGTTGCGCCATCTGCATCCGCTTCTCCTGAATCACCTTCGCCCGCTTTTGTAGATTCATGAAACCCGTCCGCGCGTCGCCGCCCGCCACCTCCTGCTCCTGCGCCGCTATCTCGCTCGCCAGCCGGGCGATCTGCCCTTGCAAGCTCTGCTTCTGTACCTCCGCCACCGGATTCGACGTCGGCGCAAACTCCACCGGCTCCCCCGTATCCGAGTAGAAATACTTGTTCCCCGGGCCCACCACCATCTCGCGCCCGCCCACCGTCACCGGCTGCGTCACCGGCTTCTCCTTCTCCGCCGGCTTCAGCGGCATCAACTGGCTCTCATTCTGATAATAAAACTTCTGCCCGTCGATCTCCACCGTCTGCCCTACCCGGCTCGGCGTCGTCGCGGCCCGTTCCTGCGCGCGCGCCTCCATCTGCATCAGCCCCCGGCGCAGCCTCTCATTCTCGATCTGTAGTTGCTGCTTCTGGGCATCCAGCGCCCGCATGGGTGCCTCCGCCTGCTCCTTCTGCACGCGCACCGCCTCTTGGTAGAGCATCGGCAGCGCCTCCTTCGGCACATCCTTGGCGATGATCTTCCCGCCGGATACCTGCTCGATCATCGGCCCCACCACCTCCAGCATCTTCTTCTCCTCCTCCTTCTTGCGCCTCTCCTCCGCGCGCTGCGCGAGGCCTTGCGCGAGCTGTTGTATCCCACCAGCGACGCTCTGCCCGGCCGTCGATTGCCCGGCCGAAAACGTCTGCCAGTTCACTGGTGAGTTTTGAAATCCGAGTGCCATATCATTCCTCCTTCAGCCTTTTTCCTTCCTCCCGCTCACCGTGCTCCACGGCCCCGCCGTGGAGCAAACGGTGCTGCGTCATGATCGCGTCGAACAAATGCCGGAACAGGCCGGCCGTCTCGTCGTCGATCTTCGTGGCGATGGTCTCGCCGCACTCCATGTAATAGTTCTGCAGGCGCCGGTCCGCGTGTGTCATGAGCCACTGGCGCCACTGCATCCACTTCGGGTTTGCCTCGCCATACGCCCGCCGCGCCACCCAGCATGCTCCACCGGCTCTGCGGGCCTCGCGGGCCGCGTAGTACTGCCCCAGCGCCCCCAGCCCGGATCCGAGGATGTCGCCATACATGTTGCCTTGTGCGATCCCGGCCTGCGTTTGATTCGCCGCGTTGCCCGCAAAAATGCCCAGGATGTCGCTGGAAAACGGATTGAAGAGCTGCGGCCCGCTCTGCCCAAAACCCGCCGCTCCGCCCGCCAGTTGCTGCGAGGCACCCGGCGCCGCGCTTTGCTGCCCGAGGATCGCCAGCAGCGGATCCGTGCGCGTGCCGGCCAGCAGGTTGGCCGTATTGCCCGCATACGCCCGATTGGCCTCCCGGTTCTGCAGGTAGGCGTTCACGTTGAACATGCCCGTCTGGTTCTGCAGGCCGGCGTTGTACCGGCTCTGGTCCGCACCCTGCGCGAAGTTCGCCATGTTCGCCGTCTGGTCATACCCAGCCTGCTGCCCGAGCCGCTGAAGGTCACTCGCCTGGTTGGCAAACCCCGCGTTCTGCAAGGCGCCTTGATTCGCCAGGTTTGCCTGCTGCATCAGCCCGGCATTGTTCGCGCCCTGCGCATTCTGCGCCACGGCGTTGGCGAGGCTCACATTGGTGCCGAGCTGGGCATTGAGCCCCTGCAACTGGTTGGCCGCGCCCGCGTTGGCGAGGCTCACGTTGGTGCCCATTTGCGCACCGGTCAGCGAGCGGGCGAGGTCGGATTGCTGGTTGGCCATCCCTGCCTGCTGCCCGAGGTTGGCGTTGAACTGACCGAGATTCTGGTTCGCGCCCTCCACCCCGAGCCCGAAGTTCCGGCCCGCGTTGAGCAGCCCCTGGTTCTGCGCGTCCACCCCACCCGCAAATGCCCTCCGCTGGTTCTGCAGTTGCGTGCCCAAATCCATGGCCCGGATCGCTTCATCGATCGCTCCGGCCTGGCTCTGCCCAAGCCCCCGGGAGCCGAATGCCGAGCGGCTCGCCTCCGCGAGGTTGCGGGATTGCGCGGCGTTGAGCTGACCGCCCAGGGCGAGGTCGCCCATCGCCTGGCTCTGCAGCTCCTGCCCGATCGGCGAGAGACTCATGGCCTGCTGCGCCTGGCTGTTGAGCCCGCCCAGCAGTTGGGAGCCCTGCATGCCCGTCCCGGCCACATCGCGCACGGGCCCGATCGCAGAGGCCTGCGCCTGCGTGGCCGGCCCCGTGCCCTGCGCGCGCGCCTGCGCGGCCGGGCCCTGCTGCGCGGCCTGGATCACGGCCGGCCGCACATCGCGCGCCTGCCCCACCTGCGCCGCCTGTGCCTGGCCGCTGTAGTTGTCGAGGATCGCGTTGTGGAAGGGCGCCCCGGAGCCCAGCGACGCCTGTGCATCCGCTCCGAGCGCATCGAGCATGCCGGTGAGCTGCGGATTCGCCGCCCGCGTCGCCTCGTTCAACTGCGGCCCCAGCCGCGTCACATCATCCAGCCCGGCCTGTCGTTGCGACGTATTCAACCGGTTCTGCAGATCCTGATACTGCGGCCCGGCCGCCCCCAGGATATCCAGCATGCTCATCGGCGTCCCGCCCGCCTGGTAACTCATGATCTCCTGCGTCTGCGGGTCATTCGGATTCTCCGCCAGGTGATCCGCCAGCCACTGCTCCCGGCTCCGCGGTGTCGCCTCGTAGCCCGGCGCCCCCGGCGTGCTCACCCCCTGCACATACTCCTCGTACGATTGCTGCAGATTCGGAAACCGCTCCCATACCGCCTGCTGCTGCGGGTTCTGGCCCAGCAGGGACTGCCCCAGCAGGTTCATGTTGAGCTGCTGATACAGCGGGCGCAGTTGCGCCTCGCTCATGAACTGCTGCGGCGCCAGCCTCAACTGTGCCGCCAGGCTGTCGGCCCCCACCTGCGCGGGATCCACATTCTGCGGACGCGGCGCCAGCGCCTGCCCGGCCACCCCGGCCACCGCCGTCCCCGCCCCGATCGCTATTGCTGCCCAACTCATCGCTTCAATTCCTCCAAAGCCAGCGCGATCTCCGCCGCTGTCAGCGCCGGGTCCCGCGGTTCAATAATAGCCGCCTCGATCGCCTCGAGGTACGTCAATTCTGTCGCGTGGTACGTCGTCCACGTGCACTCCTCCAGAATGTAGAGCAGCCGCCGCGTCCCCGGCCGCGTTATCCCCTTATGCGGCGCCACGATCAGCTCCCACCCCTTCCCGTCGATCCACACCATCGCGCGCCCCTTCGTCACCACGTACGGGTGCTCCGTCCGGTGGACCTTCGACACCACCCGCGCCCCCGCCGGCATCGTCAGCTCCCGCACATACAAACCGGGAGTGAACAAATGCACAGGCTCCAGATCGATCTCCAGCCCGCTCTGCCGCATCAGCGCCTCCACCACATCCAGCGCCGCGTGCGCCCGGGGCGAAGTCACCCCTGCGCCCTCCCAGCCATGTGGCACATTCTCGCACACTGTCGCACATCCTTCTTCCTTCATCATTCCTCCTTCCCGCCTACGCCGCCGGCAGCAGCCGGCTCATCAGCACATACACCGTGCACGTCCCCGCCGTCGCCACATTCAGCGCGTGCGAACCCGTCGCGAACGCCCGTATTTCCACCGGCGCATCGAAACTCTCCATCCCCACCGCCGCGTTCACCGCGAACACCGCCGCTCCGGCCGCCTGAAACACATTGAACGCCCCCGCGTACTTCGTCGCCGTCCCGGTTACCCCCACGCTGATCGTATACGTCGAAAGCGCACCACCCCCGAACGCCGCCGAGTGCTTCATCACCGCCGCGTGGATCATCGCCCCGGCCGGCAGCTCGAACAGCACCACATTATTCGTCGTCCCGGCCGCCGCCAGGTCCGCGAAATCCACCTCGTACGACTCCCATTGCGGCGGCTGCGGCCCGGCCACGCTCACCGTGAACTCGCTGATCTCCTCCAGATCCGCCGGCGTGATCAGCCGCTGCCCCGTAATCGGGTCCGGTGGAAACGTCTTCTTATTGCCGATCGTGAAATTCATTCTTCCTCCTTCTCACCTTCGCCGCCGCCCAAACGGCAGCCGGCTCGCCCTCGCACCCACCCGTTTCAGCGCCACAGCCCCGCGCGCCGTCGCCACCCGCACCAGAATACTCTTCGCGGCCTTCCGCAGCCGCACCTGGTGCGAAAACTCCTGCCACACCCCGAACGTCAGCGCCCGCCCGTCGCTCACCGTTATCCCCCGCGTCGATACTGGCGCACCGTCCGCCCCAAACTCATTCCCTTCCGCATCGCCGAGCGCATGCCCGTCGTGCGTCGCCAGCCCCAGAAACCCGTGTTCCGGCCGCGGAAACAGCACCGCATAATTCTCCCGGCCGGCCTCCATCTGGTTGTCCGCGATATTTCCGAGATCGTAGCGCCCGGCGCCCCACCGCTCCAGCCGCGTCGCCGACGTCGCCTTCAAGTGCGGCCCCTCCACCTCATTCACCCCGTCCGCCGCCACCAGCACCGTCCAGGCCCCGTGGTGGTGCTCCCCGTCCACCTCCACCACCGCCCCGGCGTGCCGCACATCCCCGATCTCGTATCCCTGCTCCCACACCATCCCCGGATGCGTCCCGTTGTCATCCCAGCAATCCGGCACCAGCATCCGCCACGCATCCCCCTCCGGGGAAAACCCCACCAGCCGCGCCGTCTCCCCGCTCTGGTACACACACAGGCAGCTCATTCGCGCGGGCAGTCCCTCCCATACCCCCACCCAGGAGCCCGTCGTAAGGTCATACACCAGCACCTGATTATTCTCCGCCATAGCCTCAAGCCTCCGCCGGCAAAATCGCCGTCACCCGCAGCGTCCCCACCCCGCCGCTATGCGCATTCGTCTTCGGGTTGAACAATTCAAACGTCAGAAACCCGTCCACATTCACCCCCTTCAACTGCACGATCAGCCCGGCAAACGCCACGGAGCTATCCATCGGATACGCCGTCACAATCGCGTTCCCCGTCAGCCCCTCCACGGGCAGGCTCACACTCACCTGAGTGTGCGCGTTCATGTTTGGCACCGAATACAGCACATCCTCCTCCAGCAGCCGCAGACGGTCCCGGTTCACCACCCCGCTTTTGATCGTCATCGCCTCCAGCGCCGCGTGGAATTGCGCCGCCGAAATCAACTGCCCGTTCGAAAACGTAAAATTGCGTGTCAAATCGCCCATCGTCGCACCTCGCTCATGTACTGAACACAATAGGAAACGTCGTCGGAAACACCAGCCCCCGACCCATCCCCGGGTTCCACACCCCCCCAAGATCACTGCTCACAATCGTCGTCCCATCATACAACTGCCCCAGCGCATCCACCTGCGGCAGCGTCGCCTTGCTCGGGATATCCAGCAAATAATACCCGTCGAAAACCACCCCCACCGCCTGCGCCGCCGCCGCCGCGTCCAGCGCGTCGATCTGCCGCGCCACCGGCGCCGAGAACTCCGCCCCCGCCTGCACCAGCTGGTTGTCATTCCCAAGCATCAGCCGCTCCACCCCGCGCGCCGACAGGTAAAACAGATTCGCACCGGCCTGCGCGATCGATCGGGGCGCGATGCATCCCAGCGCCCCGTACACCCGCTGCGCCACCACATTCGCCGGAGCATGGATCCCCGTGAACTGCACCACCGCGTCTGTCTTGAACACCAGCAGGCTGTCCTGCGCATACGGCCACAGCCGCACAATAGCCCCGCTCCCTCCTTCCGCATCCAGCACATTCGTCGTCTGGTAATCGTACTCCAGCGCATCGCTCGCGATCACCTGGTCGATCCCAAACTTCAGCCACACCCGGTTCCCCGCCCAGCAGCCCGTCGTTGCCGGCGGCAGCGTCACCCGCCCCGAGCCCGCCGGCGGCGCCGGCAGCTTCCGCGCCCCCGTCCGCCCGTAGCGCAGCCCGTAGGGCTCGAACAGCACGGGCGTCTCCGCCAGCCCCCGCAAAATCAGCGCCTCGCTCACCGCGGGAATAATCTCGCACAACTGCCCGCCCGCCGTGATCCCCGCCTCCAGCAGCTCCGGCTCATTGTTCTCCCGGCACCCCCACAGATCATCCCCCGCGATCACCAGCAGCAGCCCCGGCAGCGCCGTCACCAGATCCCGCCGCAGCGGCCGGAACCACACCGCCGCCTGCACGGGCCCCAGCGCCACCCGCGCATCCCCCACCAGCCGCTGCAGCCAGCCCGCAGGCCGCGTCCCCCGCCGGCATTCCGGATACCCCCGGCGCGTCTCCCCGTTCACCAGCCGCCGGTACATCCCCCCTCCCTGCCCGCTCGAGGGACGGTACTGCGTCACCCCGCCCGCCAGCTCGCTCGCCGTCACCTGCGACTCCGGCCGGTCCGTCGAATTCTGCAGCGCGTAGCGGCTCATGGCAGTTACAGTCCCGAAACCGGCCCGGAGGCGTGTGGAGGTTCCTCGTGAGGGGGTTGACCCACAGCACGTTTGATTTTGGCCATAGCCGCCTTGAGCGTTTCGCGGAAAGCGTCGTCGCGCTGAAGAGCAGTTGATGGGGACCGGCTTTCTGTGATCACCGGAGGATCGAGTATTATCGGCTCTTTGCCGTCTCTCGATCGTACGTAATTGGCCATTTGGCGCGCGGACCTCATTGCCTCGGTGGCGATATCCTGATATACTTTTATCCGGCTTTCGAGATCCGCGATCGTTTTCCTATTTGAAGCCATCAACATAGCAAAGAGCCCTGCGATGGCTCCCGCTAGGGCCACGACTACCGAGATGATTACCGATGTCGGCAGGCGAAGCCCTTCCGAGCTGTCATCGATCAATGAAAGCAGGTCGTTCATTGGGCAGTTACGGGGTGATGAGTAATTGTGCCGCGCCTCCGCGGCCTGTTGCGGTGGCAGACGTCGGGGCGGCCGCCTCCAAGGTGATGGCGATGGACGCCAGGAGCGTGTTGGCCTCACGGCCACGGATAATCAGGATGTGATTCCCAGCTCCGAGTGACCAGATCATCGGATCGTACTGCGGAGCATCGAAAGTTCCCGAGCCTCGAATGGACACATCACGGGCCTCGAATCCGGTCGTTGGAAAGTCGATGATGTCCCACGCGTCCGTGACGAATGACGGTTCGGAGTTTACCTGCACAAAGAACGAATTACTCCCAGTGGACGGAGCGTCCACGCTCGTTGATATCTTGTAGTTGCCCGAGGTGGTGATCGAGAAAGCGTAAGCAGATATTCCACTTCCGGCCCCGGAAGGCGTGGCCACGGACTGGGAGATGTAGGTGCCTCCATCAACCATCGGAGCCACAAGAGTTCCAGTGTCGGAATTAAACGAAAGCGAACCCTGAAGTTCAGCACCGATTCCACTGACATCCGCGACGGCGTTGTCTCCGCCGGCCGGGGCAAAGGTCACGGTGCCCGTGTGCTTGGCAGCCGTGGTTGGCGTGTAGCGCACAGTCGCGGTCGTTGAGGCTCCAACTCCGAGATCCGTGAATGTTCCCCCGGCAACAACGCTGAACGGCGCACTGGTGCTCACCGTGCCGGAGACCAGCGAGACTCCGTTGTTGGTGATTGTGAACACGCGGTCAGCGGTAGTCGTTGAAACGATCGCGTAACCGAAGTCATCGGCTGCTGGCGTCACGCCGATGTCGGCGCTACTTCCGGCCTGCGTTTGCGATAACGGACCCACGTCGGCCGCTGTCAGGGTGATCGCAGTTGGGACAGTCTCTGATGCGGCGCCATCCCAGTCGTTGGTGGTGTCCGTCTGTTTGGGTCCGAGATCTGGGGCCTGACTGCATGCTTGGATCAACGTGTTGATCGCATGGAGCGGTCGCGCGTTGTTGGAGAAGTCGTAGCCGACTCTAACCGCCGGACCGGTGAATCCGATGACTTTGGTGTTGTCGGCCTGGAGATATCCAGAGGTTGCTCCAGAGTCCCACGTGTGCGTTCCTGGCTCTACGCTCACCGCTTTATCCATGACCTCTCCAATCGATTTGTTGAAATACCCGCCGCGGTTATGGGTCCCTGTAGAAGGCGAGTTTACTTTTCGATTGCCACGGAAAACGTTTAACCCGCCATGACGGTTGTTCCACCCCTGGACATTGTCCAATTGGTTGAACTCAATAAGACCATATGAGCTTTTAATTCCGAATCCTTCACCGTCACCTAAACAGTTCTTGACGAAATTGTGGTGGACCCAATGAAGTGATTCATATCTGGAGCGTCCTCCCGACTCTGTTTCCCCAAGTCCGATAACCTCAGAGTCATTGGAGCACGACTCTGTCGTGGAACCTATCTGGTCGTGGAAATAGTTCCATGACACCCTCGCTCTGCGCGCCCCGTCGGTACCATCGAGAAGCGGACATTTTATGGACAATCCCTTCTGGCCACCGCAAGTTCCAGTCGCTCCCCAATCAAACACCTCGTTTCTGGAAAACACAACATCGTCACCGTCCTCTATTCGAACCGCTGTGCCACCTGTAGCACCGCTAAAGTAACACCGAATGATCTGAGAACGATCGCCTGGTGATTTGACCCAGAACCTAACTCCGCTGAATGCAAGCCCGTATAGAATTGCATCCGGGCCGACTACCGACCAAGACGCCGTAATTGTTGGCGGTGCGGCAGGATCACCAACAACGACACGTCCCAACCCTATCGTTCTGCTGGTCGAATAAGTTGCTCCAGTTAGGAGAATGTGCTGACCGTTTGCTGCATTCGTAAGAGCACTTGTCAACGCAGTGTCGTTAGCGGCCTCGATCGGTGTGCCAACAGACGCCGGAAGATCTCCGTCTGCAGAATAAGACGCACAACATGTCACAAGACAGAAGAATCCTGCACAGAAGGCTCTCATGGCGGAGTCGTGGTCCCCAAGGCACCGGTCAGGGTAAAGGCACCACCAGTGCCTGAGTTGGTCGCGAAACCATCCCCAGAACCCTTTAAGTAAAACACGGCACCAGTCCCAATGGAGCCGAGTTCGACTGGCTTTCCTGCCGCACTACGAAACAGTGTCACATCAGAATGTGACGAATCGTCGAAGAACATATCTGCGATGGCCCCGTCGTAGAGATCGGCCGATGTTGAAGCGTCGTTTCCGAACACCGTGTATCGGAAGTCAGTCCCGATCAGATCTATGGTGTCGTTGGTGAACGTGGACGGCGTTCCTGACACGACAGATCCATTCAATGTTATCACCAGAGACGAAGCCATGTCACATACTATATGCACGTGGTTCCAGGAATCGGCTGTCAGAAGCGTAGTCGGAACGCCGGATAGTATCGTGGTGCCAGCGCCATTACGAGCATCAACGAATAGACTGAGGTTGTTGATGCTCACCCGCAAGCGTTGGGTAGCAGATGACGAACCAATGGTGAAGATCCTTCGGCTCGAAGCAAGGTCAGTTGGCTTAAGCCAAGCCGACCATGTCCACACCTTTCCATCTGCAAGTCCGGTTGGCCCACTAGAGGTCAACCGCATCAAATCGTTTGTGCCATCGGCAACCGCTGTGTTGGCGATATACGACGACCGCCACGAAGCATCAGTGAACGTGAACGGCTGCCCAAACGCCAGTATTGGGAGCAACCCGAAGAGTGAAATGAGCTTCCTCATTCTTGCACTCCCCAACGAGCACGAACACCGGTGTCGGCCGTGGTCGTGGACAACAGCGACAGCGTGCCGATCTTGCTCGCTGCGATGTTGGCCGGTTTAGTCCCCATGAATACCCAGTTGGCCGGAAACGTCAGTGTGCGCTGAGTGCCGTCGCACGTGACAAAATACACCTGAGCCTTGCCAGCCGCGTAGTTGCTGCCCGTAAAAGTGGTGTTGGCGGCAATGCTCAGCGTCCGGTAGAGCGCGACCGCGGCGAAGTCCACGGCCTCTGTTCCAGCCGAAACGGTGAAGTTGGTGGTTCCGGTGGTGACCGTCGCGAACGTCACCGCATCCGTCGTTCGCGTGTTCTGGTCGGAGTTGTAATAGATGGTGTAATCCCACTCCGCCCCGTCCCACTCTGCGGTCGCAATGGTCCCGACAGGCACGGTGATCTGTGTCACGCTTGCTTCGGCAAGGATGAAGCTGTCGGTAGCATCCTGATTGCGGAAAACGAACAAGTCTCCGTAGCCGATACCTGATGCAGGAAGGTTGATCTTCCACCCGGCAGCGTCGGCTGTCACATCCCACAGCCGCTTGCCGAGCGCGTCGGTCAGCGTGTTCGTGGCCGTGACGTCGGCTGTCAGTGCGGCTTGGCTGAAGTTAACAGATGACTTCCCGTGGACCACGCGCACGTCACTCTGTGCTAGGGCGTTCGTGCCAGACTGGCCGGTGTTGATCGTGCCAAGAGTAAGCGCGCTGGCCGTGTCGAGTTTGTCGCCAAGCGCCGTCGTCACGACGGACGGGACCGCATCGATGCGTTCTGAGTCAATTGGAGCGGCAGCGCCGAAGGCCGAGGCGGCTATGAGCTGCAGAAGGTAAGTGATGAGTCGCTTCATGGTAAAACTGCTCCTATGGTTAGGCTGCCGGTTGTGATGGTTGGGCCGGGTGGACCTCCAGCGTCGAATTCGTAGGCTCCTAGATCCCAATTGGAATCCGCACCTCGTATCTCCCCGTCGAAATCTACATTATACGGTGACGATAATGAAAACCCTGCGCTTGTTGCACCGGCCAGATGAAAATTTGATGCCGCCGTATTAACAAACGGATCTGCCCCAACCTCTATGTTGTTGCTTGTCGTGTTCGCCGTAGCGGTTGGGCTTCCCTCACACGCGTACCATAGGTTATTCCTGACTACGTTTCCACTCCCGCCATTAACGATAATATGTGGCGGCGTGAACCCTCCAGTGATATTCCATATCGTGTTGTTATACACGACTGTGTTGTTGGTCGGAGACCCAACAAACCCAACTCCGTCACCGCCAACCACAATAACGCCGCCAGAGTGTTCTATGCTTTTCGTGTTTACAAAGATATTGCCGTAGATTTCCCAGTTGTCGAAGTCGTTTGCAGATCCATCCCATATCCCAATCTCAGCAGTAGTTCCAGATGTTGGATCTTCAGGGTCTTTTTGGGATGCGTTAGAGAAGACATTAAACCGAATAATTCCATTCTTGGCCCTACCTTGTCCGCGAATAGCTTCCTTTGCCCACCCGGCTGCAAAAGCGTTATACTCGATCACAATACCATCGACGTTTGCAGCTTGTATAAACGACGAGTTGTGCAAGAAGCATCTGCTTACTGTTATATCGACATAAGTATGATCCAGCCCTAGTATATACACAGCCGCACCCAAACTGACGTCATCTTCGTTGTATGCAGGACCTAAATTGCAGTACCTAAGAGTAATGTGATCGCCGCCAGGCGGAAAATTGTTATCTTGCAAATAGAGGCCATTCTCAAGCCACAGACCGTACGCTACCTCGTCTCTCCAATTACTTGCATTACGAGTTTGGCCATCAAATACGTAGTAGTCTCGCGAACACGTCACAAGATCACCAACGATAGCCGCTTGTCCGTCTCCATATGTGTCATCCCAGCCCGCACTAGTCCCGTGGTCTGCGACGGTAGCCTTCTTTATTGTAATTACCGATGTCCCGTTTTCGAGTGCGTTAAACTCAAGCACGGCCGTAATCGTATATGTGCCATCGGCTACGTAAAGCGTATCTCCCCGTGATAATGCGTTCTCGGCAGCTACAATTGACGTGTAAGCATTTGTCCAATCGGCTCCGTTGTTAGCCCCACTTGCCCCTTGTCGTAAATAGACATTAGCAGCCTGAGCGCTAGGCGTCGCAAGTACCACTAACAATATTATCACGCTTCTAGTCCACATACATGCGCACACCATAAAGATTGTTGGTGCTTGTGGATGCACTTAGCGTGGACTCTGGGAAAGCCGAATATGTCACAGCGTCTTCTAGACCGGATTGATCCGAATCCCTGTAGATATTACCCAAAGAGGTCGAACATGAGTACATTACTTTATACGTCCCGGATGATACACTTTGGTTTATGGTAACATCATACCATTGGGCAGTAGTTGTTGAATTGAAAGTGCCCGACGCCAACAAGTTGTTATCCGAGTCATACAAGGCGATCTTCCACGCTATTGTGCCAGTATCCGCGCGCACTTTCGCTGAAATACTGGTGCATGTTCCTCCGCTAGCGACAGAGATGCTGCCTCCATAGGCATTTAGGTGTGGCTCCCATCCTTCACCAAGCGTTGTGTATGACGTATCCCCCTTCCCTGAGCCTGCATAGTACCACACGTCTGGCCCTCCTCCACCAGCCGCCGGAATCCGAGGTCCGTTTATGACAATGGTAGCACCAATTGACATGAACCCAACCAGCAAAATGATCAACCCGCATATCATTGTGTGATCCCGTATTCAATTACGAGCCCAAGTTCGGTCGAGTTGACCGTCGAGGCATCCTGTGTGGCGTTGCCGTCACGAGAAAAACGAATCCGCCAGGTTTGTCCTGCGGTCAGCGCCCCATCCCACGACGTGAGTGTTGTCCAAGCAGAGGTCTCAACGTCGCCGGAAGCTCCGGAACCATCACCGGCAAAGTCAATGTTGATAGCGTTAGCGAGAGTGGATGCCGTAGGCACGGCTGAATCGGCGACCGATACGCTGGACAGAACGTAGCGTTGAGTGGCGGTGTCCGCGCCGCCGAGAAACACCTTGATCCGGCCTCGAAGCGCAACCGCCGTGTCAATATCTTCCGGAACCTGGAAATAGTATTCAACGTAGTTGCCAGCTTCATCCGCTGAGTTGGAAAACGTCGCGTGTCCGTAGCTGATCGCTGTCGCAGTGGTGTTGATGGTTGCGCCCGTGCCGTCTGCGAGGTGGGGATGATTGAGATAGACGTATCCCTTGGCCTTGAGCACATTTCCTGTCGCCGCTGCATCGAACGTTTTGTTGGTCAGCGTCACGGTGTCCGATGCATAGGCTGTCAATTCGGTCTGCGTGTAAGCGGTCGTCGCAATGCTGGTGTCATTGTCGTTGGCGGCCGGTGTCGTAGCCACGCTTGTGCCCAGATCCCATCCAGTGACCGTTAGCGAGTCGTCGATGGTAGGACTTGCCCACGATCCGCCAAGCTCACCGCCTGGAGCCGTTCCCACAACAATCTCATTGGACAGTGTTCCGTTCGCCGTGCCGACAAGATAGTCCGCATCCGTCGGAGCACCGCCACCTGCGCCGTCGTCGGAGTCCCAAGTAAGGACGCCAGCGCCGTCCGTGTGCAGCACTTGTCCAGCAGCTCCGTCATCTGGAGGCAACGTGTACACCGTGTTTGCAGCCAATGCCGGGACGGTGAACGAGGCGAAGTTCGTGCCGTCGTCCGAATCCTCGTAGATCCTCAGAAGACCGGCAGTTGTCGAGCCGTTCTTGATGTCCACGCCATCGTCAAAAATGTGCAAGCCGCTCCAGGTCGGCGTGATTGCCTGCGAGATCGCAGGAGACCCATCGCTTCTCAGGAACGTTGTTGCAGATCCGTTTACTACGGAGAGCCCCGCCGTCCCGGTTGGATTTGCGCCAATGGGTAGCTCGGAATCACGAGCAATGGTTGATCCAATGGCGAGGGTAACGGCCCGGCCCTCGGTACCCGCACCGGACACGGAGATTTCAGAGTCACCGGTGATGGTCTCGACATAGTCCCCCGTCGTGTCCGTCGTCAGCGCCACTGAGTCTGCCGCAACCGTCATCGCCGTGCTGCCATCAGTATCCAATGTCGCCGTCACGTCACCGGTAAACGTGTGTCCGCTGGAAATGAGCGTCCCGGTCGTCGGGTAGGTGACTGCCGTGTCGGCACTTAAGGTCATGCCGAAATTAAACGCCCCTGTGTAGGTGAACGTTTTGTCGGCTATCAGATCGCTTGCTACAATAAACCCAAGCCCGTTGGATTGATCGACTGCGTCGCGGATGGTGAAAGCGTCCGTTCCGATGGACGCAATGCCGGTGATTGCATTATTGTCACCGACGACAATACCGGTTGCCTGCACACCTTTGCCCGTGCCATCCGACTTGATGAGCACGTTGTCTGTTCCGAAGGATGCTGCTGCGGTCACATCCCCGCCTCCTGCTGGAGTTTCCCACACGTTGTCTCCGCGCAGGAACGTGGTGCT
>Ga0214472_10001961_pt1 | contig 22382 bp, 15 predicted proteins | sample RVTome_6_FD_207662 | JGI IMG/M metagenome (GOLD analysis project Ga0214472, IMG submission 207662) | Soil microbial communities from uranium-contaminated site in the Upper Colorado River Basin, Wyoming, United States - RVT140D175 | ecosystem: Environmental > Terrestrial > Soil > Contaminated >...
GATCACGTCGTTGAGGTCCGCCACGCTCAGGCCGTAGCGCGCGGCCTCGCGCCGGTTCACGCTGAAGTCCGCGAAGAAGCCGCCCGTCGAGCGCTCCGCGTAGGCGCTGCGGGCGCCCGGCACCTCCACCACGGCGCGCTCGATCTTCACCGCCGTCTCCTCGATCTGCTTGAGGTCGTCGCCGAAGACCTTGATCCCCAGGGGGCTGCGGATCCCGGTGGAGAGCATCTCGGTCCGCGTCTGGATCGGCATCCACCAGATGTTGGGCATCCCGGGGTACTGGAGCTTGCGGTCCATCTCCGCGATCAGGTCGTCCCAGGTCAGCCCCTTCCGCCACTCCTCGCGGGGCTTCAGGATGACCACGGTCTCCACCATGCCGATCGGGGCGGGGTCGGTGGCGGTGCGGGAGCGCCCCATCTTGCCGAAGACGCTGACGACCTCGGGGAACGTGCGGAGCTGCCGGTCCATGGACTGGAGGATCAGCGACGCTTCGGTGACCGACATCCCGGGAGGCGCCGTGGGCATGTACAGGATCGCCCCTTCGTTGAGTGGCGGCATGAACTCGCTGCCAAGCTGGAGGAACGGCCACACGCTCATGGCGGTGAGGGCCGCGGCGGCGGCGATCACGGCCTTGCGGCGCCGCACGACGAAGCGCACCGCGGGGGCGTAGGCGGCGATCAACCACCGGTTCAGCGGGTTCGCCTCCTCGCCCCGCATCCGGCCGCGGATGACCAGGGCCGCGATCGCCGGGGTGAGGGTCACGGCCAGGACGGAGGCGAGGCCCATGGAGTAGGTCTTGGTAAAGGCGAGCGGCCGGAAGAGGCGCCCCTCGACGCCCTCCAGCGTGAAGACCGGCAGGAACGACACCGTGATCACCAGCAGCGCGAAGAAGAGGCTCGGCCCCACCTCCTGCATGGCCTCGACGACGAGGTCGCGTTGCCGGCGCCGGTCGGTCTCTCCTCCCGCGTGCTCGAGCTTCTTGTGGATGTTCTCGATGATGATCACCGAGGCGTCGACCATGGCGCCGATCGCCACCGCGATCCCGCCCAGGGACATGATGTTGATCGTGAGGTCCTGGTAATACATCGGCACGAAGGCGAGCAGGATCGCCACGGGCAACGTCACGATCGGGACGAGCGCGCTGCGCGCGTGGAGCAGGAATGCGAAGATCACCAGGCTCACGATTGCCATCTCCTCGAGCAGCGTGTGGCGCAGCGTGGCGATCGAGGCTTCGATCAGACCCGAGCGGTCGTAGGTCGTCTCGATCCTCACGCCCTCGGGCAGCGTGCGCTGGATCTCCGCGAGACGCGCCTTGACCGCGTGGATCACGTCGAGGGCGTTCTCGCCGTAGCGCATCACCACGATGCCGCCCACGACTTCTCCCTTGCCGTCCAGCTCGGCGATGCCGCGGCGCATCTCGGGGCCCAGCTTCACCTCGGCCACGTCCTTGAGGTACACCGGAGCGCCGTTCGGGCCGACCCTGACGGGAGCGTCCTCGAGATCCTCTATCTTTCGGACGTAACCGAGGCCGCGGACCATCTGCTCGTGGCCGGCGATCTCCAGCACGCGCCCGCCCACCTGCTGGTTCGCCTCGCGGGCCGCCCGGACGACGTCGCGCAGCGGGATGCCGTAGCCGAGGAGCTTCACGGGGTCCACCAGCACCTGGTACTGCTTGACGAAACCGCCCACCGACGCCACCTCGGCGACGCCCGGGATGCTCTCGAGGGCGTAGCGCAAGTTCCAGTCCTGCAGGCTCCGGAGCTGCTGGAGGTCGAGCGTACCGGTCTCGTCGACCAGCGCGTACTGGAAGACCCAGCCGACGCCGGTGGCGTCGGGCCCGAGCGTGGGCGTCACGCCCTCGGGGAGCTGGGCTTGGACCTCGTTCATGTACTCGAGGACGCGCGAGCGCGCCCAGTACATGTCGGTCCCGTCCTCGAAGATCACGTAGACGAACGAGAGGCCGAAGAAGGACTGGCCGCGCACGAACTGGACGCCGGGGGCGGCCAGCAGCGTCGTCGAGATGGGATAGGTGATCTGGTCCTCGACGATGTCGGGGCTCTGGCCCGGCCACTCGGTGAAGACGATGACCTGCACGTCGGAAAGGTCGGGGATGGCGTCGAGCGGTCCGTGGCTCATGGCGTACCAGCCCCAGACCGTGAGCGCGCCCACCAGCAGGATCGTCAGGAACGGGTTGCGGGCGCTCGCCGCGATCAGCCGGGTGATGAGCCCGCCGCGTGTCGTGGTCTCCATCACCACTGCCCCGTCGCCGACTTGAGCCGGCTCTCCGCGCCCACGAGGAAGTTGCCCGAGACGACGACGCGGTCGCCCTCCTTCAGGCCGGACAGGACCTCGTAGACGTCGCCCGACTTGACGCCGATCTGGATCTCCTGCGGCCGCAGGCGCCCCTCCCCCAGGTCGAGGAAGACCAGGCGGCGAGGTCCGGCGTAGAGGATCGCTTCCTCGGGAACGACCGGGCGTTCGCCGCGGTCGGCACGCAGCGTGACGGTCGCGTACATGTCCGGCTTGAGCTTCAGCCCGCGGTTCGGCAGCTCGATCCGCACGCGGCCCGTGCGGGTCTGGCCGTCGAGGTAGGGGTAGACGAAGGACACCTTCCCGCGGAAGCTCTCGCCCGGGAGGTACGGCAGGGATACCTCGGCTTCCTGGCCCACCGAGACGAGGGGCAGCTCGGACTCGTACACCTCGGCCTCGACCCAGACGCGGTCGAGTCCAGCGATCCGGTAGAGCCTCATCCCGGGCGCGACGGCGGCGCCCTCGACGACGGGTTTCTCGACCAGGTAACCCGTGACCGGCGAGACGATCGGCAGGTACTTCTCGGCGCGGCCGCTCGCCGCGATCCGGTCGATCTCGGCGTCGTCGAGGTCCCAGAGACTGAGGCGCCGCCGTGCGGCCTCCACGAGGTAGTCCGCCCGGTCGGGCACTGAGGTGCCGCGCGCCTCCTTCTGGCTCGCCAGGGTCGTCAGGAACTCCTCCTGCGCCGCGTACAGCTCGGGGCTGTAGAGCGTGAGGAGCGGCTCGCCCTTCCGGACGAGCTGGCCGGGAGCGTCCGCGTGGAGCGTGCCGATCCAGCCGCGGTACTTGAGCGAGACGTCGGAGAGGCGCGTCTCGTCGTAGACCACCTTCCCGACGCCCCGGATCGTCACCGACAGCGGCCGGCTCTCGACCACGGCCGTCCGCACGCCGATGAGCTGGCGGCGCTGCGCGTCGACCCTGATGACGCCCGTCTCCACCTCGTCGCGCGTCACGGGAACGAGGTCCATCGAGCAGATCGGGCACGTCCCCGGCTCGTGCTTCTTGACCGAAGGGTGCATCGAGCACGTGTAGTAGGCGATCTCTCCGTTCCCGGTGCCGTGCGCGCTCTCCGCGTGCGCTTCGGCCTCCGCCGGCGTCGCCGAGCCGGACGCGGTCAGGCCGCGGCTCCCGACGGTCATCCGGTAGCTCACCTGAGCGGACGATCCCCCGGAGCGGACGTCCAGACCGAGCGTCCAGCTCCCGTCCATGGGAAGGTCGAAGCGAGCGCGGTATCGGCCTTGCCCCACCTGCTCGACCTCGGCCTCGCCCCGCATCTCTTGCATCGCCCCCATCGCGGGCATGAAGTAGCGGAGGGCCACCTGCGCGTCGTCGCGGGGGACGCCCTGGGCGTCCTTCACGGTGACGCGGAGCGCGTTGCCTTTCTGGCGCGGCGGGTCGGGATCGAGCGACGCTTCCAGCGTCAGCCCGCCCGCCCGCGTGACCACGGCCCTTGCCCCGCCGCCTCGTCGACACGCGCCGGCCGCCACGAGGACGCCGAGCACCCCGGCCAGCACCCAGGTGAAACGGATTCGGTGGCTCATGGCAGGTCTCCTCCTGCGCCGGCCGCGGCCGGCTCCGGTATCGTGGCGGGCTCGGGCGGCCCGGCCGCGCCAGGTATGCGGCCAACGGCCCGGTCGAGCCGCGCGTCGGCCCGGTCGTAATCGGCCAGGGCCGCTTCGAGGCCCAGGCGCGTCGTGCGCTGGTTCCGCTCGGCCTCGATCACGGCCAGGAAGCTGTTGCGGCCGACCCGGAAACCGCTGAGCGCCGCCTGCACCTGGTCGCGCGCGGCCGGGAGCAGCCGGCTCCGGTGCAGCTCCACGACGTGGCGGGCCTCCTCGAGGCGCGCGTGGGCCTGCTGGACTTCCGAGCGGGCCTCGTCCTCCAGCCGCTCGCGCTCGCTCCGCGCCTGCTCGAGCCGCGCCTGGGCCTCGGCCACGGACGCGCGGATCCGGCCCCGCCGGAGAGGGAGGCGGACGCCGACGCCCACCATCCAACGGTGGGCGCCCATCCCCCACATCGAGTTGTACGAGCTCATCAGCTCGAAATCGGGACGGAATCCCAGCTCGCGGAGGTCTACGGCCGCCTCCCGGGCCTCGATGGCGGAGGCAGCCGCGCGCAGCTCGGGACGCTCCCGCACGGCTTCTTCCTGCAGCTCCGCCGTCTCCGCGGCCTCCGGGCCGGGACGCGGCAGGGCGGCGGGCGGCGGCGGCAGCGGCGCCTCGGGCCGCTCGTGCAGCAGCGCGTTGATCTGCGCCACGAGCACCGCGCGCGTGGCCGCGAGCACGACCCCGCGGTGAAGCAGGTGCGCCAGCTCGACCTCGGCCTGGAGCGGATCCTGCTGAGCGGCGGTGCCCGCGGCGTACTGGACCGTGGCGATCCGCTTGAAGTCCTCGAGCAGCGTGACGTGCTCCTCGTTGATCTCGATCGAGCGGTGGACGTAGTAGTAGTCGGCGAACAGCAGCGCGGCCATGTAGCCGAGCCCCAGGTGCGCCGCCTCGTATCCGTGCCGCGCGACCTCCGCCTCCGCGCGGGCCACTTCTCCCCGGAGGCGCAGCGTCCCCGGAAAGGGGAAGCGCTGGGAGAGGCTCGCGACCTGGCCGTAGCGTGCCTCGTCCGAGCCGATGCTCAGGGGGCCAAAGCTGTAGGAGAGCATCGGGTCGTCGAGCGACGTCGCCTGCGGGACCCGCTCGAGGGCGGCCTGCCAGGCCTGCCGCGCCGCGCGCAGCGTCGGGTTGCGCTCGAGCACCGCCTGGACGAGCGCGTCGCGCTCGAGGCGCGCGCCCGGCAGCAGGGTGTCCGCCTGCGGCAGCAAGGCCGCGCGCACCGGGCCGGCGGCGATCACGGTCGCGCCGACGAGGACGTACGAGAGCGCGAGAGACCGCGCCCGGGGACGGGTTTCGCCGACATCGCGTGCAGACAATGGACCTCCTCCTTCGGACAAGGAAGACCGCGGGAAGCCCACAGGGCTCCCCGAAGACGACGACTCTCGTCTCGAGTGAGGAGGTCTAGATCCGGAGGACGGAGAGGGGTGGTGACCGGAAGTCCGCTCGTCCAACGCGTGCGGCAAGCCAGGGTGTGAGCGCGGAGTTGGCGGGGCCCTTGCGGAACGCCGCGGGGAGGAGCGCGTCAGGGTTGGGGACGGATGTCCAGCCGGGCTTGGCCGCCGTGACCTTGGCCGGTCCGGCGGCCACCCGCTCGTCGGCGGGGGCTTTCTGGCAGCACTCGTCCGTCATGCCCGGCTCGTTGCATCGGCCGGCGTCGTTCGTGCAGCACGCCATCGCCGCCGGGCCCGTGTCCTCGCAGTGGAGCGCCGCGATGGGCGATCCCACCAAGGACACGACGAACGCGACGGCCGCGATCGCCTTCGCCATCAGAGCCACCATAGCATGAAGTGCCGCCGGGTCGAGCGTCCGCGCCCGAGCCGCTCACATGCTCGCGGCGCAGGCACCGGCGTCCGCTCGCAGGAGGTCCCCGTATTGGCGCTGGTTCCTGCGCCGGGCCAGTTCGACGCCCTCCTCGAGGCTCAGGACCAGGTGGCCGGGACGCGCGCGCACCCAGGACTCGGCTGCCTCGGGCGAGGCGAAGAAGTGGATGTGGTGGCAGAACTTCGTGATCACGTCCTTGTCGAAGGGTCCGTCGGGTGCCAGGAACGACAGCGCCATCCCTTCCGGCTCGGCGCGCCGCACGCCTTCGCGGCCGATCTCCAGCTGCAGCTCCCGCCGCGTCGTGTCGACTCGCTTCACCCATCGCTCGTGCCTCCACGCCCGCTCTCGGCCCACAACCGCCCCCACATTCACCATGGGCCTTGGAGCCAGGTCGAGGGTCAAGCTGGCCTTCGACTTTCCGGGCCGCGAGTCGTGCCTTTCACATCGTTTCACGCTGACGGTGCCTGGAGCGCTTGACCTTGGACCATGCTCCAGGCGCTAAGCTGAACCTGGCTCCATCAGGAGCCGGAAGCGGAGGGCCGATGGAGGCCACCGAAAAGAGGAGCGTGAGGCTGGGACTGGGCGCGGCGCTGCCGGCGTCATGTGTGGCGCTCGCCTGGTTCTGTTGTCTGCCTCTTGCGCTCGGCGGGTTCGGGCTGGGCGTTGCGGCCCTGGGCGCGGCGCTCGCGCCACTGCGGCCCTGGTTCAGCTGCGCCGCGCTGCTGCTGCTGGCGGGCGCCTTCTACTACGGGTACCGCAAGCGGGCTTGCCGGCTGGGCGAGGCCTGCGAGGTCGCTTCCAACCGCGTGCGGCAGCAGCTCGTGCTGTGGACGATCGCCGCCCTGACGCTGGCCATGCTGACCGTGGACCGCTGGGCGAGCTGGGTCATCTATTGGTTGCTGTAGGGTGGTCGAGGCACCGAGTCCTCCGGTCACTCGCGCTCGCCGCGAGCCTCGCAGCCAATGCCGGCGGCGCCACCGCCGGGGAGCTGCACGAGCTCGGCGCGCTCGACGACTTCAAGGCGCGCTTCAACCGCGACGCCGGCAAGCCGCGCCTGCTGCTGCTGCTGTCCCCGACTTGACCGGTCTGCGTCGCCGGCACCCGGTGGGTGCAAAACGAGATCCTGGAGAAGGACGCCAATCCCGACCTGGTGGTCTACGCCGTCTGGTTCAACATGCTGGCAAGCGACTCTCGCGAGGCCTGGCCCGACGAGCTGCTCGACGACCCTCGTGTGGTCGAGCTCTGGGACGAGCCCCGCGTGCTGGGGCGCTGGCTGGCCGCGCAGCCAGGCTTCGAAGACAAGGGCCTGGTCGGCGGCGGCGTGATGTGGGACACGTTCCTGCTCTTCGGGCGGGAGGCCCGTTGGCAGACGACGCCGACGCACCTCGTGAGCTGGGGTTACACGATCGTCGGCGCCCGCGAGCGCCTGAAGACCGACCTCGCGTCGGCTCTCGCCGGCCCCACCCGGAAGCAGTCCCGTCTGGGAAGCCCATGGGCCATTGGTGCCCGTGCCTCGTTCGGTTCAGCCAAGGAGCCAGGCCCGGATCAGAGGTAAAGCCTCAGAGCCTCGAGAGGGCCGTGCAGGCCGCGCGCTGGCGCTGCTCCACGCGCCGGCGCGAGGCGGAGGAGCAGCAGGCCGCCCGAGCCTGACCCCTCCGCGGAGGAATCCCCGAGGGCGGGGGAGATCCCCCCGCCGGCCGGACGCTGCGGCGTGGAAGACGCAGCGTGGACGAGCGTGGGAAGTGGCACGCGCGATGCATCCCGCCTAGACAGGGCGGCGCGCGGTTTGCCGCGTGGGGGAGAGGACGCCGCCGTCAAAGGTGAGGCTTCATGCAGCGCGCCACGCTGGTTCAGGACAAGACCGGGTCTCGCACGTCACATCGTACGGTGATTCAACCCCCGCGCGTCCTTCTCGCGGAGAACGACGGAGGTCTGCGGCGCGAGCTGACGCTCGCGCTGGGCCGGCGCGGCTATGAAGTTCTGGAGGCCGCGGACGGCCACGCCGCGCTGGAGCTCCTGGGTACGCACATGCTGTACCGCGACGCGCCCGACCTCATCATCGCCGACGTTCGGTTGCCTCGTTGCAGCGGGCTCGCCCTGTTGTGCCTCGTGCGGAAGATGAGCTGGCCGACCCCCGTGGTCGTGATCACGGCCGTCGGCGACCGGATCTCCCATACCGAGGCGCTCCGGCTCGGAGCGGCGGCCGTTTTCTTTGCGGACGAGCCGTTTGATGTGGACCGCCTCTGCGCCTTCGCCCACGGCGTGGTTCCACCGGACTGAGACCGCGCGCAAGCAACGGATGTGGTCGCGCCGAGGGAGCACTCGCGAAGGAGGAGCGCTGGTCACGGGTGTGATCGACTGCCACGGCCTGACCGAGCGGGGGGGTCGGCGGAACGTCAAGGAAGGCCAGTTCCTCATCGCCGACCTCACGAAGTCCGGGCGTGTCGAGCAGAGCAGCCTGGGGCTGGCGGATCACGGCCAGCTCCTGGGTTCGACCCGGGCCAAGCTGCTCGCTGTCGCCGACGGGAAGGGGGCGGAGGGGGCAGGTGCCGTAGCGAGCTGCGCCGCCCTGAGCGCTGCCGTCGGCTATGTGCTCGACGTTCTGCCCTGGTTCTTCCGTCTGGACCCGAGGTACGAGGACGACCTGCGGGACGACCTGCAGGCGGTCCTCGAGAAGTGCCAGGTCCATGTGCGGCAGGCCGCAACGGGCGGCCCGGGCATGGGGACCAGCCTGACCATGGCATGCCTGCTCTGGCCCCGGGCCTACGTGGTCCATGCGGGCGACAGCCGCTGCTACCTTCTGCGTCCTCCGGTTCTTCGGCGAGTGACGACCGACCAGACCTTCGCCCAGCGTCTGGCCGACCACAGCGTCATGACGCCGGAGGAGGCGGAGGCCTCGAGCTGGCAAGACGTGCTTTGGAGCGCGGTCGGTGCCGGCGCGGACCTGACCCCAGAGGTGCACAGCGTGAACTTGCGGGCAGGCGACGTGCTGCTGCTGTGCAGCAGCGGCCTCGCCCGGCACGTCCCCGAACCCGTGATCGCCGCCACACTGCGCGCGACCGACTCGGCCCGGGAGGCCTGCGAATGGCTCGTGGCCCTGGCCAACGAGGGAGGGGCAACCGACAACGCGACCGCGGTGGCGGCGCGGTTCGGGTGAGCGCGCGAGCTCACGAAGGATCGAAATGAGAAGGCGAATACCGGCTTCCCTCTCTTTCACACTGGTCGCCTCGGTGCTGGGCGTGCTCCTGGCGCCGTGGATCCGACAGGCGCAGGCGTCGGGTGCGGCGCATCCTGTGGTCGCCGCGGCCGTGAGCGGGCCGGTGACCCTCGACACCTTCCGCGACATCGCACGCCGGGCCAACCCGGGTGTCGTCAACATCAGCACCGCCAAGGTGGTGAGGGGGCCGCGGCGGCTCCCGGACCCCTTCGAGCAGTTCTTCGGCCCCGACTTCTTCGAGCGCTTCTTCGGGCCGCGGTGGGACAGGAGACCGCGAACCCGGCGGAGCCTAGGCTCGGGCTTCGTCATCGATGCAGAGGGGCACGTCCTGACCAACTGGCACGTAGTCCAAGGAGCCGACGAGATCGCGGTGACCCTCTTCGACGAGAAGCGCCTCGACGCGAAGCTCGTCGGCAAGGACGCGCGCACCGACGTCGCCCTCCTGAAGCTCGATCCCGGCAAGGCCCTCACCGTTCTCGAGCTGGGTGACTCCGACGCGGCCCAGGTCGGCGAGTGGGTGATGGCCATCGGCAACCCGTTCGGGCTGGGGGGCAACAGCGTCACCGTGGGCGTCGTCTCCTACACCGGGCGACCCCTGCGGCTCACGGGCCAGCCGACGCCCGTCGAGATGATCCAGACCGACGCCTCGATCAATCCCGGCAACTCGGGGGGCCCGCTCCTCGACGCCCGTGGTCAGGTGATCGGCATCAACACGCTGATCGTCACCGACGGGGCGCGCCAATCGGCGGGCGTGGGCTTCGCCGTCCCCATCAACGTCGCCAAGCAGATCCTCCCCCAGCTCCGCGAGAAGGGGAAGGTCGTCCGTGGCTGGCTCGGTGTCGTGATCCAGCCCGTCGGCGAGGAGCTGGCCAAGACCTTCGGGATGGAAGAGGCCAAGGGCGTCGTCGTCGCCGACGTCTCGGCGGGCGGCCCCGCCGCAAAGGCCGGCATCGAGCCCGGCGACGTCATCCTCGAAGCGGACGGCCGTGCGATCGAGGATGCGCAGGACCTGTCAGGCTACGTCGCCACCCGCGAGCCGGGCGCGGCGGTGCGGCTGCGGATCCTGCACGACAATACCGAGAAAGACATCGCGGTCACCCTGGGGACCTTCCCCGAGGAGGGGGCGGAGGGAATGCGGCCCACCAGCCTGGGGATGACGCTGCGCGACCTGACGCCCGGCCTGGCCGAGCGACTCGCAATGCCCAGCGATGCCAAGGGGATCGTGGTGACCGACGTCGAAGCGGGCGGAGGGGCGGAAGAGGCCGGACTTCGCCCGCGCGACGTGATCGTGAGCGTGGGTGGTCAGCCCGTCTCGACGGTACCCCAGCTCGAGGCGGCGATCGACCAGGCTCGGAAGGACGGTGTGGCGCGACTGCGCGTGCGGCGCGGCTCCGCCTACCTCTTCGCGGTGCTGAAGCTGTCGTAAGGGCGCCAAGTGAACCGGGCTCTCGTCGGCTTCCGCGTCCGCCTCCTGGTGATGGCGGCCGTCGCTATGGCGCCGCTCTTCGCGCTCACGGTGTGGGCGGCGGCAGACGAGCGCGCCCGCGCCGCGGACCGGGAGCGCGCCGACATCCGCCGCTGGGCGCTCCTGCTCGCCGCCAGGCATCAGCGTCTCGTCCGCGACGCGCAGCTGCTCCTGCACGTGCTGGCGCGGGTGCCGGTGGTGCGCGGCGCAGACGCAGAGGCGTGCCACACGCTCTTTTCCCGGCTGTTCTCCCGCCATCCCCAGTACGCGACGCTCGGCCTCGCGTATAACGATGGCGATGTGATCGCGAGCGTCGCCCGCTCGGAAGGAGCGCCGGCATGGATCCGCCAACGGATCTCGAGGCGAGCGGTCGAGACGGGCTCTCTGACGACCGGGCTGCCGCACGTCTACGGAGAGGCGCGGCTCCCGACCGTCTTCCTGGCCCAGCCCGTCCCAGGAGCCGTCGGAGGGAAGATCGTGTTCGCCTCGGTGGAGCTGACCTGGCTGGATCGGCAAGTGGCTTTCTCGCAGCTGCCCGAGGGGGCGGCGGCCACGGTCTTCGACCCTTCAGGCATCGTCCTCGGCCGTCATCCCCGGCCGCGCCGTTGGCGCGGCATCGTGGCGTCTCGCAGCGCGCTCTTCCATGCGGTCCGAGCCTCGAACGGCGCGGGAACGGCCGAGGCGCGGGGCCTCGACAACGTCAGCCGTCTCTACGGGTTCGCGCGCCTCGGCCCCGCCCCGGAGACCTCCACTCTGCCGCCCGTGCTCGCGCTCGGGGTCCCGCTCGACCTCGCTTTCGCCGAAACCCGCAGCCTGGAGAGGAAGGGCTTGCTGCTCCTGAGCGGGGTGATGCTCCTGGCCCTGGCCACGGCCTGGTTGGGTGGCGACCGCCTCGTGGTCCGCCTCTTCGGCCAGGCGCTCGAGGCGGCGAACCGGGATTCCCTCACCGGGCTCCTGAGCCGGCGGTACATCTGGGCGCGGGGGCAGTTGGAGCTCGAGCGTGCTCGGCGGTTCGGCCATGCCGTCGCGGTCCTGATGGTGGACGTCGATCGCTTCAAGCAGGTGAACGACGTCCACGGTCATCCCGCCGGTGACGAGGTCCTCCGCGAAATCGCGGCTCGCTGCGCCGCCTCGATCCGGGAGGTGGATCTCGCGGGGCGATACGGAGGCGAGGAGTTCCTGCTCATCCTCCCCGAGACGGGTTTGGCGGAAGCGAAAGAGGCGGCGGAACGGCTGCGCTCGCGAATCTCGGGCGCGCCCGTCGCGACGCAACGGGGTAAGGTGGCGGTCACCGTGAGCGTCGGCGCCGCTTCGGCGGAGAACGGGGCGTCCACCCTCGAGGCGCTGCTCGAGGCGGCCGACCATGCCCTCTACACGGCCAAGTCCACTGGCCGGAACCGAGTGGTGGCCGCGGCGCGAGATCCGCTATCCTGATCGCAGCGGAAGGAGCGATAAGGATGCGAAGTGGAATGGCAGTCGTGATCCTCGTGGCGGGGCTCGCCGCGTGCGCGGCCCACGCGGCTCCGCGCCCGGCGCCGGCGCCGCGGGCCGACCTGCAGACCGGCATCGACCTCTACAACGCCGGCCAGTACGCCGAGGCCGAGGCCGCGCTGCGCGACGACGCCCAGCCGCGCGCGCGGGCCTATCGGGCCGCCGCGCTCGCGAAGCTGAAGCGCTACGCCGAGGCGGAGGCGCTCGCGAACGGCGTGCTCGAGTCGAGCCGGACGGACGACATGGCGGTGCAGGCGCTCGGCCAGGCGCTCGTCTCGCAGGAGAAGATCGACGAGGCGGTGGCGCGGCTGAGCGCGGCCATCGCGGCGAAGCCCGACCTCGCCTACGCCTACTACTGGCGCGGCCAGGCCTACGACAAGCAGAAGAAGGCCTCGAGCATGGCCTCCGACTTCCAGGCCTTCCTCAAGCTCGCGCCGAACGCTCCGGAGGCGAAGCTGGTCCAGGCGGTGCTGGCCGGCCTCCGCTGAGCGTCAGAAGGCCTGGCCCAGGCTGAAGAAGAGGCGGTAGGCCCTCTCGTCCGGGAGCCGGTCGAGCGGGAAGCCGAGGTCCAGCCGCAGCAGCCCGACGGGCGACTCCCAGCGCAGCCCCGCCCCGAGCGCGTGGCGCAGGTCCAGGCTCAGGTCGCTCGCCTTCGCGAAGACGTTGCCGGCGTCCCAGAACACGACACCGCCCAGCCCCGCGGGCAGCCTGTAGCGTAGCTCCTGGTTCATCACGAGGAGCGCCTCGCCTCCCGCGGGGTCGCCGAAGAAGTCGCGCGGGCCCACCGAGTCGGTGGCGAAGCCGCGGATGCTGTGGCTGCCGCCGGCCTTGAAGCGCTCGGAGAACACCAGCCGCTCGTCGCCGAAGACGTGGGCGAGCCCCAGGCGATAGCCCTGCGCCCAGGTGAGCGAGGGCCCGAAGGAGCGGCTCGCGAAGAGCTGCGCCATCCCTTTCATGAAGTCGAGGTCCGAGGCGAGCAGACGCGGCGCGATCTCGAGGTTGAGGCTCCAGAAGCGCCCCCGCCGCGCGTCGAGCGGGTTGTCGCGCGTGTCGCGCAGCAGCGACACGTCGAGCGAGGCGATCCTCGTGCTGACGCCGAACTCGTCGAGCTCGGAGCTCACGCTCGAGGTCTTGAAGCGATAGCCGTAGAGGAGGTTCCAGCGCTTGCGCAGCGGGCGGCTGGCCTGCAGCTCGAAGCCCTTCTCGAGCTGGCGGAGCGTCGGCCCGGCGTCCTCGTCCTCGTCCAGCGGCCGCTCCTCGCGGTCTCGAAACACCGAGCCCGTGAGGCTGCCGAGAAAGCCCAGGGCAGGGAGCTGAATCGAGCCGCGGATCTCTTCGTCGTCCCGGCCGCGGCTCACGTGCGCGCCGATCGCGAGCGCGCGCCCGAGCAGGTTCCCCAGCTCGGCGTCGAGGTCGCCGCTCAGCCCCTTGTCGTCGTTGTAGCGGGCCTGGTAGCCGGCGCTGAGGCGGGCCTCCTCCACCAGCTCCACGCGCACCACGACCGGGCCTTCCCCCGAGCCCGAGCGCGTGACGGAGGCCCGCGCGAACGCCCCGAGCGCGAGCAGCTTTCGCTCGGCCTGGGCCAGCCGGCGCGGGTCGAGCGGATCGCCCACGACGAGCCCGAGCGCGCCGCGGACGAACGATTCGCGCGTGGCGCGAGCGCCCGTGATCTCGATCGAGCCGATCGTCTGCCGGGGACCCTCGCTGACCTCGAAGACCACGTCGAGGTCGCCCTGCGCGGCCTCCAGCCGCGGGGCGACCCGCACGCCCGGGTAGCCGAGCCCGTAGTAGTGGTCGCGGATCCGGTCGACCGCCGCGAGCACGCGCTCCCGCTCGAAGGGCGCGCCCGCTTCGATGCCCGAGACGCGCGCCAGCACGGAGCCCTCAGGGGATATGCCGATGAAGCGCAGCGAGCGGACGCGCGCGCGCGGACCCTCGGCGACGGGCACCGTCAGCGCCAGCTCGTCTCCGCTGCGCAGAACCCGCGGGGGCTCCACCTCGGCGGCCAGGTAGTGCCGATCCCGGTAGGCCTCGCGGATCGCGCGGCGCGCCGCGTCGGGGTCCGAGAGGAGCCGCGAAGCACCTCCCGCCGCCTCGAGCAGGCGGCCGTGGGAGAGCGCCGTGGCTCCCGGGAAGCGCACCGCCTCGACACGCAGGCGCGGGCCCGGGGCCACGCCGAACACGAGCGTGCGCCGGTCCTCGCTCGCCTCGCTGCGCGTTTCGACCCGGGCCTCGAGATGGCCGCGGGCGTGGAGCGCCTCGAGCAGGCGGGCCCGGCCCCGCGCCAGGGCGTCCTCCTCGAAGAGCGCGTCCTCGATCGTCGCCCCGAGCTCGGGCGGGTCGGCCATGCCCTCGACCCGATAGATGTAGCGGGGCCCGGCGTCCACGCGGAAGACCGCAGTCGTGCCCTCGGCGCGGGCGGTCACCTCGGCCTCGATGTGGCCGCTCGCGCGCAGGCGCTCGCGCACGCGCTCCGCCTCGTCCTGCAGGTCCCACTCGGAGACCCGGTCGCCCGGCTTCACGCGCAGCATCTCGCGCAGCGCCGGGTCTTCGCCTTCCGGCTCCAACTTCACCTGCTCCAGCCGGAGCTTCGGCTCGCGGTAGGCCGGCGGCCGCGGAGGCCCGAAGAAGCGCAGCCGCTGCCCGCCGCCCAGCGTGAGGCTGCCGTCGTCGCGGCGCTGCCCGAGCAGGTTCACGTCCCAGCCGGGCTCGAAGCTGAGCTGGGTGAAGCGGCTCTCGGAGTCGCTGAGCGACAGCGAGTAGACGAGGCGCAGGCTCTCCGTCAGGTGCTTGCCGAAGGTGAAGCGCGCCCCGGGGTCGATCTCGCGCGCCAGGAGCTCCGGCTGGATCGTCACTTCATCGAGCCCCAGCTCGCGCAGCTCGGACGTGAGCCCGCGGGTGAGCCGCCCCGTGAGGAAGAGAGCGGCCTGCTCGCCCGCGACCCAGGCCCCGCTCGAGAGCGCCTCGCCGCGCACGCGGCCCGTGGCGATCATCGCGACAATCTCAGGCTCGCTCCACCCGCCGGGATCCGAGCTGAAGCTCGCGCGCGGTCGCGACAGCGGGCCCTCGAGGGTGACGCTGACCTCGACGTCCTGGCGCCCCTCCAGGTCGCCGAGATCGACGCCGCGCAGCACCGTGTCCGCTTTCAGCGAGATCTCGGGGTCCCAGGTGCCGTCGTAGGCAAGGCGCCCGCTCTCGATCACGAACTCGCGCTGCTGCAGGAACACCCGGCCGCCCTCGCGCAGGTCCAGGCGGCCGACCGGCGCGGGGCTCTGCAGGTCGCCGAGCAGGCTCAGGCTGCCGCTCGCCTCGAGGCGGGCGAGGTTGTTGCGGACCTGGACGGGCTCGACGGTCTCGACCCGCAGGTCGAGGCCGATCGAGCGCAGCAGCGGGGACTCCTCGGGCTCGACGGCTTTCGCGAGCAGGCTCTCCTCGAGGGCCAGGTCGAGGTCGTAGAGTCCGCGCTGCGCCTTGACCAGGCCGCCGAGCCTGAGCGCCCCGGGCTCGCCCGAGAGCGTGAGGTCGAGGTCGAGCCGGGTGCGCAGCCCTTCCGGGTAGCGCAGCCCGACGTCGCGGCCGCTGAGCTTCAGGTCCACGTCGGAGAGTGCTTTGCCCTGGAGCCGGGCCGTCCCCGCGAGCTTCAGCTCGCCGCCGCCCAGGAGGCCACGGCCTTCCTCGATCCGCAGGCTCTGCTGGTCGAGCACGACCCTGGCCTCGAGGTCGGTGAGCGCCTGTGGCAGCGCCCGCAGCCGCAAGGTGGCTTCGTGGATCGAGAGCGACCCCCGCGTGGACCAGGCCGCGAGCGGTCCCGAGACGCCCAGGTCGAGCACGGCGCGGCCGGTGAGCGCGGTCTCGGGCAGGAAGGGCGAGAGCGCGCGCAGCCGCATCTCTCCGTGCGCGGTGCCGTTCACCACCTGCTTGGCGAGGTCGAGCCGCCCGCCGAGCGTGAGCTGGCTGCCCTCGCCGGTGACGGTCGTGGGCTCGAGCACCGCCTCGCCGCGCTCGACCCGCAGCCGCAGCGGGGACACTTGAAGCGCCAGGTCCTGGGCGACGATTGCCTCGGGCTCGACGCGCAGGTCCGCCCGCAGCTCGGCGAGCGAGCCGAGCTCGCCCTCGAGGTCGAGCCGCCCGGAGACGCGGCCGGCGAGCGGAGAGATGCGGTCGGCCCGGACGCGCTCCAGGAAAGGAGCGAGCTCCACGGCCCGGAAGCCGAGCGCGGCGGAGACGTTCTCGCCGGAAGGAACGGCGGCCCCTTCGTCCGCGCGCGCGAGGCGGACGAGGGCCGCGAGCGGGATGCGTCCCTCGAGCGTGAGCTCTCCGCCCGCCAGGCGGCCGGTCAGGGGACGCACGACGATCGCGCCGGAGTCGAGGTCGATGCGCGCCTCGGGGACGGCCAGGCCGGGCAGCCGCTCGCCCTCCAGCGCGAGCTCGCGAGCAGTCACAGCACCTTCGGCTCGCGGCCGCTCGAGGCTGCCGGAGAGCGCGACGCGCGCCTGGACCTCGCCGGCCCAGGTCCAGCCGGCGACCGCCGGCAGCCGGCCGAGGACCAGCCCCGCGTCGAGGCTGAGATCGAGCGGATCCTCGCGTCGCGTGCCGAGCGAGCCGGAAAGGCCCACGCGCAGGCCCGGGCCGGCGAGCACGAGCCCCTCGACGGCGATGCCGTGCTGCCGCGCGCGCAGCACGAACGGCTCGGGGTTCTCGACCGCGAAGCCGGACGACTCGAGCCGGAACGCCTCGACGCGGGCCACGGCCTCGGCCGCCGACGGCCGCTCGACCGGCAGTGTCACGTCCACGCGGCCGCTGACCGCGCCCGTCACGGCGGGCGCCTCCGGCCAGAGCGACGCCAGCGTCTCGACGCGGGAGCCATCGAGCTGGAAGGAGGCGGACAGGACGGGTGAGGGCTCCGCGGGAAGCCGTGCTTCCCCGCGCAGCTGGAGGGCGGGCGCCAGCAGCGTCGCCCTCACGTCGCCTTTGCGGCTCTCGGCGTCGAGCCTCACGTCGCCGAGCCTCACCCCACGCCAGGCCGCGCCCGCCAGCTCGAGGCGGGCGTTGCCGTCGAGGCGGCGCCAGGGGCCGCTGGCGTCGAGCGAGAGCCGCGCCGTTCCGTTCACGCCCAGGGGTGCGAGGCAGAGCGCCTCGCCCTGCACGTCGAGGCGGCGGACGATACCGTCGCGCGTGTCGGCCGAGAGCCGCAGGGAGCCGCCGAGGCCGAGAAGCTCGAGCTCGCCGCCGAGCGCTCCGCCCTGGTTCACCACGCTGCCGCGCAGGCTCGCGGTGGTGGCACTCTCCGGCGACGCGAGCGAGAGGTCCCCCGCGACCTCCGCGCTGACTCGTGGCGGCAGGGCACCCCGCGCCGCTCCGCGCGCCTGTAGCCGCGCCCCGGCGAGGCGCAGCGCGGCCGGACCCGGACCTTCCGGCGCGGGCACGGCCGTGGCGTCGGCCTCGACGCTCCACTCCAGGTCGAGGCTCCGCGTCGGAACGGCGAGCGGGCCCGAGACCGAGAGCGTCGCAGTCACTTCGTGAGCGGGAGAGCGTGCCTGCGCCTGCGCGCGTCCGGAGATTTCGACCGCGCCGTCGAGCTCGCCGTTGACGGTCAGCGTGCCCGAGGTCCGGCCGCTCCAGCCGTGTGCCCGTACGCCGAGCGCGTGCGCGAGGTACTGGAGCTCCACGTCCGCGAGGCGGACCTCGCTCTCCACGGCCGCGTCCCGGAGCCGTGCCATGCCTTCCACCCGGCCGGGCGCGAGGCCGAGCGTCCAGGACGCGTCAGCGGGGCCGCCGACCTGGAGGCGAAGCTTCGCGCGCGCGCTCGCCACGGGCCAGTCGGCGAGCCGCAGGCCGGAGCCGTGGATCTCGAGCGCGAGCGCGGCCGAGTCGATCGGGCCGTCGAGGCGACCCGAGGCCTCGAGCGCCCCGCCGAGTGCGGGGGCCCCGAGCACGCCGAGGTCGGAGAGATCCAGCGTGGCGGAGAGGTCGAGCCGCGGCGCCCACGCCGAGGGCTTGCCGAGCGGGCCGCGGGCCTCGAGCCGCGAGCGGCCGGCCTGCGCCGTGAACGAGACGAGCTCGATCGCGAGCGCGGGCGAGATGCTGAGCTCGGCTCTCGCCGGCCCGATCGAAAGACCGGGCGCGCCGCCCCAGGCGCCCTCCCGGACCTCGGCCACGAGGCGACCCTGGCCCAGGCTGCCATGGGCTTCGATCCCCGACAGGCTCACGCCCGCGACCGGGTCGGGATCGGCGTAGGTGAGACGGCCGTCGCTCAGCCGGAGCCGCTCCACGAGGATCGCGGGAAGGTCCTGGCTGTCGCCGCCGTCGTCCTCGCCCGCGGACGCGCGGATCACGAGCCGAGGCGAGTCGAGCTCGAGCGCCTGGATCAGGACCGGCGCTTTCCCGCCTCCGGGCACGAGCTGCGCCAGCGTGGCCGCCGCGAGCTCGACCTTGCCACGGGCCAGCTCCAGGCGGAACGCCTCGTCGTCCAACACCAGGTCGTGGACCTCGGCGACGAGCGTCGCGGGCACGACGCGCAGCGCCCCGAGGCGGGCCCCGGGCCCGAAAGCGGCGCGCAGCCGCCGCTCCACGAAGATGCGCAGCGGCTCCTGCGGAAACAGCCCCGCCGCGAAGCATCCGGCGAGCAGCGCGAGCAGCGACAGGAGCACGACCCGCCGCCGGGGACGCCGTGCCCAGGGCATCGATCAGGCCAGCAGGTCCGCCAGCTCGCCGAGGGATGGGACGCGCGGGCCTTCGGCCATTCGTCATTCTACCGTCCGGCGGCGATCCACCCGGCCTCAACCCCCGGGCGCACGTCACGCCTCGGGGGCGTCGCCGCTAGCGTTCGGGGGCGACGGGCAGGCCGCCGGGTGGCTCCGTATCGGGGAAGGCGATGCCCCGATGGTGCAGCTTGAGCGTGTAGATGCTCTGGGGCAGCAGCCGATGGGAGACGAGGACGCTCGCGACCGTGGCCAGCATGAGGGGCAGGATGATCCGGTAGTCGTTGGTCATCTCGAAGAGGATGAGGATGGAGGTCGTGGGCGCCTTGGCCGCGGCGGCAAAGAAGGCCGCCATGCCCACCATGGCGTAAGCCCCCGAGCCCGCGGTCGAGCCGGGAAAGAGAGCGTGCACGGCGGTGCCGTAGGCCCCGCCCAGCATCGCCCCCATGTACAGGCTCGGAGCAAAGACGCCTCCCGAGCCCCCCGAGCCCAGGGTGGCGCAGTTGCCGATCACCTCGGCGAAGAGCAGCCCGACGAGCAGCGGCCAGGCGAAGCGCACCCAGAGCGCCGCCTCGATCGCCGGGAATCCGGTTCCGTAGATCTCGGGGAAGAAGCGCAGCAGCAGCCCGACGACGAGAGCGCCCACCGCGGGCTTGAGCGAGTCGGGGAAGCGCCAGCTCCCGAACCAGTCTTCGCTGCGGTAGAGCAGCCGCACGTAGAGCAGCGAGACAAAGCCGGCGAGGATCCCGAGGATGAAGTAGAGCGGCAGCTCGAGCGGACCCACGAGCTCGTAGGCGGGGGCCACGAAGGCCGGGTGGTTGCCCAGGTAATGGCGGGCCACGACGCAGGAGCTGAGCGAGGTGAGCAGCACGAGCAGGAAGTCCGCGCTCCAGCGCCCCATGAGGACTTCGACGGAGAAGATCGCCCCCGCGATGGGGGCGTTGAAGGTCGCGGCGATGCCGCCCGCCGCGCCGCAGGCGACCAGCGTCCGGAGCTGGCTCGCGGTCAACTTCGCCCATTGACCGATCGTCGAGCCGATCGCCGAGCCGATCTGGATCATCGGTCCCTCGCGTCCGGCCGTGCCGCCCGAGCCGATGGTGAGGGCGGAGGCGACGACCTTGACCAGGACGACGCGCGGCCGGATCCGGCCCTCGGTCGTCGCGAGCGCGGTCATCACCTCGGGCACTCCGTGCCCCCGGGCCTCGCGCGCGAAACGCTGGATGATGGGCCCTACGAGGAGAGCGCCGAGCGCGGGGAGCAGTACCAGCCGCGCGTCCCCGAAGACGCCGAGAGCCCCGGCCGTGTCCTCCCGGTAGACTCGGGTGACGGCGTTCAGGAGCCGGATGAAAGCCACCGAGCCGAGGCCGGTCAGTATCCCCACCGCCACCGCGAGGACCAGCAGGAGGTTCTGCTCGGGGAGGAACGGAGAGCGGAAGCGCGCGAGGGCGGCGAGTCGCGAGCCCACGCGGCCGACGAGCGGCCGGAGGTCGGACGTGCTCACCGGCTTGCCGACGGCGTGACGAGCAGCTTCACGCGATCACCGCGCCGCACGGTCAGCACGAGCGGGCGCGCCGGATTCCCGGGAGGCAGGGCCCGACGCGCTCCGGGCCAGGCGAGGCGGCGACCGTCGACGGCGAGGATGAGATCCCGTTCGGTGAGCGCGGCCGCCGCCGCCGGAGTCCCCGCCGGGATGCTCGTGACCTGAAGGCCGTCCTCGGCACCGCCTTCGGACCAGATCAGGCGCACGCCGAGGGCCCGGATCTCCCGCGCCGGTCCGGCGGCAGGGCGGCAGTCGCGGCCGGGCTGCTCGACCCGACCCGGCACGCGGCGGCCTCCGCGCCACACCGCGTAGGACACGCCACTGCCCGGCGCTGCGGCGTCATACGCCCGGCCGAACGCCTCCTCGCTCCCGACCTTCGACGAGCCCCAGGCCAGAAGGATGTCCCCGGCCTCGATCCCCGACCGCCCGCCGAACGCGCTCAGCCAGACCTTCTCGACCACGACGCCTTCGCGAAGCCGGAGGGCCCGCCGCGCTTCCTCGGCTAGCTCGGTCACCTCTATGGCGCGGCAGGGCCTTCCCTGGGCGAGCGCACGGGCCACCGCCAGCGCCGACTCGACGGACAAGACGCGGACGCCCCCGGCAGAGTGGACCGCCACGCCGGCCAGCTCGCGATCGAGGGTCACCACCGCGGCCAGCGGGATGGAGGAGGGAAGCGGGAGCGCCACGTCAAGGAGCTGGGTGCCGGCGTGAGAATCGCGCCCGGCGGAGGCCAGGTAGCCGGGCACCACCCGGACGGCCTGGTCGGCCCCGAGGCTCACCGCGGCGAGGTACGTCGCCGGATGAAGCCCCTCGCGAGCGGCCGGAGCCAGCGGAGCCGAGACGTCGCTCTCTCCGACCGAGACCGCTGCGAGGCCCACACGGGCGTCTGCCCCGAGAACGCGCTGGGCTCCGCTCTCCGCAGCGAGACCGTCGGCGGCATCGATGGAAGTGAGGGCCAAGCCGGGCTCGATCAGCACGCCCGTGGCGGTCCCCGGCCCCAGGCCCACCAGGCCGCCCCGCGCGCGCGAGGCGAGCTGAAAGAAAAACTCCGACTGGTAGCCGAGCGGCGTCTTCTCGAGGTCGGGACGCATGGCCGGGGCCGGGGAAGGAGTGGCGGCGGGCTCCGGGATCGACGGACGGACCGGGGGGCGCCGACGCAACGCTCCCTCCGCGAGGACCGCGATCACCGCCAGCCCGAGGACCACTGGAGGGAGAAGCCGGCGCGCCTCGCCGGCGCTCATCCAGCGGCGAGCCGAGCGGAGCCGCATCGTCCTCTCCTGCTATCACTCGAGCCCCGCAACCCGCATCCGCGCGGAGGCCAGGTTGGTTGCCAGCATGGGTAGAGCACTACAAGAACGCTGCCAGGCTCAAGGTCCACGGCGCCCGCCGTATAGTCAGTAATGTCAACCAGTTGTGGCTGGTACGCGTCTCCCTTGCGTCCCCTCGAGCGTGAGATTCCCCACGCTCGCGGTAATCTTCCATTGCACGACAGTCTTCATCAACCATGCCAGCCAAGCCATGCGCTCAGCGCCCTCCGACACCGCGACGCGCTCGCTCCCACGCGACGTTCTACGACCGCTTGAGCGCGTTCTACGACTGGATCGCGGAAGCCAGCGAGCGCAAGCCGCGGCGCCGCGCTCTTCGGGCGCTCGCCGCTGCGCGCGGTGAACGAATCCTGGAGCTCGGAGTCGGCACCGGTCGTGCGCTGCCGGCCCTCGTTCGCGCGGTCGGGCCGGAGGGCCGAGTGCTCGGCATCGACCTCGCGACCAGGATGCTTCGGGTCGCGCGACGGCACATCGCGTCGCTGAAGCTCGAGCGTGCGGTCGCCCTGCAACGGGGCGACGCACGCGCCTTGCCGTACCGGTCGGAGGGACTCGACGCGGTTTTCATGAGCTTCACCCTCGAGCTCTTCGACGAAGCCGAGATCCCCGTGGTGCTGGGCGAGGCTCGCCGTGTGCTGCGGCGCGGGGGCCGGCTCTGCGTGGTGTCGCTGGTGGAGGGAAACCCGACGACGCGGCGCGCACGACTCTACCGGTGGTTCCGCCGCCGCTGGCCGCGCCTGATCGACTGCCGGCCCATCGCGCTCGACGCTTTCCTCAAGCAGGCGGCCTTCCGGCCGGAGTCGACGGAGACCTCGGACGTTTCGGGACTGCCGGTCAGGGTCGTAGTCGCCACGAAGCCCGCGGGGTCCCCGTAGCGTATCCTCGGCACATCGGCCGGTCACCGGCGCCGA
>Ga0214472_10001962_pt1 | contig 22377 bp, 19 predicted proteins | sample RVTome_6_FD_207662 | JGI IMG/M metagenome (GOLD analysis project Ga0214472, IMG submission 207662) | Soil microbial communities from uranium-contaminated site in the Upper Colorado River Basin, Wyoming, United States - RVT140D175 | ecosystem: Environmental > Terrestrial > Soil > Contaminated >...
AGAGGCGCCGACAATGAGGATCCCATGGATCCCGGCGAGATGCTCGCCCATCAGCGTGACGAGGCCGAGGCCCCCGGCAAGGAAGCCGAGAGCGGTTTTTATCCATGCGTTGAATGTACGCTCGACTGCCAGCAGCGTCCGTGTGACGGCCAGGTCGGCCGTCTCCTGTGAGGTGTGCGGATCGTGAAGCATCGAAAGACCCCCGACTCGTGGTTGGAGTAGGCTGAGAAGATACCATTGGTTGGGGCGGGGACTGGCGCGGCGATCCGTAAATTTCCCCCTGTCAGTCGGCACTTTGACCATCGCAGCCCGCCCTCGCGTATTGATGAAGAAATCAGGTGCAGCTGAGTCACATCGCTCTGCGGGAGTTGGCCCTCTCATCGAGGGGACAAGAACTGGGGTTTGACGAGGCGACAGCACTGATGCTTGAAATGAAGCATCGGATGATGCGTATTGTTGGAAATCAATCAAGTCTCGGGGCTGGCGGGTTCGCTTCCTCCAGCTTGTGCGTGGCCACGCGCGCGCTATACTCCAGGAGCGTCTGCATTTCCGCATTTGCTAACGCCAGGCGTATCCACGGAGCCAACCTCCGCCTACTTGGCTCGTGTCTTGCGCTCTTGACAGGCGTGTCATCCAGCCAAGGAAGCAAAGCGATGTCCAGTGTACTCTTGACTCCAGCAGGGATTGTCGGCTTCGCTATGGTGGGTATCATCGGATGTTCGACGACGCCCCCTGGCTCGAACCCAGACGATATGAGCGCCTCCGAACACGAAGCGGCCGCCGAGGAACATGGGCGTGCGGCTGCGGAACACGCCACGAAGTACGACCCGGATGCGCGCAAGATTGCTTCGGCGCCCGGCGGCACCGTGTGGTACGGCGAAGGCTACGAGTACTATTGGCCCGACGACCTCGATGACGGAGGCTGGAGCCAATACGTCTACAATCCGGTGTTGAACCATCAATCGACCGCAGCTGAGCACCGGGAGCATGCCAGCCAACACAGGGCGGCTGCCCGGGAGCTCGACGATTTCGAAAAGGCAGAGTGCTTCGCGTTCGATGAAGATGTGCGAGCCACCTGCCCCCTGCTTGGCCTCTCGTATCGGGTCGAGGATATCGAGTCTGGAGTGAGGATCGAGATCGAGGACGAGATTCCCTTGGATGCGGTCTACATGCACATGCGGTGCCACTACGCCTTTGGCCGGGCGAACGGTCGCGAGGGAATGACAGACTGCGCTCTCTACATCATGTCTCTTGCGATCGAACGCTCCGGGGAGCGCACGCTCGATCTGACCACGACGGACGCGTTGCTCGTCGGCGAATTGCGCAAGCGGGCGCGATCACATGAGGAGCCTGAGCAAGCTCCTTAGTTGGGTGTTTCCGTCACGGGTGCTTTCGCAGAGGACTGCGGTGACCATTCGTCACCACCTGGGTTGATATCCAGACGGGAGCAGGCTCCACCTGGGACCGTAAACGTGCACGACGTGGATCGATTCTCCATCGTGTTCGACTGTGCCCCCAGCGTGCACCCACCCTAGGATCCCAGCCATCAAATTGTGAGCATTGACGCCCTGCGCTCGAAGTCGGGCTGCGTGCTCCGCGCTACGATACCCAATAGTGCAGTACAAGACGATACGAAGACCGTCATAGGAGTCTGAATGGGCCTCGTAATCTCTCCACGCGATGGCTCCCGGTATGATCGAAATATCTCGCTCGTCGTCGCTACGCACATCCACGAGAACCGTAGACGGGGATTTCATCCATACAAAGAGGCTGTCTGGAGAAACTTCCGGCACGTCGACGAATCCTCGCCGATACTCCGCGTACATCGCACGCACGGCGGCAGCGAGTTCGGCATCAGATGCTGCAATGGCGGGGCTCGCGGCCGCGGATGCTGCTACCAACAACGAGATCGCCGTAAGAACCAATCGTTTGGACATTCGAATCAGGCTACCTCCAGAGTACGCCGCCTACGTCGATTGTAATACGCAACAGACCAGATTTCCTCAATTCCTCGTCCGCGCTCGTCGTGCGCTTGCCCTCGAAAACTGGGCTTCCCCCGATCACGTAGACATCTCGAGGGCACCTGTGAGACTGACTCCCATTGAACGTGCCTGCCTCTGCTGGACACACTCTCTGCCATGGGTTCATCCGCAATCACTAAAAACCCACCTTCAGTGTTTGCCAAGCACAGAGTTTTCCGAACGGTACTTCCAGTGGGCAGCGTCGCCGCCCTCGGCTTGCTCATGCATGAGCATCGACCGGATCTGCAATTCGAAGACGAGGCCCTCGGACAAAGTGACACAGGTATGGAGACTCTGGTAGCCGTTCGGCTTCGGATCCTCGATGTAGTCCTTGAAACGCCCCACGATCGGGTGAAACGCCGAGTGGATGGCGCGAAGAGCGCGGTAACAGTCTCCACGCGTAGGGACGATGATTCGGAAGGCGAGGAGATCGTGGACCTGGGTCAGCTCGAGGCGTTTCAAGCGCATCTTCCGCCAAACCCCCGCCGTATTCTTGGTTCGGTACTGAAGAAACAGATATGGAACATCCCGATGCTCCAGAACGGCACGGAGTTCGCCGTCGAGACGCTGTGTCCAGGCGTAAATCGTCGGTCTCAGCGTCTCCAACTCCTCATCCAGCGCCTGGAAAGACTCGGGAGCGAGGATGCGTAGCGCTGCGTCTTCGATGACCGATTTAAGATCCATATTCCCATGGAGTTCGGCGTCGGCGACGCCGTTCCGCCACAGTTCCTCTGCCAATCGGCGTGCCTCGACGCCGCGGGTATCAAGCGTTCCCAAGAGGATCAGTTGATTCTGTCGTCGATCGAGGGCCCGCATGGATTCCACGCTGATGCTCAGCCGCTCCGCCGCAGTCCCGTTGCTTGGCAAATCCTCCCGGAGGTCGCTAGCAGCGACGCCTTCGTCCTCGAGATTGAGGGCTTTCTGCTCCGCCGCCATGAGCCTTTCTACTGTTGTCTTCAGGTTGATGCCCATCCTTCGAAAGCGAGTCGCCAACCATCGCATCTCCCATGCACCTGTCAAGACAACGGGGTCTCCCCAATATCCCATTTCCATTTTTCGAACCCCGTCCAAGAGGCAATCCAGCGGCTTCGTGACAAGATTGCGGAGCGCAATCACGATGAAGATCGTGCTCGTGGCCACAGTCACGAGCATATGGATGATCCAGTTTCGCCATGCGGTAGATACATAGGATCCGAAGGAGGATGAGTCCTGCCAAACGGTGAGAATCCCGCCGTTGGCTCCCAGCGCGGCGCCTTGAATCGTCACATCGACACGAAATCGCCAGCGCAGATCGTCCGGAGGTGCGCTTCCAGTGGAATACAGGACACGATCATCTGGCCCACGCAGGATGACATCCCGGCGCGCGAGGCCCGCATCGAGAAAGGACCGATGGAATTGATCGAGGTCCGACACGAGTTCGTCGACATCCCGCGCGGCCGAAAGGGATCGAAGGAGCGGAGCGAGCGATTCCTCCATCAATTGTTCGCGGGCGGCATGTTCTGCGCTGAATTCAACCATTCGAGGAACGATGGTCACCGCTCCCATCACCAGCGCCAGGATGCCGGACATCGTGAGCCCGAGACGCCAACCGAGCGAGAGCCGTGGACGCTCGCTCCGATCGACCGTTCGCTCGGTACCGGCACTTGCCGCGGGGACAGTCCGTTTCTTTGTCACTTGTCGGTACATGACAATTCAGCCAGATCCTCCTGCTTCCGCAGCCGCCCCTCGACCGATGGTTCTCAGGCGAACTCTCAGCTACTTGTAATCGCTCCCGAGATCAGCCCCTGACTCGATTGCACGAGGCTCAACCGGCTCTCGAAGCCCGTACTTGCTTTCGATCAATGTCGCGACCACGGCAGCGGGATAGCCTTTCTCCAACTCTTGGCCGATCAGCTGCTTTTCTTCGTGGGCAGTCGGGCATTCGCAAGTCTCCAACTGTTTTTCTCCGCAGCTACCGCAACTGCAGCGAAATAGAGATGCGACTTCCAATACGGTAGCCGAGTAGGCCGGATGCCTCGCCTTGTTCGTGGACGGCGAATCGCCGGAGCTTGATGAGCGATTCAAGATCGCGGCGCTTACCGCGATGCTGCCCGCAGCCAAAATGATCACCCAACGAAAGAGAGCGGGAGAACTCTTCTTCGGTCTCGCTTTTGGACTGTTCCATAGAGGCGTCCTACATGACTTACAGATCCGGGCCTGGGCGCGATTGCGCTGGCCGCAACTCGAGCAGAACATTCGATGCTCCCTTCAAAGTGCGTCGTCGCGTGACGCGGTCGACACGGCGCGTCCGTAGATCAGGATCTACCAAGTCGCTCGATGACTTTATTTCCCTCTTCTCCCGTGCGAATCTTCACGAATCGCTCCAGATCGCTCACAAGAACGACTCCGTCGCCGTGCCAACCCGTCCGCCCCAGGCTCGTGACGAGGTGGAGGATCGTATCCACATCGTCGTCGTGGCACACCAGCTCCAGCTTGTAGACACCGCTGTACCGCTTCATGAATGCGGTGGAGAGTTTGCTTTGCGACGGATCAGCAAGCTCGCCGATGGCGCTGACTGCAATGGCCGTCATCGCGTGAAAACCAGCGCTGTCGAGGGCGTGCACGATCGCGTCGATGTTCTCTGGCCTCACGAATGCCTTGATCTCCTTCATGAACTGTCTCCCCTTGCAGAAAGAAACTGGGACTGATCGCGCGGATACTTGGAAAACTAATAACGGCATCGTGCAGGTGCTGTGCCCGCTCACGAGAACGCTCGGGCGTTGCGCGAGGAGTCGCGTTAACCGCCTCATCCAGTTGGAGTTGGCTCGCGTGCATGTCGTGTGGGATGGAAACGACCGCGACGTGTAGCGATTTTGGCTCGAGCCACATGCCGCAAATGGGGCACCTATTTGAATTCACTGTTGGTTATCCAACACTCTCCCGTGCAGCCTGGTACGCAGCTACTTCGGTGACCAAAGTCGCTCGCGCCGCCTCCACCGCCCCTCCTCGCCGCATCGTGGTCGTTTTCATCAAATGCACGAGTCGCTCGTTTCTTGGTGGCATCGGACATGCTGTCACGTGCGACAGACGCTCGCCAGGGGAGGACGAACATGGATCGACGACCGCTGGCCCGTCCGGCGAACGATGAAGCGCGCCACGCGAAACGCCGCGGACCCGTGCTTGCATTCGCGCCCCGCCTTGCCTGGCTCGTGCTTCTTCTCCTCTTCGGAATCAGCGCAACTCCACCGCGCGCCGTCTTCGGTCAAGTGGACCCCGAGCAGGAAGACCTCGGGGCCTTGATCTCCGAAGCCCTCTCGCGACATCCCCGGATGAAGGCGGCCGAGGCTCGATACGCAGCGGCATCCGCGCTGCCGCCGCAGGCGGGGAGCCTTCCGGACCCGGTTCTGGGCCTGAAGGCCGTTAACCTCCGGGTCGACGATGTGGCACTCGATTCGAGTCCGATGGCGGGGCTCGAGCTGAGCTTTCAACAGGGGCTGCTCTTTCCCGGAAAGCGAGGCCGGCGGCGGTCGGTGGCAGAAGCTATCGAGCAGACAGAGTTCACACGAACCGAACTGGTCGCGGCAGAAACCCGCGCCCGTGTCGAGTCCGCGTATTGGCACTACGCCATGGCCGATCGAGTCGAGCAGATCACGCGTGAAAACATCACCGTGCTCGAGCAGATCGTCGACATGGCCCATTCCCGCTTCGCGGTGGGGGGCGGGGCTCAACAGGATATCTTGCAGGCGCAGTCCACGCTCGCCGAACTGGGTGCGCAGCTCCTGCAACGCGCACAGGAAACCTCCACGGCCGGGAAGGCACTCAATACCGCCGTGGGTAGGGCGCCCAACGGACACCTGGGCACCGCATCACCGGCTCCCCTCGATTCAATCCGACTGAACGCAGACGAAATCAGTCGACTCAGCAGCGAAGCCTCTCCCAGCATCCGCGTCCAGATGTCGCTTGTCGAGCGTGGTCGAAGCGCTCTGGAGGAGGCGAAGCATGATCGCTGGCCGAACGTCGGGCTCGCCGCCGGTTATCGATTCCGCGATCCAGCCGGCGACACCACCGATGGAGCGGATATGTTCTTTCTCGCTCTCAACTCGACTCTCCCCGTTTTTGCCGGCTCCAAGCAGAACCGCAGAGTTCAGCAAGAGGCCAGCCAACTCACCGAGGCGATCGCGGAAGAGATGGATGAGCGGCTCAGCGTCGGGCTCAGCGTGGAGACACTGCTCGACGAGATCCGGCGACTCCGGAATCAGACACTCATGTATGTCGATCAGGTGCTGCCGCAGGACGAACTGGCCCTCGAGGCTTCCCTCAGTGACTACAGCGTCGCCAGAGTCGGCTTTCTGTCGATTCTCGAGAACTGGCAACGGCTCTTGCGTGATCGAATCACGGTCGAGGCGCTCCGTGCGCAACGGGGCTCGCGCATGGCGGCGCTCCGGGCTCTGATCGGAAAGGAGCTCCAATGAGCCGCTGGGGTATCCATATTGCACTCATGGTCATTTCTGTCGCTTTGCTCGGGGGTTGCTCGAACAAGCCAAGTGAAGACGCAACTTCCTCCGACTCCGCCGACGGAGAGCGCAAGGTCCTGTACTGGAAATCCGCCATGGACCCCACTTTCGTGAACACGCGGCCCGGCAAAGACGCCATGGGAATGGATCTCATACCCGTCTACGAAGGCGATCCAGGGGCCGATCTCACCCAGATCCAGCTCTCGGGTCGAGTCACCCAGCAGATCGGCGTGAGAACAGCTCCCATCGCGCGTCAACAACTCACGCGATCGATTCGATCCGTGGCCCGGATTGGCTACGACGAGACCACGCTGGCGCATGTCAGCATGAAGTTTGACGGATGGATCGAGACTCTCAACGTCGATGAGACCGGCCAATACGTCCAGGCAGGCCAACCACTATTCGAAATCTACAGTCCCGAGCTCGTAGCGAGCGCGGAAGAGTTTCTGCAGGCGTCGAGTGCCAACACCGAGGCGAGTCACATGCAGCATCTCGTTCGGTCGGCGCGACGACGCCTGCTCCAGTTTGACCTCACAGAAGAGCAGATCAATCGCATCGCGAGCACTGGCGAAGTACCGCTGCGATTGACGGTGCGCTCACCTTCGTCTGGATATGTAGTCAAGAAGAGCGCGTTCCAGGGGTCGTTCGTCCGCCGCGGTGTGAATCTGTTCGAGATCGCCGACCTGGACCGCATATGGGTATACATCGATGCCTACGAGTACGAAGCCCCATGGCTGAGTGTCGGTCAGAAGGTGGAGATGGAACTCACCTACAGCCCGGGGCAACGCTACGTCAGCCGGGTGGACTACATCTACCCATTCCTCGACGAGGTCTCCCGGACGATTCGCGTCCGGGCCATATTTGCGAATCCGGATCTCGTGTTCAAGCCAGGGATGTTCGCCACGGCACGCATCCTCAGCGAACTTCCGGAACCCGTATTGGTCGTGCCTTCAGAAGCCGTGATCCATTCCGGGGACCGCTCCGTCGTCTTCGTGGCCCTGGGTGCGGGAAGGTTCGAGCCGCGCGACCTCGAGCTTGGCGTCGAAGGAGACGGTGGCGACTACGAGGTCCTGGCCGGACTCGAAGAAGGAGAGAGAGTCGTGACCAGTGGTCAATTCCTCATCGACTCCGAGAGCCGACTCAAGGAGGCCGTCATCAAGCTGTTGGCACCTGCACCGCAAGCCGAACAGAACGGTGCAGAGGAAACGTCAGATCCTACGAGTATTCACTAGGCGGTGCCCGTGATGTTGGGTCGAATTATCTCTGCCTGTATTGCCAATCGAGGCTTCGCGGCCATCGTATTCGCCTTGATCTTGGGAGCAGGCGTGTTCGCCATGAAGCGAACGGGCCTCGATGCCATTCCGGATCTGTCCGACATCCAAGTGATCGTATTCACCGAGTACCCTGGTCAGGATCCGCGCGTCGTCGAAGACCAAGTGACCTATCCGCTCACGACCGCTCTGCTCTCCGTTCCTTTTGCAAAGGTGGTCCGGGGGTACTCATTCTTCGGATATTCGTTCGTGTACATCATTTTCGAAGATGGAACCGACATGTACTGGGCCCGAAGCCGAGTGCTCGAGTATCTGAACTACGTCAGCGGCCGGTTACCAGCAGGCGTGACTCCGGCGTTGGGGCCTGACGCGACGGGAGTTGGATGGGTGTACGAGTACGTGCTCGACAGCAAGGATCACGATCTCGCCCAGCTGCGCTCCATCCAGGACTGGTATTTGCGCTACGAGCTGCAGACCGTACCTGGCGTTTCGGAAGTCGCGAGCGTCGGAGGGTTCGTCAAGCAGTATCAGATCACGCTCGATCCCGACAAGCTTCTCGCGTACGACATTCCCTTGTCGACCGTGAAACGCGCGCTGGAGCGCAGCAACCAGGACGTGGGCGGGCGTCTCCTGGAGCTGGCGGAAACAGAATTCATGATCAGGGGACGAGGCTACCTTCGCTCGATCGAGGACATCGAGCTGATTCCGGTGGGGGTCACAGCGGATCACGTGCCGATTCGGATGGCCGACATCGCCGACGTCGCGATCGGGCCGGAGCTACGACGCGGCATCGTGGAATGGAATGGAGAGGGCGAGACGGTCGGCGGCATCGTCATCATGCGCTACGGTGAAAACGCCTATCGAGTGATCCAGGACGTGAAGGAGCGCCTGATGGAGCTCGCTAAGACACTGCCCGAGGGTGTGGAGATACACACCGCCTACGACCGCTCGTCGCTGATCGAACGAGCGGTCGAGACTCTTCGCGAGAAACTCGTCGAGGAGACGATCGTCGTGGGGCTCGTCTGTCTGGTGTTTCTGCTGCACGTTCGAAGCGCTCTGGTGGCGATCGCCACGCTACCGGCTGGGATCATCCTGGCATTCTTGATCATGAAGATACAGGGTGTGAGTGCCAACATCATGAGTTTGGGGGGAATCGCCATTGCGATCGGCGCGATGGTCGACGCGGCCATCGTGATGATCGAGAACATGCACAAGCATTTGGAACGGGATGACGGTACGACGAGCCGTTGGGTGCTCGCCGAACGAGCCTCGAAAGAAGTTGGGCCTTCACTCTTCTTCTCGCTGTTGATCATCGCCGTGTCGTTTCTGCCGGTGTTTGCGCTGCAAGCGCAGGAGGGCAGGCTGTTTCGACCGTTGGCGTATACGAAGACCTATGCCATGGCTGGCGCCGCGATCCTATCGGTGACCTTGGTACCGCTTCTGATGGGACTGTTTATTCGGGGTCGCATCCGGTCCGAGTCCGAGAACCCGGTAAACCGTGCCCTCGTTCGAATCTACCGCCCGGTTCTGCTTTTCGCACTGGGCAGGAGGCGCTGGATTCTGGGAGCCGCGCTGCTGCTCCTGGTGACGAGCGTCATTCCCGCCAGGCGATTGGGGTCGGAGTTCATGCCGCCGCTGAACGAGGGAGATCTCCTGTATATGCCGAGTATGCTGCCTGGGATCTCCATCACAACGGCTCGACAACTCCTCCAGGAAACCGATCGCATCATCAAGTCGTTCCCAGAGGTGGAATATGTCTTCGGCAAGATCGGCCGGGCCGAAACCGCCACCGATCCGGCGTCGCTGAGCATGATCGAGACGATCGTCGCGCTCAAGCCGGAGAAGCAATGGCGGCCCGGGATGACGACCGAAAAACTCATCGACGAAATGAACGCAGCCATCCAGCTTCCAGGCGTGACGAACGCCTGGACCATGCCGATCAAGACCCGCATCGACATGCTCTCCACGGGAATCAAGACGCCAGTCGGTATCAAGATCGCTGGACCGGACCTCGAGGTACTGTCCAAGATCGGTGAACAGGTAGAGGCCATCCTGCAGGGCGTGCCCGGAACGGCGTCCGTGTACGCCGAGCGGGTGACGGGCGGGAACTTCCTGGACATCGAGATCGATCGAGAGCAGACGCTGCGATATGGGCTTACGGTCGGCGATGTGCAGGATGTCATCAAGTCGGCGATCGGCGGCATGAACGTCACTTCCACCGTCGAGGGCCTGGAGCGGTATCCCGTCAACATTCGTTACGGCCGAGAGCTTCGGGACGACCTCACCAGCCTGAAGAGAGTCCAGATCCCGACGCCGATGGGGCACCAGATCGCTCTCAGCCAGGTCGCGGATCTGCGGTTTCTCAAGGGCCCGCCGGTGATCAAGAGTGAGGGAGCGAGGCCCAATGCCTGGGTCTACGTCGATGTGGAGGGATCTGACCTGGGTGGCTATGTCAGCGCGGCCCAGCAGGCCGTGGCGAGCCAATTGACCATGCCTCCGGGTTACCGACTGATTTGGAGCGGGCAGTACGAGTACATGGTTCGCGCCAAACAGAGGCTGCAGTTGATTCTTCCCATCACACTCATGGTGGTCTTCATGTTGCTGTACGCCAACTTCCGAAGCATCGCATATAGCGCCATGGTCATGATTACGCTCCCTCTTTCCCTCGTCGGCGGCATTTGGTTCATCTACTTCCTGGGATACAACATGAGTGTCGCGGTGGGTGTGGGTTTCATTGCTCTGGCAGGAGTTGCGGCCGAGATCGGCGTCGTTCTGATCATGTACCTGAAACATGCACTGGACGAAGTAAGATCGGCAGGAGACACCGGTCTGTCACATGCGGATCTTCGGCGCGCGATCATAAAGGGAACCATCGAGCGAGTACGGCCGATCATGATGACGGTGACCGCGGTCATGGCCGGCCTCCTTCCCATTTTGTGGGGACACGGTACGGGGGCCAGCGTGATGAAGCGAATCGCGGCCCCCATGATTGGCGGGATGGTGTCCGCGGCAGTGCTGACTCTGGTGGTCATACCGCTGTGTTTTCAGATCTGGCACGAACGCGAAGTGCGCACCCGTGTCGGCGCGGGCCCAAGCGACGACATTTGACCTCGCCGTCGAGACGTCAATTGCGCGGCTGCCGGGAGGGCAGAGAATGTACAAGATGTTTCTTCCGTTACTCGCGATCGTCGGACTTCTCGTTCCGAGCCAAGCACTTGCGGACAGCGGCGATGATGAGCAGTTATTGGACGCTCTCGATCGCGCGTGCGAGTCCGTGGTGCTTGTATCCGTGAGAGCTCTCGTTCCGAGTGGGGCGCCCGCGGAGGTCCGGGAGATACAGGTGACAGGGAGCGGGTTCGCCATCGCGCCCGGATACGTCGTCACCAACTACCATGTTGTGGAGAATGCGGCCCAGATCGATGTCATTCTGCGGAGTCGGCAGCCCGGGAGCGCATCGGTAGTCGGAACAGCGCCCGGCTACGATCTGGCTCTCTTGAAGGTGCCCTTCGACGAAAGGACTCTGCCACCTGTCTCGCTTGGGAGCTCGTCTGACCTACGTCTCGGGCAAACGGTTCTGACCGTGAGTAACCCGCTCGGACTGCAGCACTCCGTCAGCCGCGGCGTGGTCAGCGGGCTGCAGCGGGAAATCTCTGGCCTCGAAATCGGTGCCCGGCTCATTCAGTTCGACGCGTCGATCAACGAGGGACAGAGCGGCGGGCCGCTCGTCGATTCTCGCGGCAGCGTCGTGGGAGTGACGACCTTCAAGATTCTTGGCGCGGAAGCCATCGGGTTTGCTATTCCGATCGATCTGGTACGCCAGACAATTTCGGACCTCGAACGGATGGGTCACCCATTTCGCCCGGAAATCGGCTTTTCGGGGACGGGAGTCGATCCGAGTCTGGCGTCCCTGTTCGAGCTGCCAGTCGTGTGGGGCGTGCTCGTGGAACAGGTGGAGGACGACTCGGTGGCCGAACGCGCGGGTCTCCGCGCCGGCCACCGTATCGTTACGCTCCACGACAAGGACTACGTCCTGGGGGGTGACATCATTGTGGCAGTCGATGACGCACCGATCGTCGGGCCGACAGGCCTCATCGATTCCTTTTTGAACGCTCGGCCCGGACAGGTGCTAGAGCTGGAGGTAGTTCGCGGAAACAAGACCGTCCGAATCGAATTGACGGTGCCGGAGATGGTCCATTGAGGCACCCTCACGCGGGTGATCCATGACGATCTGTTGCCCCGGTATGGCCGGTCGAGATGACGAACAGATTATCGTTCGCCGGGATCTGGGAGTTGAGAGGGCACAGTACCGTCCCTGTCGATCACCCGACCGTTCGTACGCCCGGCATGCTACTCGACCAGCTAGCGCCGTCCTAGGACTACCGTCGCGCTGGCTTGCCCCATAACCGACAACTGCGTTGCCGAATTGATGGATATGCAGCGAGTGAGTACGTTTCGAATGGACGGTGCGTGTATAATCGACTGTCTGACGACAATTTACGCGGCTGCCGTTCGTGGCCCGTCGGTTGCTCCGCCCGGGATCGAAAGGAGGCGCGTGCCATGAACCGACCGCTTATCGGCAGTGGAGTCACTCTGCTCGCCGTCTCGGCGTGGCTGGCTTTCGACGCGTTTGCCACTCCAACAATTCAGAGAAAATGGTTCAACACCTACCCCGAGGCATGCGGATTCCTCGTCGCCGCGGCAAATGAGTGCAGCTTGTGCCATACGCTGCTGCCAAATGGAGATCCCACGGCACTCTTCAAACACAACAACCGCTACGGCATGGCCATCGCCGCGAACGGCTACGACATCAAGGCGACCGAGCCCATCGACTCCGATCTCGACGGGCGAACCAATGGCCAGGAAATCAAGCATGACTGTACGTTGCCGGCAGATCCGAGGTCTGTCGTGCCGGTCTCCTCGACGACGTGGAGTGTGTTGAAGGCCAGGTTTCGCTGAACCAGGGGGTTGATAACAGCTATCGAGGGGGATGCCCGTCGCTCGTATGGCCACGCCCAGACCGCATCAGAAGAGTCGGCTGAGTTCAGCGACGCCAACGTCCTGCATGCGATGCTCCAGGCATTACGGTCTCATTCGCCCATTCAGCGGCCCGCGATGGAGGTCTCGTCGGCGGGCCATAATCTACATAATCTAAATCGTCCGCTGGAATTTCCGGTCCTTGCTACCGGGTTCGGATCGGACCTAGGATCGAGGTTGCCCTCTCAGGCGGATCCAGTCTGAAAGGCTCGAGATTCTGCGCAGCCAGCGGATGCGCCTCGGGCATTTCTCTCTGCGCGAGGATACGGCTTGGACCCTCTGGACATCATCGAAAGCACGGCGGAGCCTGCATTCGCCACCGACGAAACCGGTCGGGTGGTGATCTGGAACACCGCCGCCGTGCGCCTTCTGGGCTATCGCCCGGAGGATGTCCTCGGCAAGTCGTGTTTCGAAGTGATCTGCGGCCGGGACGGCTTCGGCAACAGGTTCTGCGACGAGACCTGCAACGTTGTGGGGATGGTTCTCCGCAAAGAGTCAATCAACCGCTTCTCCCTCGACATGCGCCGGGCCGATGGAAAGGATACTCGCGTCTGGTTCACGATCATCTCAGTGCCGGGCCCAAAGCCATCGCAATATACGATCATCCACATCCTGAGCCCTGCAGATGCGGATGTCTCTGGAGATGCCAAGTTCAGGAGTTTGACGGATCTCTCCCAGCCCACGTCGATTGGCAACTCTGCAACGGATCCCGCCACCGGACACGAACGGGATGAGCAATCTGTCGTCGTACTCACCGACCGCGAACAGGAAGTGCTGACGCTGATGGCCGAGGGAACGAGCACGGCCAGCATCGCAGACAGGCTCCACATCAGTATCTCCACGGTTCGCAGCCACACCCAGAGCATACTCAGCAAACTTGACGCGCACAGCAAACTCGAAGCTGTGGCGGTGGCGCTCCGCCGTCGAGTCATCTGACTCCGATCGGGCAGACCTGCCTCATTTTCGAAAACCCCGCTAACATCGCCGTGGCGGCCTTTCCTGCCGCGTTTGGACCCCGTGCTTCGTTCAAATGCATGAGAAGAATTCATGCGTTCGGCGGATAGACGCTTGTAGACCGGGAAGCTAGCGTAGAGCCGTCTAGATCCCACAGCTCGTTCCCCGGACCACGCGGAGGTGCTCTCATGAAGCACGGACCCATGCTGCAGAGCTCGAGCGACACCCTTCTGCGTCGCTCACCGATTTTCTTGACGCTCCTGGCGCTGCTCGTCGGCGGACAGATGCTGTTGTGGAGCAGCACGGCCGACGCCACGCCAGCGTTCGCGAGACGCTACGAGACCAGCTGCCAGACCTGCCACGTTGCATTCCCCAAACTCAATCCGTTCGGAGAGGCGTTCCGCATGCTCGGTTATCAGTTGCCCGACGAGACCGAGGAACAGATCAAGCAGCCGGATGTCAAGCTCGGCGCCGAGGCCTACAAGCGAGTCTGGCCGGACGCAGTGTGGCCCGGTGCCATCCCCCAGCAGTCGCCCATCTCCGTCGTGACCGAGTTTCTTTGGGAGAATTCGCAAAAGCTCGAGGAAATGGATGGCGAGGTCGAAACCGAACGCGTTACCAATGACTTTCTGTTCCCCTCAGACTTCGCGCTCGTTCTCGCAGGAAATGCGGGGGAGCGCGTCGCCTACTTCGGTGAGGTCGCCGTGGAACGCGAGATCGAGGACGGCGTGACGGAGTCGAAGATCGCCGTCGAACACTTCGATTTTCGTCTGATCCGACCCATCAAGAATTCTCCGGCCTTCAACCTCAAGGTTGGTGCCTTTCAGCCCGAAGTGGTCAACAATTTCGACCACGCCCGACGACTCACCGTGCGCAACTACGACTCGATGTTCGGCGTGAATACGGCGGCGGTGGGCGGCGCTGAGAGCGTCGGCGCAGGCCACCACGGCGGGGGCGGCGGCATCTCTCTGCCCGCCGTCTCGACCGGTCTCGAAGGCTTCGGTGTCATGCGCAACCGGCTGACTTGGGCGGCTTCCGTCGTCAATGGTATGGGCCCCGGTCTCGAGACTGCCGACGGTAACAGCAGTAAGGACCTCTCCGGCAGGCTGGCCTACAAATTCGGTGGTCTGGCCCCGGATGGTTCCAACGCCGCGACCTACACTTCCAATCCCAAGAACTGGCAGGAGAAATCAGTACGCGTCGGCGTTCTCGGATACGCCGGGGACGGATCGGGCATGGTTCTCGAGGTGATGGATGAAGGAGTCTCCGCCGAGATCGAAGTGCCCGATTTCGATCGCTACGGGGTCGACATGAACATCATCTACGGGGACCTAAACCTGTTTGGCGCGTTCATAAAGGGGAGCGATGACATCCAAGTCGTGGGCGACCCGGATGAGAGCGGCTCGTTCGATTACACTGCCATGTTCGCTGAGGCGGATGTCGTGATGCACTACCCATGGTTGCACGGAGCGCTCCGCTACGAAACCGTCGACCTCCCACGGGAAGATGTCGACACGTGGCAGATGGGAACCATCTCCGTGACGGCCCTCGTCCGAGCGAACCTCAAGACGGTCGTCGAGTACACCCGTGATCTCAACGAGAGCAAGGTCTACACGCTTTGGTTGGGATCCACCCTCGCATTCTGAAGAAGGGAGAACCCATGAAAACGGATCATCTGATTCCAGCCATTGCGACGGCACTCCTGCTGGGCGCCGCTGTGACGGCGGCTCAAGCTGGTTCCATCTCGGGGACGATCAAGTGCAAAGGCCTTCGTAGCAGCGCAGACGCCGTCGTGTATGTCGACGCGGTCGAAGGCGCCGAGTTCAAGGCGCCAGAAGAACCTGTTCTCATGGACCAACTGAACATGGAATTCGTACCCCATGTACTTCCGGTCCTCAAGGGTACAACGGTTGATTTCCAGAACAGCGACACAGTCCTGCACAACGTGTTCACTCCGGACAAGTGCGCGGAGCAATTCAACCTGGGAAGCTGGCCGAAGGGCGAGATTCGCAGCTACACCTTCGCCGATCCATGCGCGGCCGTCGTGCTCTGCAACGTACATCCGGAAATGGAAGCGTTCGTGTTCGCTGCACCGACACCCTGGTATGCCGTGACGGCCAAGGACGGGAGTTACGAGATTCCAGATGTGCCCGAGGGCAAGTACACGATCCGTGTTTGGCACCCGAAACTCGAGGAGGCCAAGCAAGAGATCGAAGTCACCGCCGAGGGAAGCACATCCTTCGACGCCGAGATTAAGCGCTGAGACATGCTGGATGACCTGTCAACTTCCACCGCCAACTCCGAGTGGCTCTCGACGAACTTCCCGTGTCAGGCCGCCTGTCCCGTCGGCACAGAAGCGGGGCGTTACGTCGCGCTGATCGCGGAGGGGAGATATCGCGAGGCGTACGCCATTGCGAGGCGTCCCAATCCTCTCGCCTCCATCTGCGGGCGGATCTGTGCGGCGCCATGCGAGTCGGTTTGCCGGCGGGGGGAACTCGACGCCCCGGTCGCGATCCGTGCGTTGAAGCGATTCGTGACCGAGCGCTTCGGGGTGGAGAGCATGATCGATCTCGACATCCTCGGCGAGATCTACGGTTCGCGCGCCGTCCGCTACCCGGGAGATCGTGTGGCGGTGATCGGCGCTGGCCCGGCTGGGCTCGCCGCCGCCCACGATCTGGCGCTGCGAGGCTACCCGGTCACCATCTTCGAAGCGCAGCCCGTGGCCGGAGGGATGCTCCGGTTGGGAATCCCGGAGTATCGACTCCCGCGTGAACTCATCAAGCACGAAGTCAACGCCATCATGCGGCTCGGCGTGGAGATCGAACATGGCCAGCGACTCGGCGTGGACTTCACGCTCGGTGACCTGAAAGCGCGCGGGTTTCGGGCGGTCTTCATCGGGATCGGGTGCCAGAGGAGCCGGGATCTCCAGATCCCAGGTGTCGAGTTCGACGGAGTGCTCAGGGGCGTCGAGTACCTCCTCAACATGAACCTCGGGTACAAGACGGAGCTCGGGAGCAAAGTCGTGGTCGTGGGCGGCGGAAATGTCGCCATCGACGTCGCGCGCTCCGCGCTTCGGGTCCCGATCGCCGATGAGGCGGTGAACCCCGGCATCAATATCGTCACCGCCCTGGACATCGCGCGCTCCGCCGTGCGCTTCGGGGCCAAGGAAATCCACGTTGTGTGCCTGGAGGGCGCGGACGAAATGCCGGCGGACGCCGAAGAGATCCAGGAGGCAAATAACGAGGGCATCATTTTCCACCATCGGCGCGGTCCGGCGCGGATCCTGGGCAACGGTGCGCGCGTGACGGGTTTGGAAACGATCAAGTGCTCGTCCATCTTCGACGAGAGCGGCCGTTTCAATCCGAGCTTCGTGGAAGGGTCCGAGATCGCCCTCGCCGCCGACACCGTGATCCTGGCCGTCGGACAGAGGAGCGATCTGTCGTGGGTGCAGCCCGAGGACGGGCTCACGGTGACCCCACGGGGAACTCTGGAGATCGACTCCACGACCATGGCAACTACCGCCGAAGGGGTCTACGCGGGTGGAGATGTCGCCTTCGGGCCCCGGATCGCCATCGAGGCCATCGCCGATGGTCGACGGGCAGCGGCCGGGATCGACAGCTATCTGCGCGGAGTCGGACATCAGCCCAAGTCGGTGGAGATCGTCCTGAGAACCCTGCCGCGTTTCGGGCGCGAGCCCGACTACGAATCCATCCCGCGCCAGGAGCCGGCCCGGTTGCCCGTAGGCCGAAGGGTCGGGATCGCCGAAATCGAGCAATGCTTTGCGGAGGAGCCAGCCCAGGTCGAGGCCTCGCGCTGCCTGCGCTGCTGGGTCAACACCGAGTTCCACCAGGACGCTGCTCGCGGCACCGAGTGCGTTCTATGCGGTGGTTGCGCGGATGTGTGCCCGGAGGAGTGCATCGAGCTCGTGTCGACCCACGACCTCGACGTCGATTTGGACTTGAAGCCGGAGTTGACCGACGAGTTTGGTGCCTGCGCCGAAGCGATCTTCGACCGAAGCCAGCCGGGCACCGTCATCATCAAGGACGAAACCGTCTGTATCCGCTGCGGCCTGTGCGCGCTGCGCTGTCCAACCGGGACGATCACCATGCAAGAGTTTCAGTTCCAGGAGGCGGCCAATGACCGATGAGGCCAAGAAGAACGATTCCGAGCTGACGCGCCGCCGGTTCCTCGTCGGTACTGGCGCCGCGGCGTGTGGTCTGGTCGCAGCCGGGAGCGGGCTACTGGCCGCAGACTTCCTGCGACCGCGCGTCCTTTTTGAGCCACCGACGCGATTCATCCTGGTTCCACCCGACGCTGTAGAGCTCGGCCAAGTCATCACGAGCGAAAAGAACCAGGCCTACGTCATACGTCTCTCCAGTGGTTTCCACGCCATGTCGTCAGTGTGTACGCACCTCGGGTGCATCACCCGCTACCAATTCGACAGCAAGCAGATTGCCTGTCCCTGCCACGGGAGCCGGTTCAACCTCGATGGCGAGGTGCTTTCCGGGCCCGCTCCCCGGCCGCTGGACTGGCTGGACATGGAGTTAGCCTCCGACGGACGGATCGCCGTCGATACGGCCACGCTCGTACCGCACGGAACCACATTCAAGCTCTAGCCGCTGCCCGACAGGAGGCGCGATCCCATGGATGTCTTGAACGCTGTGTCCCGGAATCGCCTGTGGCGCTCGATCGTGCGCCAGGGTATCCGTCGCACGAATCGCAACCGGGTGCTCTTCGTCACCGAAAGCGTGTTGCTGCACATCCACTCCGCGAAGGTCCAGAAGCGTCATCTCGAGTTCAGCAGCACCTACTTTTTGGGCGCAATTTCCATGATCCTGCTGTTCGTTCTCGTCATCACGGGAATCGTACTGATGCTCTACTATCACCCCTCCGCGGAGCAGGCATACGACGACATGAAGGAGTTGGAATTCGTCATCAGCAATGGAGTGTTTCTGCGCAATCTCCATCGGTGGGCGGCGCACGGGATGGTCTTCGTGGCGTTCGCGCACATGCTGAGAGTCTTCTACCACAAGGCCTACAAGCCACCGCGTGAATTCAATTGGGTCGTCGGCGTCGTGCTCTTTCTGTTGACCCTGCTCTTGAGCTACACGGGATACCTCCTGCCGTGGGATCAGCTCGCGTTCTGGGGAGTGTCCGTCGGAACGAATATGGTTCGCGCCGTTCCCGGCGTCGGCGATTCGATCCGGTATCTGCTGTTGGGGGGGAATATCGTCGGCGACAACGCATTGCTGCGGTTTTACGTGCTTCACTGCGTGATCCTGCCCTTGGTCTTGATCGTCGGGATCGCTGTCCACCTTTGGCGGGTGCGCAAGGACGGCCTCATCGGAAGCGCGAATCGCGAGTCGCATGAAGAGTCGGAGCGGAGCTCATGAGTCGTTACCGGATCGAGAAGAATGCGGATGCTCGGGAGGTCCCGAAGCGAGTCGCTCTCGTGAGAAGGGAGTCTACGGCGAGAGTGCTGCGTCCGGACGACGAGAGTCTAACCACCGCGCCCAACCTGCTGATTCGCGAACTCGTGCTATTCCAGATCGTCGTCGGATTCTTGGCCTTGATGGCCCTGCTGTTCGACGCTCCTCTCGAGGGAATCGCCGACCCGCTGCACACGCCGAACCCGGCAAAAGCGCCCTGGTATTTTCTTGGACTACAAGAGCTGCTCCACTACTTCCCGCCTGTCGTCGCCGGCGTGATTGTCCCCGGCTTGATCGTGATCGCAGTGGTAGCGATCCCCTACTTCCGCGTCAACTGGGAGACGCAGGGATTCCTCGAGGGTCCGCGAGGAGCCAAGCTGACGGTACTGTCAGTGATCGCCCTACTCGGGAGTGTGTTGCTGCTCGTGTTTCATGCCTGGCCCGTGGCCGGCTGCACGCTGTTGATCTACATCCTGATCCTCTTCCCGCTCACTCCGCTCTGCCCAAAGGGGTTGCGGGCGCGACTGATCGCAGCTCCGCTGTCCGACTGGATCATGAGCTGGTTCGTTCTCTCGGCGACGACGCTCACGGTCATCGGCGTGTTCTTCAGGGGCCCGGGCTGGGCCTGGGTGTGGCCCTGGCTGTCCAGGGGGCACCCATGAACAACGATTCCAAGGGCACGGATGGCCTCTGGGGTTTGTTCGCCATCTCGAGTGTCGCGTTCTTGGCGCTGATGGCGGTGTCGCCCGTCAAAGACTACTTCCGCGAATATCGCGGTCATCAGAACGAGTATCGAAGCTTCTTGCTGGACCGCGCAGGATCTGCCCGCGAGCTGAAAGAGGCCAAGCAAGAAGGAGTGCGCGTCCGGCAGATCTGGGTTCCCGAACTCGGCAACGCAGTCGACCGTTGCACCTCCTGCCATCTCGGCGTGAGCAACCCTGACGCGGCAGACGCACCGCAGCCTCTGAGCCTTCACCCCCGTACCCCACACACGCCGGATTCCTTCGACCGATTCGGGTGTGTCTCCTGTCATCGGGGCCAAGGTCGCGCGACGACCGAAGAAGACGCCCATGGCAACACTCCAGACTGGCCACAACCCCTCCTTCCCAAGCGTTACACGGAGGCATCGTGCGGTAGCTGTCACCTCGACGAGGTCGTGCCCGAGGCTGCCCAGCTCAGCCGTGGTCGCAAGCTCATGCTGCAGTCGGGTTGTTATGCCTGTCATGCCGTGGACCCGCCTGCGGTCTGGTCGAGCGACGCGCCTGCCCTGGACGGCCTGAGCCAGAAGACGTCTCCGGGGTGGCTGCGTGCGTGGCTCACATCGCCGGTGTCGGTGGATCAAGAGGCGAAAATGCCGGACTTCGGTCTCACGCCCGCAGAAGTCGATTCCCTGACGGCCTATCTGTGGTCGCTGGCGCCAGCGCCGGACCAGCTGATCGAAGCCACACCCGCAGAACTCGCCGAAGGTGATCCGGTGCGGGGGAAAAAACTCTTCCGGGAGTCGAGGTGCATCTCCTGCCACACCGTCGATGGGCGGGGCAACGGCAGCGGACCGGAACTCGGCGGCGTCGGGTCGAAGGTAAATCAACGCTGGTTGATTTCGTTCCTGGGCGATCCTCACACTTTCCAGCCGGCGACCGCCATGCCCCGCTACGCCTTCGCGCCGGAAGATCTTCTGGATCTCAGTCAGTACCTCATCGAAGAACTCTACGATCCCGAGGCTCCCGAACCGGGTGAGCCGCCTAGGCTTGCCCGCAAGCTCGTGCAGGGAGGCAGCCGGCTCTTCGCCCGCTACGGTTGCGGGGGATGCCACGTTGTCCGGGGCATGGCAAAGCCCACGCCGAGCGGGCCCGACCTGACGGGCATCGGGACCAAGCCGGCTGGACTTCTCGACTTCGGCGAGCGACATGATCTTTCCCGCAGCCTGCCCGAGTGGCTGAGGGCCAAAATCTCCGAGCCGCGTTCGTTCGCCGATGGCCTGCGCATGCCGCGCTACGATTTCGAACCCGACGACGTTGAGGCGATCGTCACGGCGCTCCTCGCGCGTGAGACCGAGCCCGTTCCACTGTCCTACAGGGTCGAGGCAGAAGCTGTGGAATACTCGCCGCCAGGTCGCTTCGGTACGCTCGCCGACAAGTATCGCTGCATGTCGTGCCACCGCATCGAGGGCGCGGGGGCAGACATCGCCCAGGCGCCGTTGACGGTCGAGGGTAGCCGGGTTCAGACGGAATGGATGAAGCAATACCTGCTCCATCCCTTCACAATCCGCCCCATCCTGACCGACCGCATGGTCCCACTGCGCATGAGCGACGAAGAAGCCGGGTTCATGGCCAGCTTCATGGCGAACGTGTATCTCGACGACACGATCACCGACGACATCTTCCCGGACGGCATCGATGAAGCGAGGACAGAACGAGGAAGGCGGCTGTTCTTCGAGCGCTACGGCTGCCAGGCCTGCCACATGGTCGAGGGACGCGGCGGTTATTACGGACCGCTGATGGACAACGTCGGCGAACGACTGAAATCCGGATGGATAGAGTGGTGGCTTCAGGGACCGCAGCGCTGGAAGGCGGATGTACGCTGTCCCAACTATGGCATGCCCGACGGAGACCCGACGGACATCGCGGCGTATCTCATGACGCTCAGGCCCGCGACCGACGCCGATCCGGCCACCGGGAATGGAGGCAAGGGAAAGTGATGTTCCGACGATATCTTCAGTGGATCTCTCTGTTGGCTGCACTGTCCGCGTGCTCGGCGGACCGGAGTCTGCCGAGCGGGTCAACCGACTCAGCTGCCGTGGCCAGCCACGCCGACAGCTCCGAGCAGTCGCTCTCCGCGCCGACTCTGAGCTATGTGGCGAGGGAGGGGCGGGCGCTGTTTCTTCACTACTGCGCGACCTGCCATGGCGAACGCGGCCGGGGCGATGGGTTCAACGCCTATAACCTCGACCCCAAACCGCGCGATCTATCCGAGATCGAATTCCAGGCGGCGCGATCGGACGACGATCTCTCCGAGTTGATACGTATCGGAGGAGCCGCGGCCGGACTATCGACTACGATGCCGCCGTGGGGGGGGACGATCAACGAACGGGGCATTCACTACCTCGTCTCGTATCTGCGCGAACTACGGACCCAACCGGATGAGGCCGCGGCGGATGAGGAGTAATGTCCTGCCG
>Ga0214472_10001963_pt1 | contig 22363 bp, 21 predicted proteins | sample RVTome_6_FD_207662 | JGI IMG/M metagenome (GOLD analysis project Ga0214472, IMG submission 207662) | Soil microbial communities from uranium-contaminated site in the Upper Colorado River Basin, Wyoming, United States - RVT140D175 | ecosystem: Environmental > Terrestrial > Soil > Contaminated >...
CCCTCTCGTCCGTTCTACGGATGGGCCCCCGGGGCGGTTTCGGCCTCCGGAGCCAGACGGGCCCACTCCCGCTCCAGGTCCCTCAGCCGCCGCTCCAGGGCGGCCAGGTCGCGCTCCGCGGCCCTGAGCCGGGCCACGGCCAGGGAGCGGTCCCGGTCGGCCAGGGGGGTCTCGGCCATCAGCATCCTGAGCTCGGCCTGGTCCAGGGCGGCCCGGAGGGAGGACTCCTCCTCGGCCAGCCTGGCCATGCGGGCCCGGCTCCGGGCCAGCTCCTCGCGCAGGGCGAGCCGTGGGCGGTGGGCGGTGGTCATGGGAAGGGAGGCGAGTGTAGGCGCCCATGGGGGGCCGGGCAAGCACCGGGCCCACCTATACTCGCTGGTGGCCGGGGTGGTGGAACGGCAGACACGGGGGCCTCAAAAGCCCTTGGGCGCGAGCCCGTGGGGGTTCGAATCCCTCCCCCGGCACCGCTCCCGGGTCCCGGACCGGGGTTCGGTCAGCGGCCGGCCACGGACGCGGGGCCCAGGAGCGTCCGGAGCTCGGCCAGCAGGCCCCCGGAGCCGTCCACCCGGTACCCGTCGCCCAGGCGGAGGGTCTTGCCGGTGCCGTTGGAGGTCAGCCGGAGCACGACCGGCGTCTCCCCCGGGTGTCCGGCCAGGACCTCCTTGAGCCGGATCACCAGCCCGCCCGTGCACTGCTGGACCGGCATCTCCAGGGTCAGGGGCCCGGCCGGAGGGGGCGGGGCCTCGGTCCCGTCCAGCTCCCGGATCTCCAGGGCCACGATCTGGAGCTCCCGGCCGCGGAGGTCGGCCCGGCCCTTCGCCAGCACCATGCGGTCCGGGGCGATCAGGTCGTGGACCTTCTCGTAGATCGAGGGGAACGCAACCACCTGGATGCCCCCGGTCAGGTCCTCCACCCGGAGGAGAGCGTAGGGCTCGCCGCGCTTGGTGTACCGGCGGTTCACCCCGGTCACGATCCCGCCCACCGTGACCACGTCGCCGTCGCCCAGCCCGGCGGCCTCCGAGAGCTCCAGGTCGGTCTGGGCCTTCAGGCGGGCCGCCACCTCCAGCAGGGGGTGGTCGGTCACGTAGGAGCCGAGCATCTCCTTCTCCTGGCGGAGCAGGGCTGCCTTGTCGAACTCCTCCCGGGACAGGACCGACTCGTCGATCTCGTCGGCCGCCGTGGCCCCGCCGAACAGGGAGTGCTGGCCCTGGGCCTCGGCCTTGCGGGTGGAAAGGATGGGGCCCGACACCTTCTCGAACGTCTCCAGGAGTCCCCGCCGGGCGTAGCCCAGCGAGTCGAAGGCCCCGGCCAGGATCAGGCTCTCCAGGACCTTCTTGTGCAGGATCCCGGCGTCCACCTTCCGGCAGAAGTCGGTGAACGAGGTGAACGCCCCCTTCTTGGCCCGGGCCTCGATGATCTGTCCCACGGCCCCCTCGCCCACGTTGCGGACGGCGGACAGCCCGTACCGGATGGCCCCGTCGTGCGGGGTGAAGTCCACGGCCGACGCGTTGACGTCCGGCGGAAGGACGGTGATGCCCGTCATCCGGCAGGCGTTCAGGTAGAAGGGCTTCTTGTCCTTGTCGTCCTTGACGCTGGTCAGCAGGGCGGCCATGTACTCGATGGGGTGGTGGGCCTTGAGGTACGCGGTCTGGTAGGCGATGAACCCGTACCCGCAGGCGTGGCTGGCGTTGAAACCGTAGTCGGCGAACGGCATGATCAGGTCGAAGATCTGCTGGGCCAGGCGCTCGTCGTACCCCCGCGCCACCGCCCCCTGGACGAACGTGTTGCGGTGGGGGATCAGCTCCTCGCGGATCTTCTTCCCCATGGCCTTCCGGAGGAGATCGGCCTCCCCCATGGTGTACCCGGCCATGCGCACCGCGATCTCCATGACCTGCTCCTGGTACACGATGATCCCGTACGTCCCCTCCAGCACCGGCTCCAGGTCGGGATGCGGGTAGCTGACCGGCTGGCGGCCGTGCTTCCGCTCCGCGTACTCGGTGTGCATGTTCTGGGACAGCGGGCCGGGGCGGAACAGCGCCACCAGGGCCATCAGGTCCTCGAACCGGTCGGGGGCCAGCTGCTGGACCAGGGACCGCATCCCGGTGCCCTCCAGCTGGAACACGCCCGTGGTGTCGGCGCGGCCGAGCATCCGGTAGGTGGCCTCATCGTCCAGAGGGACGTTGTCGATGTCGAGGTCCACGCCGCGCTCGCGGAGCATGCGCACGGTGTCCTCGATCACGGACAGGGTCCGCAGGCCCAGGAAGTCCATCTTCAGCAGGCCCAGCTCCTCGACGTGGTGCATGTCGAACTGGGTCACGATCCGCCGGGAGTCGTCGCGGGAATCCTTGGAGAGCTTGAGGGGCAGGTACCGGACCAGCGGCGCGTCCCCGATCACCACGCCCGCGGCGTGCACGGAGTCCTCGCGGCGGAGACCCTCCAGGGCCCGGGCCGACTCGATGATCTCCCGGGCCTCGGGCTCCTTCTCGTAGGCCTCCTTCAGCTCCGGGGACAGGTCCAGGGCCTTCCCCAAGGGGTAGTCGCGGCCCAGGACCGCGGCCGGGTACATCTTGCACAGCCGGTCCCCCACGCTGGCCGGGTAGCCAAGGACCCGGGCCGAGTCCCGGATCCCCTGCTTCCCCTTGATGGTCTGGAAGGTCACGATCTGGGCCACGTGGTCGGAGCCGTACCGCTGGGCCACGTAGCGGATCACCTCGTCCCGGCGGCGCTCGTCGAAGTCCATGTCGATGTCCGGCATCTGCTTGCGCTCGGGGTTCAGGAACCGCTCGAAGATCAGCCCGTAGGCCAGGGGGTCGATGTCGGTGATCCCCAGGCAGTACGAGACCACCGAGCCGGCCGCCGACCCGCGGCCCGGGCCCACCCGGATGCCGCGCTCCCGGGCGAACCGGATCAGGTCCCACACGATCAGGAAGTAGCCCGCGAAGCCCATGGAGCCGATGATCGACAGCTCGTGGGCGATCCGGTCCCGGATCTCCCCGGTGGGGTCGCCGTACCGCCGGCGGGAGCCCTCCTCCACCAGGTGGCGCAGGTACCCGTCCAGCGTGGTGCCCTCAGGGGGCTCGAACCGGGGGACCCGCATCGGCGAGGAGTGGCGGACCGCCGCGTCCAGGTCGGGGATCATCTCCACCGACGCGGCGATGTCCAGCGTGGCGTCGCACGCCTCGGGGACCTCGCGGAACAGCTCGCGCATGGCCGCGGCGTCCTTGAGGAAGAACTCCTCGGTCTCGAACTTCAGGCGGTTCGTGTCGGCCAGGACCTTGCCGTGCTGCTGGATGCACAGGAGCACGTCGTGGGCGTGGGCGTCGCCCTGCTCGGTGTAGTGGGTGTCGTTGGTGGCCACCACCGGGAGGCCCAGGTCCCGGGCCAGCGTGATCAGCAGGGGGTTGACCCGGCGCTGGTCGTCCAGCCCGTGGTCCTGGAGCTCGATGTAGAAGGCGTCGCGGAAGATGTCCCGGTACGCGGCGGCCGCCTCGTAGGCCCGCTGGGCCTGGCCCCCGTTCAGGGCCTTGCACACCTCCGAGGCCAGGCAGCCCGACAGGGCGATCAGGCCCTCGGCGTGCTCGGCCAGGAACTCCTTGTCCGTCCGGGGCCGGTGGTAGAAGCCCTGGATGCTGGCGTCGGACACCAGCTCCAGGAGGTTGCGGTACCCGGTCTCGTTGCGGGCCAGCAGGGTCAGGTGCCGGTACTTCTCCTCGTCCTCGCCGGGGGCCCGCTCGAACCGGGACCGGGGGGCCACGTAGGCCTCGACCCCGACGATGGGCTTGACCCCGGCGGCCACCCCGGCCTTGTAGAAGTCCAGGGCCCCGAACATCGTGCCGTGGTCGGTGAGGGCCAGGGCCGGCATCCCCAGGGCGGCGGCCTTCTGGAACATGGCGTCTACCCGGGAGGCCCCGTCCAGCAGGGAGAACTCGCTGTGCGTGTGAAGGTGGACGAAGCTCTTGTCACCCATCCCTGCGATCCGGCCCCCGGGGAAGGCTCCGCCCAGGCCCACCCGCCTCCCGGGTGTGGACAACCTGGGGATAACTACACGGTTGTAACTCCGCCGCTGGCCACGGTACACTCGGACGGGTGCCGGGGTCAAGAACCCGGCGGACGATCATGAGGCTGTCCTACTCCTCCATCAACACATACGAGACGTGCCCCGCGAAGTTCAAGTATCAGTACGAGGAGCGTCTGCCCACGTCAACATCCCCCGCCCTGTCCTTCGGGGACTCGATCCACCGGGCGCTATACCGGTTCCACGACCGGCCCGTCCCCGTGGCCCCGTCCCTCGAGGAGCTGTGGACGTTCCTGGACGACGAATGGAACCCGGAGGGGTACCGCGATCCGGCCGAGGAGCGGACCTACCGCGACCACGCGCGACAGGTGCTGGGCGACTACCACCGCGAGAACGCCGACGCCTTCCGGATCCCGGCCGCCCTGGAGTACCGGTTCCGGGTGGAGGTGGAGGGCGTGACGCTCAGCGGAACGATCGACCGCCTGGACCGGATCCCCGGCGGGGGCTACGAGGTCATCGACTACAAGACGAACCGCCGCCTCCCGCCCCGGAAGATCGTGGAGCGCGACCTCCAGCTCTCGGTCTACGCGCTGGCCGCCCGTGAGGTGTGGGGCATCGAGCCCGAGCGGCTCACGCTCTACTACCTGCTCCCCGGCCAGCGGGTCACCGTCAGCAGATCGGCCGAGGACGTCGACGCTCTCAGGCGCCGGGTGGCCGTCGTGGCCCAGCGGATCGAGGCCGGGATGTTCGAGCCCAAGGAGAACCCGCTGTGCCGGTGGTGCGACTTCCAGCCCCGGTGCCCCCTGTACCGCCACCTGCACGAACGGGACGACGCCCCGCGGATCGCGGAGGTGGTGGACGAGTGGGTGGGCCTGACGCGCGAGGACCGCAACCGCCGGCGAAGGCTCGAGGAGCTGGGGGCCCTGATCCGGGCCTACGCCCAGGAACACGGCCTGGGTCAGCTGTTCGGGACGGACGGCGCGGTCAAGGTCGTGGAGCGCGCCGAGACGGCACCCGATGCGGCGCTGGTCCGCGAGCTGCTGGAACCCCTCGGACTGCTCGAGGAGGTCCTGACCGTGGACCCCGCCCGCCTGGGCGACCTGATCGAGCGCCGGGTCCTGCCCCCCGCCGTGGAGGAGGCCCTGCTGTCGTCTCGCGATGAGGCCGGGACCACCAGATCCCTCCACCTGCGGGACCCCGCCCGGATCCGTCCGTAGGCGTCCCTCTGCCAGAAGTCCTCTCAGGCCGGGGCCCGGGCCCGGGCCAGGGCCTCTTCCAGGTCGGGCGGGAGGGGCTCCTCGATCTCGATCCGTTCCCCGGTCATCGGGTGGTCGAAGGACAGCCGGGCGGCGTGCAGGAAGGGCCGGGTCAGGCCGAGGGCGCCGGCCCGGTCCCCCCCGCCCCCGTAGCGACGGTCCCCCAGGATCGGATGGCCGATCGAGGCCAGGTGGACCCGGATCTGGTGGGTCCGCCCGGTCCGGGGCCGGGCGGCCAGGAGCGTCTCCAGGCGCAGGCGCTCGGTGACCGAGAAGTCGGTGGAGGCCTCCACCCCCCCGGCGGGGCGGAGGACCACCCGTGCCCCCCGCCGCCCCAGCGGGGCATCCACGGCGAAGGCCTGGTGCTCCACCGTCCCCCGGACCAGCGCCGCGTACTCCCGGTGGATGGTCCGGGCCTTGAGCATGTCCACCAACGCGTGATGGGCCTGGTCGGTGCGGGCCACGATCAGCAGGCCCGAGGTGCCGGCGTCCAGGCGGTGGACGATGCCCGGACGCTCCGGATCCACGTTGGACAGGGCCTCCCCCATCCCCAGCAGGCGGTTGACCAGGGTCCCGGTGCGGTGGGCCTTGGTGGCATGGGTGACCATCCCGGGCGGCTTGACCACCACCAGGAGGTGCTCGTCGCGGAAGCGGACCACCAGGCCGCCCGGCTCCGGCTCCAGGGTGGCCGCCACGTCCAGGTCGGCCTGGATCCGCTCCCCGCCCTCCAGGCGGTGGGACTTGGGGCGGGCCACCCCATCGACCAGGACCTTGCCTGCGACGATGGCCCGCTGGACGTCGGCCCGGGGGCGCCCGGTCAGCCCGGCCAGGACCGCGTCCAGGCGGCCCGGAGTGGCCTCGACCTCCACCGGCTCAGGCCTTCTTGTCCGAACGGAACCCGGCGATCAATAGGATGGCCGCCCCCACCACGATGGCGCTGTCGGCCAGATTGAACACCGGCCAGATCCGGAGGTCCAGGAAGTCCACGACCTCCCCCGAGAAGCGAGGACCCCGGATCACCCGGTCGGTGATGTTGCCGATGGCCCCCCCCAGGACCAGGCCCAGGGCCAGGGCCGTGGCTCGCGACGGCAGGTTGCGGGAAGCCACCACCACCACCACCACCACGATCACGCTGGCCAGCACGAACAGCCAGGTCAGGCCACCGAACAGGCCGAAGGCCCCCCCGGGGTTCTCGGTGAACCGGAGGTGCAGGACCCCGGGGATCAGGCGGACCGGGGGCCGCCCGGCCAGGTGCTGTTCGGCCAGGATCTTGGTCACCCGGTCCAGGAGGTACGCGCCGGCGGCCGCCGCGTACAGGAGGATGGCCAGCGAACGCGCGGTCCGAGGTCCGGGGGGCGCCTGGTCGGTCACCGGGGCGCCGCTACCGCGACCGCTCCTCGGCCTGCTTGTCCTTGATGCACAGCTCGGCGTACGGCAGGGCCGCCAGGCGAGCCTTCTCGATGGGGTTGCCGCACCGCACGCACCGGCCGTAGGTGCCGTCGTCCATCCGCCGGAGGGCCCGATCGATCTGGTCCATCAGGTCCCGGAGGTTGTTCGAGAGCGAGAGGTCCTTCTCCCGCTCGAAGGTGGCCGTCCCGGCGTCCGCGTACTCCTCGTCGAAGGCTACCTCACCCGACATCTCCGACTGGGGGGTGGCCAGCGAGCCCTGCTCCAGCTCCGACTGCTGGCGCTGGAGCTGCTGGCGCTCCTCCTCCAGCTTCTTCCGGATGGGGGCCAGGTCCTTCTTCGTGAACAGCCGCTTGGCGGGAGGCATGGTGGCGCGCAAGGTAGCACGGCCCGATGGACCCCGCAACGAACCCCATCAGAGTGCTTCCCGGAGGCGGCGAACGGCCTCCTCCGGTGCCATGCCGGCCACCCGGAACACCTTCGACCGGCTCCGGGGGCCGGACCGGAGGGAGACGGCCGAGGGGGGCGCGCCCAGGGCCTCCGCCAGCAGGCGGGCGGCCTCGGCGGTGGCCCTGCCCTCGGCGGCGGGGCTGCGCACCCTGATGTGGATCCCCCCTGCGTCCAGGGACACGCCGGGGCGGGACGCCCTGGGGGACACCCGGACCGAGATGGAGCACCCGTCCCCCCGGCCCCGGACCCATCGCTCCACCGGCCCCTTGTACCAGGGCGGCCGGGGGTGGGGCCAACCCTGGTAGCATGCCCGGCACAGGCGACGACGGGAGCGCGCCGGCGGGAGGTCCCCGCCCGAGCGAGCCGGGGACGGTGGGAGCCCGGCGGCGGGGCCCGGCGGACATCATCCCCGAGCCGCCCGTTCGAGCGCCGAGGCGGGAGGACGGGCCGGGTCCGCCCGTGACAGGGGGAGCTCGAACGCCGAGCCGCGAGGGGGCGGGGGCCGCGAGGCCCTCGTCAACCGGGGTGGCACCGCGGGGCCGAAGGCCTCGTCCCCGAACGAGACGAGGAGGGGACGTTGGCCAGATACCGGCCCGTGGGGCCGCCGGACTTCCCGGCGCTGGAGCGCCGGATCCTGGAGCGGTGGCGCGCGGAGCGCGTCTTCGAGCGAACCCTGGAGCTGCGCAAGGACGCCCCGGAGTGGGTGTTCTACGAGGGGCCCCCCACGGCCAACGGCCGGCCCGGGATCCACCACGTGGAGTCGCGGACGTTCAAGGACATCTACCCCCGGTTCAAGACCATGACCGGCCATCGCGTGCCCCGGAAGGCCGGGTGGGACTGCCACGGACTGCCGGTGGAGCTGGAGGTGGAGAAGGAGATCGGGACCAGCGGCAAGCGCGACATCGAGGCGTTCGGCGTGGCCCGGTTCAACGACCTGTGCCGGGCCTCGGTCACCAGGTACGTGGAGGACTGGGAGCGCATGACCGAGCGGATCGGCTTCTGGCTGGACCTGTCGGAGGCGTACCGGACCATGGACCCCACCTACGTGGAGAGCGTGTGGTGGTCCCTCAAGGAGCTGCACGGCAGGGACCTGCTGTTCGAGGCGGACCGGGTCACCGCGTACTGCCCCCGGTGCGGGACCGGGCTGTCCGACCACGAGGTGGCCATGGGCTACGCCCAGGTCACCGATCCCAGCGTGTTCGTCCGGTTCCCGGTGGTCGAAGCATCGGATCCGGCAGCGGAGGGCGCCGCGCTCCTGGTGTGGACCACCACGCCGTGGACGCTGATCTCCAACGAGGGCGCCGCGGTCAACCCCGACCAGGGGTACGCCATCGTCGACGGCCCCGGCGGCCGGGTGATCGTGGCCGACACGCTGAAGGATGCCGTGGTTGGGGAGCAGTACCCGGCCAGGGAGAGCATCGCCGGATCCCGGCTGGTCGGCACGCGGTACGAACCTCCGTTCCCCAACGTGGAGCCGGGGGCCGCGCACCGCGTGGTGGCCGCGGACTTCGTGGGCATGGAAGAGGGCACGGGGATCGTGCATCTGGCCCCGGCGTTCGGGGCCGAGGACCTGGACGTGGGCCGCCACCAGGGATGGCCTATGTTCAAGCCGATCGACGACGCCGGACGGTTCACGGACCTGACCCCGGTTGAGGACGTGCGGGGCCTGTTCTTCAAGGACGCCGATGGCCCGATCACCGAGGACCTCGAGCGGCGGGGCCTCCTGTTCCGGGGAGGAACGACCGAGCACACCTATCCGCTGTGCTGGCGGTGCGACACGCCGCTCCTGTACTACGCCAGGACCTCCTGGTACATCCGGACCACCGCGGTCAAGGACCGCCTGCTGGAGGTAAACGAGTCGGTCAACTGGTACCCCGACCACATCAAGCACGGCCGGTACGGCGACTGGCTGGAGAACAACGTGGACTGGGCACTGTCCCGGGAGCGGTACTGGGGCACGCCGCTCCCCCTGTGGCGGTGCGGGCAGGGCCACGTCACCGCGGTGGGGTCGCTGCAGGAGCTGTCGGGGCTGGCCGATCGGGACGTGACCGGCGTGGACCCGCACCGCCCGGCCATCGACGAGGTCACGTTCCCCTGCCCGGCGTGCGGCGAGGAGGCCCGGCGGGTGCCCGAGGTGATCGACGCCTGGTACGACTCCGGGGCCATGCCCTTCGCCCAGTGGGGATACCACCCCGACCTGGGCCGGGGGAAGGCCGAGTTCCAGGCCCGGTTCCCCGCCGACTTCATCTCCGAGGCCGTGGACCAGACCCGGGGGTGGTTCTACTCGCTGATGGCCGAGGGCGTGCTGCTGCGCGACTCCACCGCGTACCGGAACTGCGTGGTCCTGGGACACGTGGTCGACAAGGACGGCCGCAAGATGGCCAAGCGGCTGGGCAACGTGATCGACCCGTGGACGGTCCTGGACCGCCAGGGAGCCGACGCCCTCCGGTGGTTCATGCTGACCAGCGGGTCCCCGTGGCAGGCCCGGCGGATCTCGATGGAGGTCCTGGACGACGTGGTCCGCCGGTTCCTGATGACGCTGTGGAACGTCTACGCGTTCGCCGTGACCTACGCCAACGCCGACGACGTCGATCCCTCGGCCGATCCGGTCCCCGTCGCCGAGCGGCCCCTCCTGGACCGGTGGATCCTGTCCCAGCTGCACGGGACGGCCCGCACGGCCCGCGACGGGCTGGAGGCCTATGACGCCACCGGGGCCGGACGCCGCATCGGGGCCTTCGTCGACGACCTGTCGAACTGGTACGTCCGCAGGGCCCGCCGCCGGTTCTGGAGCCCCGGGGAGGCCGGAGCCTCCGCGGACACGATGGCCGCGCACCAGACCCTCCACGCCTGCCTGGTCACGCTGTCGCGCCTGCTGGCCCCGTTCACGCCCTTCGTGTCCGAGGAGCTGTACGGAAACCTGGCCGGCACGGAGGCGATGCCCTCGGTGCACATGACCGATTACCCGGAGGCGGACGAGGCCGTGATCGACCCCGCGCTGGATGCGGCCATGGCCGAGGCCCGCGCCGTCTCTTCGCTGGGCCGCACGGTGCGCAACGACGCCAAGGTCAAGGTCCGCCAGCCCCTGGCCCGGGCGGTGGTCCACGTGCACGGCGACCCTGAGGAGCTCCGCCCCCTCCTGGACCTGGTGGCCGAGGAGCTGAACGTGAAGGAGGTGGCCTTCGCCGAGTCTGCCGAGGAGCTGGGCCGGTGGCGGGCCAAGCCCAGCTACCGGGACCTGGGGCCGAAGCTCGGCCCGAAGGTCAAGGACGTGGCCGCGGCGCTGGCCGCGGACGACGGGACGCTGGCTGGGGCCCTGGCCCGCGGGGACGAGGTCGAGGTGGCCGGGCACCGCCTGTCCACGGACGACGTGGACCTGGTCCAGGAGACCGAGTCGGGGTGGGGCGTGGCTTCGGAGGGCGGGACCACGGTGGCCCTGGACCTGGACGTCACCCCGGAGCTCCGCCGGGAGGGCCTGGCCCGGGACCTGGTCCGGGCCATCCAGGACGCCCGCAAGGCCGCCGGCCTGGAGGTCACCGACCGCATCGAGCTGTGGGTCGAGGCCTCAGGAGAGGCCGCCGAGGCCCTGGCCGAGCACCGAGGCTGGATCGCCGGCGAGGTCCTGGCCATCGTGCTCGAGGATGGCCCCGGCCCGGGCCACGGACACCGGAGCGCGGCCCAGGTGGGAGGGACGGTCAGCCTGACCCTGTCGAAGGCCCGTTAGCGCCGGTCGGTCAGGCTGGTTCCGTGGCCTGGTCGTCTTCCTCGGGGACGTCGTGGACGGCGGGGACCTCTTCGTCCACGGGGGCCGGCGTCCACGGGGCCATGGCTCGCCGCTCGGCGTCCTGGACGGCCCGGCGCCGGAGCACGCTGACGCCCAGGAACAGCATGGACAGGACGCTGGCCGCGATCGAGGCGAACACCAGGATCAGGTTCTCGCGCTGGAAGCCCAGGGCCAGGCAGGCCACGCCGACCAGGAGGAGGACAAGCGAGGTCGCGTACATGGAACCCCTAGTCTTCCCCGGGGATCAGGCGTCCTCCCCCCAGAAGAGCTCGCGGAGGTCCTCGCTCTCGGGCTCTTCGGGGGACGACCCGCCGAACAGGTCCGAGCTCTGGTACGGCTCCCCCTGGGGGGCCACGCCCTCCTCCCACTCGTCGAGGAGGGGGTCGTGGGCCTGGGTGGCCTCGCCCTCCCATCCCGGCGCCACCCCCGCCGCACCCGCGGCGGCCGCGGCCTGGGGCGGTGTCTCCGCCTCGGGGGCCGGGTCCGGCTCGGGGGGAGCGGCCGGTGCGGAGCCTGAGGCCTCCTGGGTCTTCCCCCGCCGGGCGTCCGCCTTGAGGGCCTCGGCGTGGGACTGGATCAGGGCCGCCATCTGCTGGAGGAAGTCGCGCTCCCGGATCAGGAACCCGGCCGGGGGGGCCGGGGCCCCGGTGGCCTGCCCAGCGTCGGCCATCAGCCGGGCGGCGTGCTCCCGGGCCTGGCGCACGATCTCGGCGGCCTGGGCATCGGCCTGGGCCACGCTCTCGGGCCGCCCGCCGCCGCCCTCGTCCACCTTCTCCCGGAGGCGCTTGTTCTCCTCGTGCAGGTGGGCCAGCTCCTCGGTGATCCTGTCCAGGAACTCGTCCACGTCCTGCTCGTTGTAGCCCCGGGTCAGGGGGGCCGACAGCCGGAACACCTTCTCCTGCACGTCTACCGGGGTGAGCCGGGACCGCCCCTGGGCCTGCCCGAACCCGGCGGCCTGGGCCTCTTCCTTCTTCCGCTTCTTCTTGGCCATGTCCCTCTCCTTCAGAGCTTCACACGCATCCCAGGCTGGCCTGGATCACGTATATGGCGACGAACACCAGGATCGGCGAAAGATCCAGCCCCGCCATCCCCATCCTAATAGGCGGGAGCAGCCCGCGGACCAGGTTGAGGACCGGGTCGGTCACGTCGTAGACGAGCTCCACGATGGACCGGGCGGGCCCGGACCGGGGCGGGGGGAACCACGACAGCAGGATCCGTGCGAACAGGATCACCCAGTAGACCTGGAGCACGATGCACAGGATGCGGATCAGCATGCGGTCCCCTCGGGTGGCACGGTCGACGAGGCTACAGGACCCGGGCCCGGGCCGCTAGAACTGGTTGTAGAAGCCGGAGTCGCGGAGGCGCTCCCGCTCCTCGGCGGAGACCTCGACCTCCTGGGGGGTGAGGAGATACACGCGGTTGGCCACCAGCTCGATCTTGCCGTCCAGCCCGAACACCAGGCCGGAGGCGAAGTCCACCAGCCGGCGGGCGATCGTGTCCTCGGTCCCCTGGAGGTTCATGATCACCGCCACGCCTTCCCGGAACCGGTCGCCCAGCTCACGGGCTTCGTTGAACCGCTTGGGCTCGGCTCGATGGATGCTGCCGGTGGAGGGAGGACGGGACTGGGGGATGGTCCGGACGATGGCCTCCTCCGGCTCGGGGGCCCGCATCACCGGCCCGGGCTCCGGACGCTGGGGCCTGCGGAACGGGGACGGGCGCCGGGCCGGGGGAGCCTCCTCCAGGGGGGCCTCCGCCTGCATGGCCGCCCCCAGGCCCTCCTCCACGTCGTCGTCCTCCACCAGACCCAGGTAGTTGAGCGTCTTCCGCCACACGCCTGCCATCGCCTCCTCCTTCAGCGCCGGGGGCCGAAGATGGCCGACCCGACCCGAACCATCGTAGCGCCTTCCCCCACCGCGGTCTCCAGGTCCGCCGACATGCCCATCGACAGCTCGACCAGCCCCGGATGCCGGGCGGCCAGCCGGTCCCGCAGGTCACGCAGGGCGGCGAAGGCCGGGCCCGGATCCCCGCCCGGCGGGGCCACCGTCATCAGGCCCCGGAGGTCGATCCCCTCCATCGCGGCCACGCGGTCCACGAAGACCTCGGCCTCCGCCGAGGGCACGCCGACCCGGCCGTCGGTGAAGTCGACCTCGACCAGACCCGGCACGGCCCGGCCCCGGCCGGCGCCGGTCGCGGCCATCCGTTCCAGGGCCCGTCCGGGCTCCAGCGTGTGGACCACGTCGGCGGCCTCCGCCGCGCGGCGGGCCTTGTTCCCCTGGACCCGGCCGATGAGATGCCAGGTTGCCCCGGCGACCTGGTCCCGTTTCGTCTCCAGCTCCTGCACGTGGTTCTCCCCCAGGTCGGTGAGCCCGGCGGCCACGGCCGCCGCAGCGGCCTCCACGGGCATCTCCTTGGTTACCCCGATCAACCGGACCCCATCCGGGTCCCGGCCGGCCCGCTCGCAGGCCGCCCGGATCCGGTCCCGGACGGCGGCCAGCCGCTCCTCCACCGCGCGGAAGTCTATCACGATGGTTGACAGCAGGTAACAGGAACGGTCATCGGTTGTCTCTCGTTGACAGGCGCATCGCGACGAGGGCCTGGCGGCCGGTCTCCCCGTCCCGGCGATGGGAGAAGAACCGTTCCGGGAGGTGAGCCGTGCACTCCCCGGCCACCTCGACCTTCCGGACCCCGGCCCCGCGAAGGATCTTCCGGGCGGTGCCGGCCAGGTCGAGGAACAGCCCGTCCTCCCGGCGCTCGACCACGGCCCCGGCCTCGGAGCCCGAGGCCACGGCCAGGGCCACGTCCTCCCCGACCTGGTAGTGGCAAGGCCCGATGGCCGGTCCGATGACCGCCACCACACCCTCGGGATCCTCGAAGGCGGTCAGGGCCCGGTCCGGGATCCCGGCGGCCAGCCCCCGCCACCCGGCGTGGACGGCCACCAGGCGGCCCTCGGCCTCCGAGGCCAGGGCGATGGGCAGGCAGTCCGCGGTGAGGACGGCCACCGGCAGGCCGGGGCGGGTCACGGTCAGGGCGTCGGCCCCGGGGAGGGCCTCGTCGTGGTCCTCGAAGCCGGCCCCGGCCCGCTTGTCCCCCACCCGGGCCACCTCGGCCCCGTGGACCTGCTCGGCCACGGCGAAGGGGGGCACGTCCAGGGCCTGGATCACGCGGCGGCGGTTGGCCAGGACCCGGGCCGGGCGGTCCTCCGTGCGCAGGCCCAGGTTCAGGCTCTCGAACGGGGGCGGGCTCTCCCCCCCGGTGCGCTCGGTGAACGCGGCCAGGAACCCCGCCCCCTCGAGGAGGGGCGAGAACAGGGCGTGGCCGTCACCGAGGGGTCGTCGGTCCATGGGGATGTGTGGGGGCGGGAAGGTCTCGCGCTTCCAGAGCGGGGGAAGGGCGCCTGGCAGCGGCCCTCCCCGCCCCCACGTCTATTTGAGGAAGTCGGGGATGTCCAGGTCGTCCTCGGCGCCGGCCTCGGCGTCGATGGCCGCCGGAGCCGGCTGGAAGAGGTCCTGTTCCTCCTCTTCCGGGTCCTGCAGGAGGGAGGGGATGGGGATGTCGTCCTCCTCCTCCGGCAGGGGCTCCATGTCCACCGCTTCCCTCCGCCGGGTGAAGCCGGGCCGCGTGGTGCCCGTGCCCAGCTTGTCGAACCCGGCGGCGATGACCGTGACCCGGCACTCGTCGCCGAGCGAGTCGTCGATCACGGCCCCGAAGATGATGTTGGCGTCGGGATGGGCCACCCGGGTGATGGCCTCGGCGGCCCGGTTGACCTCGTGCAGGGCCAGGTTGGACGGCCCGGCGATCGACAGGAGCACGCCCTTGGCCCCGTCGATCGAGGACTCCAGGAGGGGCGAGGTCACCGCGTTCTCCGCGGCCTCCTCGGCCCGGGTCTCCCCCGAGGCGTGGCCGATGCCCATCAGGGCCGACCCGGCCCCGCTCATCACGGCCTTGACGTCGGCGAAGTCCAGGTTGATCAGGCCCGGGGTCATGATCAGGCTGGTGATGCCCTCCACGCCCTGGTACAGGACCTGGTCAGCCATCCGGAACGCGTCCAGCATGGACGTGTTGGGCTCGGAGATCTCCAGCAGGCGGTCGTTGGGGACCACGATCAAGGTGTCCACCTCGTCCCGGAGCTCCTTGACCCCCATGTCGGCCTGGGTGGCCCGCCGCTTCCCCTCGAAGGCGAAGGGACGGGTGACCACGCCGATGGTCAGGGCGCCCATCTGCCGGGCCACCTGGGCCACGATGGGGGCCCCGCCGGTGCCCGTGCCCCCGCCCTCGCCGCAGGTGATGAACACCATGTCGGCGCCCTTGAGGATCTCCTCGACCTCCTCGCGGTGCTCCTCGGCGGCCCGCCGTCCGGTCTCCGGGTCCGAGCCGGAGCCCAGTCCTCGGGTGGTCTCCCGGCCGATGTCCAGCTTCACGTCGGCCTCGGACATCAGGAGGGTCTGGGCGTCGGTGTTGCAGGCGATGAACTCCACGCCCTTCAGGCCGGCCTCGATCATGCGGTTGACGGCGTTCACGCCGCCCCCGCCGATCCCGACGACCTTGATCACCGCCAGGTAGTTCTGCGGAGCCTGCATCATGTGGTCTGCCTCCCTGCTCTGACCTGGGGAAACGCACGAGCGGGGGGAACTCTCAACCTCAGGTGAATGTTGATTGTTATGTAAACCTGACTTACAGGGAGAGGAATCTACACGACCCTCACCGTCATGTCAACGCTCAAGTGGCCCACTCACGGCCCCGGATCCGGTGGTGCGGCGACCTCCGGCGCTCCGGCGGGCTTCAGGACGGGACTGGTCGGGGTGCTCACGTCCAGGTACTCGACGGCCAGGCCCTCCCGGCGGGCGTAGCGGACCAGGTTCAGGATGGCCGCGTTCTTCTGGGGCATGCTCTCGGCCCGTCCGTAGCGGACCTCCCCCCCGCCGGCCAGGGTCCCCCGGATCTCCGCTCCCTCCACGCGGAGCTTGGAGACCAGGCGTCGGAGGCGCTCGTCGAACGAGGCGGCCACCCGGAGGGCGGCGCCCTGGCCCCCGAGGCGAGCCCCCGCGGCCAGTCCGGCGGGCACGGGGGGGAGCTCCACGAGGGCGGGGTTCCGCCGCTCGGCCCGGGCCACCACCACGCCGTCGGCGGCCACCACGGAGAAGGCTCCCCGTCCATCGGGGACCTCGGCCACGGGCCGCCGCTCCCGGATGCTGATGATGAGCGTCCCGGGGAGGGACCGCTCGATGGATGCGCCGGCCACCCACGGCGAACCCAGGAGCGCGTCCTCGGCGGCCCCGGTGTCGGCCAGGATGAGGTTGTCCCTGAGCGAGATCCCGCTCAGGCGGATGACCTCCATCTCCCCCAGCCGTCCGGCCCCCCGGACCTCTACCTCCCGGATGTGGAACAGCGGCGAGGTGATGACCACGGCCGCAGCCACCGCCAGGGCGGCCACCAGGACCACACCCGTGACCCGGCCCGAGACCCGCCGCCGGCTAGGGCTCATCGAACGCGCCCACCCGGTGGACCTCGGGCTCCAGGTCCACGCCGAACCGCTCGCGGACCCGGTCCCGGACCAGGCCGATCAGCCGGTGGACGTCGGCGGCGGTGGACCCGGGGGCGGCGATGACGAAGTTGGCGTGCTTCTCCGACACGCGGGCCCGGCCCACCGACAGCTCCTTCCCTCCCGCTTCCTCGACCAGCCGGGCCGCGTGGTCTCCGGGCGGGTTCTTGAACACGCTGCCGCAGTTCGGCTCGGCCAGCGGCTGGGTCCGCCGGCGCCAGTCCCGTGCCTCGTCCATGTCCCGGCGGATCTCCGTGGGGTCCCCGGGCGTCAGGGCCACCCGGGCGGCAACGACCACGCTCCCGTCAGGGAGGGCCGAGGACCGGTAGGCGAAGTCGGCGTCCGCCGCGTCCACCCACCGCGAGCGGGCCTCGGCCAGCGGGTACACCTCCACGGCCTCCACCACCTCGTCCAGGCTGTGGCCGTGCGCGCCGGCGTTCATCCGCACCGCGCCGCCCAGGGACGCCGGGATGGCCACCCCGAAGGACAGCCCGCTCAGGGCATGCGACAGGGCCACGCCGGCCAGCGCCGGCAGGGGCATGGCCGCCCCGGCCGTCAGCCGGTCGCCGTCCCGGGCCGTCCACCGGAAGGGCCGGCCCAGGCGGATCACGATCCCTGGGAAGCCCCGGTCCGACACCAGCAGGTTGGAGCCCTTCCCGATGACCACCACGGGCAGCCCGGTCTCCGCCGAGGCCTGGGCGACCGCGTCGAGGTCCTCGGCCCCCTCGACCTCCAGGTACAGCGCGGCGGGGCCTCCCAGGCGGAAGGAGGTCAGCGGGGCCAGGGCGAAGTCCCGGCGGACGCGGGGACCGGCCCCGTCCCCCAGGATCCGGGCCGCGGCCTCGACGCGCTCATCCACCGGGTCGCTCCCGGAGGGCGTTCATCGTCTCGCCACCGACCATCGTCACGTCCCCGGCGCCCAGCGTGAGGACCAGGTCCCCCGGACGGATCGACGAGGACAGGTACGGGGCCACGTCGGCCCGGCTGGGGAGGTAGACCACCCGTTTGCCCGGAGCCGCCTCGGCCAGGGCGTCCACCACGACCTTCCCGGACACGCCGGGGATAGGGACCTCGCCGGCGCCGTACACGTCGGTGACCACCACGACGTCCGCCCCGGCCAGGCTCTCCCCCAGGGCCCGCCCCATGACCTGGGTCCGCGTGAACCGGTGGGGCTGGAACACGGCCACCAGGCGGTCCGCCCCGTCGTGGCGGGCCGAGGCCAGGGTGGCCTCGATCTCCGTGGGATGGTGGGCGTAGTCGTCCACGAACCGGGCTCCCCCGGCCTCGCCCAGCCGCTCGAACCGGCGGCGTACCCCGGTGAACGCGGTCAGGGCCTCCGCGGCCCCGGCCGGGTCCACACCCAGCCGAGCTGCGGTGGCCAGGGCCGCCGCGGCGTTCAGGAGGTGGTGATGACCGGGGAACGGGAGGCGGACCTCGACCCGGGCGCCCTCGATGGTCACGGCGCCCCGTGACCCGGCCCCGATCTCCAGCACGTCCACGCGGATGTCGTTGGCCTCACCCTCGCCGTACGTGGTGGCCCCGGGGGGGAGCACCCGCCGGCAGCCGGGGTCGTCGCCGCAGGCGATCACGTGACCGGCGGAGGCGCAGAACGAGGCGAAGGCCGCGTCCACCGCTCCTCCGTCACCGTAGAAGTCCAGGTGCTCCGGCTCGACGTTGGTGACCACGGCGATGTCGGGACGCAGGAGCAGGAACGAGCCGTCCGACTCGTCGGCCTCGGCCACGAACAGGTCACCGGCGCCGGATCGGGCTCCGGAGCCGGATTCGTTCAGCTCGCCGCCCACGATGTAGGTGGGATCGAGGCCGGTGCGCTCCAGGATCACGGCGATCATCGACGTGGTCGTGGTCTTACCGTGCGTGCCGGCCACCGCCACGCATCGCCGGCCGGTCATCAGCGCGGCGAGGACCTGCGCGCGGACGTACACGGGCACGCCGGCCTCGTGCGCCGCAGCCACCTCGGCGTTGCCCGCCGGGATGGCGGTGGAGATGATCACCGCCTGGGCGTCGCCCACGTGCCCGGCGTCGTGACCGACCTCCACGGTCGCTCCGGCCCCCCGGAGGGCCTGGGCTCCGGAGCCGTCCTTGAGGTCGCAGCCGGTGACGTTGATCCCGCGGTCCATCAGGACCCGGGCGATCCCGCTCATCCCCGCGCCGCCGATCCCCACCAGGTGCGTGCGTTCCAGACCCCCGAGATCGGGTACGGGGAGGGTGGGGATGCTTCCCGGCGGTGGCACGTACGGCTCCATCTACACGTGGTACGAGCGGGCCTCCAGCGACCCTAGGTGGTCGCGGACCCACTCGGCCGTGCGCTTCAGGCCGTCCTCCAGGGGGACGACCGCCTCCCACCCGGCCCACGCGCGGGCCCGGGTGGCGTCGGCCAGCAGGCGGTGGACCTCGGAGCCCTCCGGGCGCAGGCGGGCCTCCTCCGTGACCACGTCCTTGCGGATCCCGGTCACCCCGAACAGGGTCTCGACCAGGTCCCCGATCGAGATCTCCCGGCCCGTGCCCAGGTTCGTGACCTGGCCCACGGTCCGGTCGCTGGCCGCCACGGCCAGGAACCCGGCCGCCGTGTCCGTGACGAACGTGAAGTCCCGGGTGGGCGAGGTGGCCCCCAGCCGGATGGCCTCCACCTCCCCGTCGTAGATCTGGGCCAGGAGGGTGGGGATCACCGCCCGGGTGGACTGCCGCGGGCCGTAGGTGTTGAACGGCCGGACCACGGCCACCGGGAGCGCGAACGACCGGTGGAAGCTGAGGGCCAGCATGTCGGCGCCGGCCTTGGTGGCGGCGTACGGGGACTGGGGCTGGAGCGGATGCTCCTCGGTGATCGGCACGGTGCGGGCCGTCCCGTACACCTCGCTGGTCGAGGTGTGCACCACACGCTGGACCCCGGCCCGCCGGGCGGCCTGGAGCACGTGGTGGGTGCCCACCACGTTGACCTGCACGTAGCTCTCGGCGGCCTGGTAGCTGTAGGGGATGCCGATCAGCGCGGCCAGGTGGAACACGACCTCGGTCCCTGCCGCGGCCGTCATGACGCGCTCGGCGTCCCGGACGTCCCCCGGCAGGATCTCCACGTCGTCCTGCCGCCCCTCCAGCCACCCCCGGGAGCCGCGGGGCTCGTAGTGGACCAGGGCTCGGACCGTGGCTCCCTCCTCCAGGAGCCGTTCCACCAGGTGGCTCCCGATGAAGCCCTCGCCGCCGGTGACCAGGACCTTCCGGCCCGCCCACCCCACCGCTACTCCTCCTCCCCGGTGGCGAACTCCAGGAGGACGTGCTCGAAGTCCTCGGGGCTGCCGATGTCGAACCACTTGTCACGGATCTCGAACACCCGGACCGGCCGTCCCTCGGCCATAACCTTCTCCAGCAGGTCCGGCATGTCGATGGTGGTGTCGGCCGGCACCAGCGGCAGGACCTCGGGTCGGAGCATGTAGATGCCGGCGTTGCACAGCACGCCCTGCTCGGGCTTCTCCTCGATGCCGGTCAGCGCCGTGCCCTCGGTGCGCAGGACGGCGTAGGGGACCCGCGACGTGTAGCGGATCGCGGCGATCGTGGCCGGGTCGCCGTGCTCCCCGTGGAACGAGACCAGGTCGGCGAAGACCAGCCGGGTCATGATGTCTGCGTTCATCACCAGGAGGGACCGGCCCAGGTCGGGCGGGACCATCGACAGGGCGCCCGCCGTCCCCAGGCGCTCGCGCTCGCGCAGGTACGTGATGCGGACCCCCAGGGCGGCGCCGTCGCCCAGCCGTTCCTCGAAGGCCTGAGCCTTGTAGCTGACGGCCAGGTACACATCGCGGATGCCGGCCTCGGCCAGCGACAGGATGATCCGCTCCACGATGGAACGGCCGCCCACCCGGAGCAGCGGCTTGGGCACCTTGTCGGTGAGGGGGCGCAGGCGCTGGCCCCGGCCGCCGGCCATGATCACGGCCACGGGCCCTTCCGGTGATGGGGTCGGTGCGATGGTTCCCTCCTCCTCGCGCGGCGAGTATGTCACAGGCCCTCTGTTCCCCCGGACAGGTCCAGGACCCATGCCGCCAGCTGCTCCGCAGCGTCGGGACGGCCAAGCGAACGAGCCGCGTCCGACATGCTGCTGCGCCGGGCCGGGTCGGCGGCCAGCTCCTCGAGGATGGGACCGATGCGCTCCGCGGTGGCGTCGGCATCCGGGACGGCCACCGCGGCCCCGGCCCGGACCAGCGGTCCGGCGTTCCGGGTCTGGTGGTCGCCGGTGGCGTGGGGGTAGGGAACCAGGACCGCGGGGAGCCCGGCCGCGGCGAGCTCGGCCACGGTGCCCGCCCCCGCCCGGCACACCGCCACATCGGCCGCGGCGTACGCGTGGTCCATGCGCTCCAGGAACGCCATCGCCGTGGCAACACCGGTGGCTCCCATCCGGTCCAGCTCGGCGGTCACCCGGTCCGCGTGCTCTTTCCCGGCCTTGATCACCAGGCGGACGTCCGTGCGGTCCTTCCACCGTCCGGCCAGGCCCACGCCCACCTGGTTCAGCCGCATGGCCCCCAGGCTGCCCCCCAGGACCAGAACCGCGGTCACGCTCTCCGGGAGGTCGAGGGCCTTCCGGGCGTCGGCCCGGAGGGCTTGGCGATCCAGCCGGGCCACGGCGGGGTCCATGGGCATCCCAGTGACCCTGGCCCGTCGCCGGACCCGGGGCGGGAAGCTGGGGCCCGCGTCCCGGAAGGACAGCGCGAGGTTCGGCGTGAGGCGGGCCGCCACGCGGTTGGCGAGCCCGGGCACGGCGCCGGACTCATGGACCAGCCGGGGGATGCGACGGAGCCAAGCCGCGGCGACCACCGGCAGGCTGGCGTACCCGCCCATCCCCACGGCCACCGTGGCCCCCTCCCGTCGCAGGATCCGGCCGGCCTGCACCGTGGCCCGGAGGAGGGACCACCCGGCCCGGACCGGGCCGAGCCCGAACGACCGGGGCAGGGGGCGCATGTCCACCAGCCGGAGCGGGTACCCCCGCTCGGGGATCAGCGATCCCTCCAACCCGCGGGGCGTTCCCACGAAGCAGATCCGGGCCTCCGGCGAGCGGCGCGCGATCTCGTCGGCCAGGGCCAGGCCGGGGAAGATGTGCCCGCCGGTCCCCCCCGCGGCGATCACGACGGACGGCGCCACGGTCACGCCGTCCGGGCACGTTTCCGGCCGGCCCGTCCGATCGAAGCCAGCACGCCCACGGCGGCCATCGACACCACCAGCGAGGACCCGCCGAAAGACACGAACGGCAGCGGAACCCCCGTGATCGGCAGCAGTCCCGTCACCGCGCCCAGGTTGATCACCGCTTGGAGCCCCAGCCATGCGGTGATGCCTGTGGCCAGGAGGCGCCCGAAGGTGTCCGGCGCCCGGAGGGCGATGCGGACGCCGGCGTAGACCAGGGTCGCGAAGAGCCCCAGCACCAGCAGGGCCCCGAGCAGCCCCAGCTCCTCGCCGATGATCGAGTAGATGAAGTCCGTGTGTGCGTTCGGCACGTACAGCCACTTCTGCCGGCTGGCCCCCAGGCCCACCCCGAACAGCCCGCCGGACCCCAGGCCGATCAGCGACTGGATGGTCTGGTAGCCGTCGCCCTGCGGGTCGCCCCACGGGTTCAGGAAGGAGACGAACCGCGCCCACCGGTACGCTTCCGTGTATATCGCCGCGAACCCCAGCGTCGCCGCGGCCCCGGCGGCGGCGGCCAGGTGGCGGAGGCGGGCCCCCGCCGCGAAGGCCAGGGAGAACGCCGAGGCCAGGAGGATCACGGCGGTCCCCATGTCCGGCTGGAGGAGGATCAGGCCCCCCACGCCGGCCACGACAACCGCCAGGGGGATCAGCACCGCCCTCGGCTCGTGGACGTGCTTCAGGCGGCGGGTCAGCAGGGTGGCGCCGAACACCACCAGGGCCAGCTTGGCGATCTCCGA